>JAEIGA010019742.1_pt1 | contig 10270 bp, 13 predicted proteins | sample 9270691 | NCBI WGS metagenome assembly JAEIGA01 (sample SAMN17057246, study PRJNA624740) | gut metagenome | biome: biome; isolation source: fecal sample | host: Bos grunniens | place: China: Xizang | collected 2019
CAATACGCGCAATTACGGAATGGCTTTTATATCCCATTCTTTCTGCGAGATCTCTCTGAGACCATCCAAGTTTCATACGTTGTATTTTAATTCTTTCACCTATGTGCATTTCCCGCACCTCCTTTTTCTATATTATACCATTTAAGTGTGTAAAAAGCAACAAAATTTTTAAAAATTTTTTTTAAAATATCTTGACAAAAGTGTGTTGTAGGTGTAAAATACAGCCATGGTGCACGAAAAGCACCAAGCAAAGGAGGAAAATGAATGACAAATGTCAAATTGCTAGAGCAAAAAATAAAAGAGAGCGGTCTGAAAAAAGCGTATATCGCAGATAAGATCGGAGTCAGCTCTACTACTTTCAGCGCCTTGATGAGCAATAGGGCTGAATTCAAGGCAAGCCAGATCAGGGCAATCTGCAATGTTCTGGACATTCAGGATAACGCAGAGATTAGGGCTATTTTTTTTGCTTAAAGTGGTGCATTTAAAGCAACAAGAGAGAAAGGAGCACGCATGAATACCGAAGCAGAGTGGACAGACTCGCCCGAACATCCAGGTTATCAAGTTAAGGTTATCAAACACGGATGCTGCACCATTGAGCTTCTACGCCCGATACTGGACAAAGCCGAAAGGGCAAAGAGAGAGGCGAACCTCAAATCGGTGGCTGAATCCGTTCTAAGAAGTTATTACAAAAGGAAGGAGCAAGAAGCATGTCAAACACAATCATGATCGAACTGTGCACAGAGGACCGTGCAAGGCTAGACAGACTCGCGGAGGCGCTGGAGAGAAGAACCTGCGACCGATGCGTCACAACGGCAATCGAAGCACTAAGAACAAACCCAGAAACTAATGTCGAGGTTGAGACGCCACCGGGGGAAGAACCACCAAGTCAGGCGGATCCTGTGAAAAAAGTCGACCGCGCGGAACTGAGAGCAAAGGTCATTGAATTATCCGCTAAGGGCTTCAAGGATCAGACCAAGGACATCGTAAGAGCTTACGCGCAAACGGTCACAACAATCCCTGAGGATAAAATAGCCGAGTGCTATGAAAAGTTGGTAGCTTTGGAGGGCTAATCCATGGTAGATGTCATTTATATTATTATGAGCGCAGCGCTGGTCTACATTATCGGGTATCCGATTGTTGAGTGGATCAGACAAACAAAGGAGAAAATGGAGGACGAAAAGCATGACGACGGTAAATGATCATAAATCACGCGCCCATGCACTGTTGAGTGCTTCCAGCGCGCACCGATGGCTTGAATGCCCGCCTTCCGCAGTAGCCAATGAGGCCTACCCGAACCAGGATACGGTATTCACGAATGAGGGAACGCTCGCCCACGAGGTGGCGGAGTTCATGGCGCGCAATGGCTACTACAGCAAACAGGAAGCCAAGGAAGGCGTAACCGTGGAGATGGTGGAATGCGCCAAGGAATATGCGGACTACATAGAAGAGCAAAAGAAGAGCAACGACGCAATCGTCCTACTGGAACAACGGGTGGACTTTTCTCCGTGGGTGCCGGATGGCTTTGGAACCTGCGACTGTATCATCATACAGAATGAAACCCTGTCAATCATCGACTATAAATACGGACAGGGAGTCGCAGTCAGCGCTACCGACAATCCACAGATGAAATTATACGCCCTGGGCGCCATGAACGACTACGGCATCGCACTCGACGTCAAAAAGGTCGAGCTCCACATCTTCCAGCCGCGCCTCAATAACATCAGCACCGACAACCTGACCGTTGAAGAACTGATGGAATGGGCGGAAAAGACGGTCAAGCCAATCGCAGAAAAGGCTGCATATGGCAAGGGTAAATACGCCCCAGGCGAACATTGCCGCTTTTGTCAACACGGTGGCAAGTGCCGGGCGCTTACTAAGATGTGTACCGAATACCTCGACACCCACGGCCTGAGAGTTGCTCTCCCGGTTCTGGCGCCACACGAGGTAGCGGACGTATTACGAATGGAGCCTATGATAACTCTATGGCTGAAAAAAGTCAAGGAGCAGGCGATGACGACCCTCATGAACGGCGATGAGCTACCAGGCTACAAATTGGTAGAAGGGAAGCTCGGCAACCGTAAGTGGAGCAGTGAGCAGGCGGTATTTGAAAAGCTCACAGGTATGGGCTACGACGAAAAGGACATCACGGAGACCAAAGTGCTCAGCCCAGCACAGATGGACAAAGCAATCGGCAAAAAGAAGGCGGAAGAGCTGCTCGAAGAATTCATCGAGAGAGCACCGGGCGCGCCGACGATTGCACCGATCACAGACAAACGCCCTGCATACGATAGGCTTGCAGAGGCACAAAGCGATTTTCAATAATCTAAAAATTCAAATTTAAAGGAGAAAAAACTATGGCAACCAAAGTAATCACAGGAAAAGTAAGATTTTCATTCGTCAACATTTTCGAGCCGAAAGAGAACAACAACGGCGGAGACGCCAAGTACAGCGTAACCCTTCTGATTCCGAAGAGCGATACGGCAACCCTTAACAAGATCAAAGAAGCAATGGCCGAAGCACGTGAGAACTTCTGCAAACGCAATGGTGCATCGGCACTGCCTCAGAAGCCGAACCATACGCTGCACGACGGTGATGGCGTAAGAGACAGCGGCGACCCTTATGGTCCGGAGTGCAAGGGCTGCTATGTCATCACGGTAAGCTCGAAGCAGAAGCCGGTCATCGTGGACAGCTTCCGCAATCCGATCACGGACGCAGGTGAGGTTTACAGCGGCTGCTACGGACGTGCGGCGATCAATTTCTACGGCTACAACGCCAACGGTAAGAAGGGTATCAGCGCGGGGCTTCTTTCGATTCAGAAGTTGCATGACGGTGATCCTTTCGGAACGGTAGGCTCTGCTGATGACTTCGCGGACGGCTTCAAGGATGAGGACGACCTTCTGGGAGACGACGCATTCTAACACGAAAGGACTGATGGACAATGGCGGGCCAACGTATCCTATACCTTGATACCGAGACATACAGTGCTACCGATATCCGTAGCGCCGGATCATACAAATATATGGACGACCCAGCCTTTGAAATCTTGCTTCTTCCTTTCGCCTGGGACGATGGGCCGGTAGGGGTGCTTGACCTTACCGACCCGGAGGACTGGGAGGAGCTGCAAGATGTAATCTCAGGACTAAAAGATCCCGACGTCATCAAGGTAGCGCACAATAGTGCCTTCGAGCGCAGAGCTTACCACCGAGCATTTAAATTCTATCAACCCCCGGAGCAGTGGGTGGATACGATGATACTCTGCGCCATGAACGGCTTACCAATGAGCCTGGAGAGCGCAGGTGCGGCTCTAGGGCTTGCGGATCAAAAGATAAAAGAGGGAACTGCCCTTATTAATTACTTCTGCAAGCCCTGCCGCCCTACCATCGGAAACGGCGGGAGAACACGCAACCTGCCGCACCATGACCCGGAAAAGTGGGAGCGCTTCAAGGAATATGCCAAGAGAGACGTCGAGGTCACACGCACCATTTATAAGATGCTTAAACGTTATCCAATTCCAGCATTCGAGCGAGAACTGTGGGCAACGGACGCACGCATTAATGAGCGTGGGGTCATGGTGGACATGGAACTAGCAGAAGCCGCTGTGGCGGTAGATAACGCCTTCACGGAGGAGCATACGAAAGAGATGCAGACACTGACAGGGCTCGACAATCCGAAGAGCGTACAGCAGCTCAAAGAATGGCTCACGACCGTCGGCATTGATTGCGAGAGCCTAAATAAGGAAACGGTTGGCGACCTCAAGAAGAGCGCCACGGATCCAACCACAAAACGAGTGCTGGAGCTAAGACAGCTTCTAGGAAAGACCAGCACGACAAAATACAAGGCGATGACCAACGCCGCCTGCTCGGATCACCGCGTGCGAGGGCTGCTCCAATACTACGGTGCAGGGCGTACCGGGCGATGGGCGGGAAGATTGGTGCAGGTACAGAACCTCCCACAGAACCATCTCGAGGACATCGGCACGGTGCGAGAGATTGTAAGACAGCAAGACCTGGAGACTTTGGAGATGTGCTATGACAGCGTCCCCGATGTGTTGAGCCAACTGATCCGAACGGCGTTTATAGCCAAAGACGGCCACACCTTCCTGGTAGCGGACTACTCGGCCATTGAGGCGCGCGTAATCGCCTACCTTGCAGGAGAACAATGGCGCATGGATGTATTCGCCAAGGGCGGTGACATTTACTGCTCCTCCGCCTCGCAGATGTTCAAGGTGCCCGTAGAGAAGCATGGCGTCAATGGACACCTTCGACAGAAGGGAAAAGTCGCCGAGCTTGCCTGTGGATATGGCGGTGGCGTTTCCGCACTAAAAGCATTTGGAGCGGAAAAGATGGGTCTTAGCGAAGCAGAAATGCAAGACATTGTCAACCAATGGCGTCTGGCCAGTCCTACGATCCCTCGCCTTTGGAGAAGGCTCGAGGAGGCTGCGGTTGCCGCGCTTGAGAATCCGGGGCGCCGATGCATCGTAATCCGTAAAAACCGAGACGCGGTCTGCACCTTCTGGAGAGATAAGGACGCGCTGCGCTGTAAACTGCCAAGCGGTCGCATTCTGTCCTACTGGGGTGCGCGACTTGACAGCGGGAAAAAGATATGCTTCATGGGCCAGGATCAGACGACGCGTCAATGGAAACCAATCGACACCTGGGGCGGGAAGCTCGTCGAGAATGTCGTGCAAGCCTTCGCCAGGGATTGTCTAGCCGTTGCGCTCCTACGACTTGAGACGGCGGGCTTTCAGATCTGCTTCCATGTACACGATGAGATCGTAGCCGAAGCGCCAGAGGGCTCTCGCTGGGAGGACATGGCCGAGATTATGGGACAGCCTATCGATTGGGCGCCGGGGCTTTTGCTTCGAGCTGATGGCTACCAGACAAAATTCTATATGAAGGATTAGGAGATTATGAAGGTACTAGAACTTTTTGCAGGCACACGATCAATAGGTAAAGCGTTCGAGGCAAGAGGACATGAGGTATACAGCGTAGAGTGGGATAAGGACTTTAAGGACATCGACCTATACGCGGACATCGGACAGCTGACTGCAAAGGATATCCTGGAGCGGTTCGGTCGACCGGATGTGATATGGGCAAGCCCTGACTGTACGACCTTCAGCATAGCGGCTATCAGCCACCATCGCAGACAGAACCCAGAGACCGGGAGTCTAGACCCGATCAGCGACTATGCAAAATTCTGTGATGCGGTGGATCAGAATGTGCTGAGCCTTATCCGAGAACTACAGCCAATGTTTTATTTTATAGAAAACCCACGAGGTGGCATGCGAAAGATGGAATGGATGCAAGGTCTGCCGCGTTACACGGTAACCTACTGCCAATACGGTGATACAAGGATGAAGCCCACCGACATCTGGACAAATCACCCACACCCGAAATTCAAACCAATGTGCAAGAACGGTGACCCTTGCCACGAAAGAGCGCCGAGGGGGGCTAAAACAGGCACACAAGGACTGAAGGGCTCCAAAGACAGGAGCATCATACCTGCACCGCTCTGTGCGCATATCGTGGATATTTGTGAGGAGAAGGAATGGCAAACTACAACACTTTCATAGCGCAACAGACGAAGAGCGGCAAAACGGTGATTGTAACATCGTCAGCCAGAAAAGTCAAATCGCTCCTGGCCCCGGGCATTCGCGTCGAGGTTTGGAGCGAAAACAAAAAGACCGAAACCATATATACGAAAACGCGCTCGTTGCTGGATAAGTACGTATCCGCAGAGCGCCAGTACATAAGAGAAAAACAGACACGAGCAGAACAGCGAAACAAGCTAAGGAGGGCGAAAGACACATGAACGTGCAATACGATAAAAAGCTGGATATTGCCCTCGGCAACAGCCGTAAGACAAAGACCTGGAAGAACCGACCGATGCAGTGGTCGGAGCTTCTGGAGCGAATGAGCAAGACGGTGCGTACCAGTGAGACGGTAGCAGAATACAAGGCAATGACCCGAGATCAACAGTCCGAGAGAAAAGACCAGGGGGGCTTTGTAGGTGGCTACTGCAATGAGGGGAGCCGGTCGAATGTCCGCTTCCGATCCGTGCTATGTCTGGATGCCGATTTCGCCGACCACGACCTGTGGAGCGATTGGTGTATGTTCTACGGCAATGCGGGCGCCGTTTACTCGACGCATAAGCACACACCCGAGAAGCCAAGGCTCCGCCTGGTCGTTCCCCTGTCTAGGGATGTCGACCCCGAGGAGTACCAGGCAATCGGCCGCAGGGTAGCGGATACGTTAGGGATTGACAAATTCGACGATACCAGCTATCAGCCGCAGCGGGTGATGTATTGGCCGAGTACCTCGCGTGATGGTCAATTTATATTTGAATACCTGGACGCGCCAATGCTCAACCCCGATGAGGTGCTGGGTACTTACCATGATTGGAGAGATGTGTCAAGTTGGCCCATGAGCTCAAGAGTGGCGCAGATTGTCAAGAGCAGCGCCTCCAAACAAAAGGACCCTCTCGAGAAGGGAGGAATCGTCGGAGCGTTCTGCCGTGCCTACTATCCGATCCAGACGGCAATCGAACAATTCATACCGACCTATGTGCCAAGTGAGGAGCCGGGGCGCTATACCTACACCGAGGGCTCAACCGCAGCGGGCGTAATCATTTACGATGATAAGTTCACCTACTCGCACCATGCGACAGACCCTGCAAGCGGTGTTCTCTGCAACGCCTGGGAGTTGGTGCTGCTGCATTGCTTCGGGGAACTTGACGCAAATGTCGACCCGGATACACCAGCAACCTCTCGACCGAGCTACAAGGCGATGGCGAAACTTGCCGCAGATGATAAGAAGGTCACGGCGCAAATTGTAGCCGACCGTGTAGAAGAAGCAGTGGGAGACTTTGCGGAGGAGATAGAGGTGAACGGATCAGACTGGAAGCAACAGCTGAAGGTCACTGAGAAGGGGGCACTGGCGCAAACCATCGAGAACGCCGTTATTATTTTACGCCACGATCCGCAGCTGAAGGATTGCCTCGCATACAACGAAATGGATCACAACATCGTGAGCCTGAAGAGCCTACCGTGGCGCGAGATACGAGGCTCCAGCCAATGGGTCGATACCGACGATGCCGCGCTTCGCTTTTACCTGGAGCGCCTATACGGCATGCAAGGGAAAGACCGAATATTTGACGCGGTCAATGTCGTAGCCCAGGAGAGAGCCTTCCACCCGGTACGCGATTATTTGAGCGGTTGCGAGTGGGACGGCGTGAAGCGAGTGGACACCTTGCTGATTGATTACCTGGGAGCGGAGGACACACCATACACCCGAGCGGTCACACGAAAGACGCTTGTAGCAGCGGTGGCACGCATATACCGCCCAGGCTGTAAGTTTGACTACATGCTGACCCTTCGAGGTCGCCAGGGGCTCGGCAAGTCCGCTCTGATTGCCAAGCTCGGCGGCAAATGGTTCTCCGATACCTTCACGACCATGCAAGGCAAGGACGCCTACGAGCAGGTGCAGGGCGTCTGGATCATGGAGGTCGGGGAGCTTGCCGGTATGAGAAAAGCCGAGGCTGAGACCATCAAGCTGTACATTTCCAAGCAGGTCGACCGCTTCAGACCGGCCTACGGGCGCCGATCACAAGAGTTCCCACGCCAGTGCATATTCATCGGCACGACCAATGAAACGCAGTTCTTAAGGGACACGACCGGAAATAGACGCTTCTGGGTCGTCGATACCCCGAACGATCCTACCCGAGACATGTGGGACGAACTGACCTCCGAGACCGTCAAGCAGATATGGGCGGAGGCCGTGGAGCTATACAAAGCCGGAGAGTCTCTCTACCTGCCGAAGAGCCTCGAGAAGGTGGCGCGCGAGATACAGGAGTGCTATGAGGAGGAGAACCCGAGAGCCGGTATCGTCGCAAAATACCTGGAGAAGCTCCTGCCGACCAACTGGGAGGAGATGGACACCTACACGCGCCGTGAATGGTTAGAGTCGAGCGCGGAGCAGGGAACGGAAAAAAGAAGAACCGTCTGCACGATGGAGATATGGGCGGAGGCGCTCGGTGGGAACCCGGAGAAAATCGACCGCTACGGCGTCAAAGAGATACGCGACATCATGGCGGGCTTTGCGGAGTGGAGACACCAGGGCAATAGCCGTCTGACCGTCAAGCCATATGGGCGCCAGAGATACTATGTGAGGAGAGAAAAACAATGAGTAACCCATTAGAAAAGGAAATCGAACGAAAGCTAAAAGTCCTGGTAGAAGGAAAGCTCCGAGGATTGTGCCTGAAATGGGTGTGCCCCGGTTGGAGTGGGGTGCCTGACCGCATCCTACTCCTTCCAGGAGGGAGAATCCAATTCGCAGAACTGAAGCGCCCCAAAGGCGGGAAACTGGATCCCTTACAGATATGGTGGAGACGCCGCCTGGAAGGAATGGGCTTCAAGGTTTGGCATATTTACACGATTGAAGATATTAAAAGAATAGAGGAACAAGAGAATGCTAGAGATTAAAACGATTGTACACAGAATAGACGATAGCGATTTATTTGATGATTTCGTAAATGACGCGATAACCAAGGGCTGGGAATTGGTCCGAAGAGACATCGTGGCGCCCCAGGCTCCAGACCGCTACACGCTGCTATACGCAGAACTGGAGAGAACCATAGAAGAAGAGAAACCAGAATTTGACGGTAGCACGGCGGAGTGGATGATTTCCAGAGACCCGCACTACCCATACAAGTGCTCTGCTTGTGGATGTAAAAGCGCGCACGCCGTACCGAAGTGCCCACTGTGTGACCGCATCATGCGGGAGGCGGAGGAATGAACTTCACTCCATATGCACACCAGCAAGCGGGCATTGACTGGATCACCCAGAATGATGCCTGCGCCCTCCTTTGGGGGATGGGAACCGGAAAGACCGTAACCACCCTCACAGCCATCGACCAAATCCTCCATGACCTTATGGAGGACGGTCCGGTGCTCGTGATTGCGCCAAAGCGTGTGGCCGAGAATACCTGGAGCAAGGAGACGGCAAAGTGGAAGCACTTAAACCACCTCCGTATAGCCAAAATCATGGGCACACAGGCCGAGAGACGCAAAGCCCTACAAACACCCGCCGACATCTACGTCATCAACAGAGAGAACGTTGTGTGGCTTGTAGAGAGCGTCGGGAGCCATTGGCCATTTCCGATCGTGGTCATTGATGAACTCTCCAGTTTTAAGTCCATCCAGGCAAAACGGTGGAAAGCACTAAGAAGGGTGCGTGGACGGATCCGACGCATCATAGGCCTCACCGGAACGCCCCGCCCAAATGGTCTGGAGGACTTATTCCCGGAGATTTATCTGCTTGACCAGGGGGAGCGGTTGGGGCGCACCATTGGAGCCTTCCGGGCGCGGTACCTCGTGCCGGATAAGATGAACGGACACATCGTATACAGTTACCGACCGAGAGCGGGTGCTGAGGAAGCCGTATACAGTCAGATTTCCGACATTTGCATGAGCATAAAGAAAGAGGACGTGCTGAGCCTTCCGGGACAGATATACGAGGACGTGGAGCTCATACCGCCGCCGTCATTGCTCAAGCAGTATAAGCAATTTGAGCGTGACCGTGTGATGGAATGCATCGGCAGCCGTGGAGAAATTGTAGCAGGCACCGAAGCGGTCCTGACCAGTAAATTATTACAGTTTGCCAACGGTGCCATATATGACATGGATTGTCAAGTTCACCGCATACACGACATCAAGCTCGACGCCTTGGAGGAACTTCTTGAAGAGGCTGGCGGCGATCCGGTGCTAGTGCTTTACGCCTACAAGCACGACGCCGAGCGGATCCGAGAGCGCATCCCATGCCGGGCACTTGACAAACCCGAGGATATCGACGCTTGGAACCGAGGGGAGATACCGGTCGCTCTGGCGCACCCCGCAAGTATCGGGCACGGTTTGAACTTACAGGATGGCGGACACCTGCTGATATGGTTCGGTCTTCCGTGGAGCCTAGAGTTCTATCAGCAAGCCAATGAGCGCCTAAACCGTCCCGGACAGAAGAACGTCTGCCGCATTTACCATTTAATCCTTAAAGGGACCCACGACGAGAGGGTGCTCAAATCATTACAAAAAAAAGAGAAAGGACAGGCCGCCGCCCTTGAGGCGCTACGACTTGAGGTAGTTAACAATGACGAAAGAAGAACTTAGACAGTACCGAAGCATAAGAAACGAAATCAGTCAACTCGAGCGCCGTATCATCGAGCTGGACATGCGTGGCTACAACGATGACATCACGAAGCCCCTTCAAGATCTCTACCG
>JAEIGA010019743.1_pt1 | contig 10270 bp, 9 predicted proteins | sample 9270691 | NCBI WGS metagenome assembly JAEIGA01 (sample SAMN17057246, study PRJNA624740) | gut metagenome | biome: biome; isolation source: fecal sample | host: Bos grunniens | place: China: Xizang | collected 2019
GTTACGATGGTATTCGTTACGGACACCGGAACAACAGTTCGGACAACCTCGAAGATATTTATATAAAAAGTCGCAGCGAAGGTTTTGGCTCCGAAGTCAAAAACAGAATAATGCTGGGCACCTTTGCGTTATCGGCAGGATACTACGATGAATACTACAAAAAGGCACTTACCGCTCGCGAAACTATCAAAAAAACTTTTGACGATGCGTTTTCAAAATATGATATGATAATTTCTCCTGTTTCACCTTCTACTGCTCCCCAAAAAGGAAAAAGCCTGTCGGATCCCATGAAAATGTATCTTTCCGATGCATATACAGTCAGCGTGAATTTAGCAGGACTTCCTGCCATATCTCTGCCATGCGGATTTGATAGCAATGGTCTGCCCATAGGTTTCCAGCTTATCGGCCCAGAACTTCACGATCACAAGCTGCTTAATATCGGACAAATATTCCAAAAACATACCAATTTCCACAAAAAAGTGCCCGGAGGTGAAAAAGCATGACATGGGAAACAGTCATAGGTCTTGAGATCCACGCAGAACTTTCCACCAATACAAAAATTTTCTGCAGCTGCTCCACCGCTTTCGGAGCCACTCCGAATACACAATGCTGTCCTGTGTGTACTGCAATGCCCGGTACATTGCCAACTTTAAACAAACAGGTGCCGGAACTTGCATTAAAAGCCGGATTGGCACTTGGGTGTACTGTAACGAAAAGCACCAAATTTGACCGCAAAAACTATTTTTATCCTGATTTGCCCAAAGCCTACCAGATATCTCAACTTTATGCGCCGATTCTCAGGAATGGTCACCTGACGATATTCACCGAGGACACAGAAAAAGACATCCGCATCTCAGAAATACACATGGAAGAAGATGCAGGCAAGCTTATTCATGACAATGAAACAGGAATCAGTAAAATTGACTACAACCGTTGCGGAGTTCCGTTAATTGAGATCGTTACCGCCCCAGATTTCCGCACAGCCGCCGAAGTCACTACTTTTATCGAAGAATTATCGGCCATCTTGCGCTACACCAACGTCTGCGATTGCAAGATGCAAGAAGGCTCTTTGCGGGTTGACGTAAATCTTTCCGTCCGTACTGAAGGTGCAGAATGCCTTGGCACTCGTACTGAAATGAAAAATCTCAATTCAATAAAAGCAATATCAAGAGCAATCAATTATGAGGCAGAACGTCAGATTGCCATTCTTAGCCAAGGCGGCAAGATTTTGCAGGAAACCCGTCGTTGGGATGACGACAAAGGCATAAGCACTTCTATGCGAACAAAGGAAAATGTCAATGACTACCGATATTTTCCGGAGCCTGATCTCCCGCCTATCGTCATCGAAGAGACTTATCTTTCCTCATTAAAAGGCTCCCTTCCCGAGCTTCCGCAAGCAAAACGAAAAAGATATATAGCCCAATTTGGATTGACCCCCTACGAAGCAACAATGCTTTCCAACCGAAAGTCATTGGCAGAGTTTTTTGAAAAAACGCTGGCTTTATGTAACGACCCAAAAGAAGTGTCAAACAGACTCCTTGGCGATGGATTGAAAATGCTTAACGAAACAGGTCTTAGCATTGAAGACTCCTTTATCACCCCCGAAAAACTTGCTCTTCTCATTGATAAAACCAACAAAAAGACTCTTACTCGTCAACAATCAAAAGATATTTTTGAACTTTGCTTCACAAAACTCATCGATATCGAGCAATACATCCTGGAAAAGGGACTTTGCCCTATAACAAACACCGACGCTATTTCGGAAGCAGTAAAAAATACACTTTTGCAATACCCCGGCACTGTCAATGAATACCTGGACGGCAAAACTAAGGTCTTTGGTTTTCTGGTTGGACAGACTATGCGTACGCTTAAAGGAAACGCAGACCCTGCCCTTGTAAATAATATTTTAAAAGAACAGTTAATTTTGTTGCAAAACAACGGATAAAGTAATACAATATATTGTTGTAACAGTATTTATTTTCTGTTATTTCCCAAGAGGGCCAATACTACATTAGGAGCGTATCATCTTGAAAAACAGAGCAGATATCAATATAAATGAATTACGTATGATTCCCGGAAGTCATCTGCACTTCATTGGAATCGGCGGTTCAAGCATGAGCGGAATTGCAGAACTCGCACTGCATCGCGGATACAAAGTAAGCGGCTCAGACAGTGCAGAATCTGATGCTACAGCCCGTCTTTCTGCAAGAGGTGCTGAAATTTGCATCGGCCATTGCAGTGGTAATATTTCGCCGGATTGCACCCTCGTTATTTATACTCTGGCCATCAGCCAAGACAATCCGGAATATGTGAGAGCACACGAGCTTGGTATACCTACCATTGAAAGAGGAACCTTTCTTGGCGCCATTGCCAAAGAATATCCAAGTGTAACTGCAGTTGCCGGAACTCATGGAAAAACAAGCACCACTTCTATGCTTTCTTCTATTCTGATTACCGCAGAAAAAGACCCCAGCATACATTTAGGCGGCATTTCCTCTGCCTTTAACAGTAATGTACGAACAGGACACAGTGATATTTTTGTCACTGAAGCTTGTGAATACCATGAGAATTTCTTAAATATTCTCCCTGAAATCGGCATAGTACTCAACGTAGAAGCCGAGCACCTTGACTATTTCGGCTCCATGGAAAACGTTATGCAGTCTTTTAATAAATTCATCGACGGCATCTCAGATAATGGTCTCTTAGTTGTGTGTGCAGACAGTGCTCCGGCTCTTGCCTGTGCAAAAACCGCTCACTGCAATATAATTACCTATAGCATTGAAAAAGAAGAAGCACCTTCGGATTTTACTAACGCTTATGGGAAAGCACCTTTACATCACTACTATGCTAAAAATCTTACAGCACCTGTACACACACAGCACAACACTGTAAAAACCATAACCGATGGCTATAGTTTTACCTTGTTCATCGATGGCAACGAAATCTGCGATATTAAACTCAGTGTTCCCGGCAAACACAATGTCGGAAATGCTCTTGCAGCTATTGCTACTTCTTATTATTTAAAATGCTCTACAGAAAGCATACAGCAAGGATTACTGCTTTTTAAAGGAGCCGGTCGTCGCTTTGATCCTGCAGGAGAATATAACGGAGCCTTTGTAATAAATGACTATGCTCACCATCCTACAGAAATCAAAGCCACTATTGAAGCCGCAAAATCCACCTGCGAGGGGAAAATCTGGAGCGTTTTCCAGCCCCACACATATTCCCGTGCACTGCAGTTCACAAATGATTTTTGCGAAGCACTTAAAGGTAGTGACTATGTAGTCATAACAGATATATATGCCGCAAGAGAGCCTTTTACAGATGCAATTCATTCAAAAACAATGAACGATTTATTCGTTGCAAGCGGAATAAACTCAGCATATATAAGCAGTTTTGACGATATAGCAGTTTACCTTAAATCTCACATACAACCCGGAGATATAGTTCTTCTCTTAGGCGCCGGAACAATCAATAAACTGGCTGAAAAAATCATTTAATGTACTAAAAACAATAACAAAAAGCAAGGATCGAGACGTTACTTAACCAAACTCATTCCTTGCTTTGTTTTTTGTTAAAAAATATAACTAAAATTATTTAGACATCATTTCATTTTTTCTGTCGTTACTCATACTTCTAAAAATCTTCATCGCACCGGTCACAACACATTCTTGAGCTTTGTCAGCCAGCACCACATTGATTCCTGTAGCTTTATTTATCAATACATCTAAGCCCTCCAGCAGTGCTCCACCGCCTGTTAATACTATACCTCTTTCAAAAATGTCAGAAGCAAGTTCCGGGGGAGTTTTTTCTAAAACAGTTCTTATTCCGTCCAGGATAGGCAAAATAGCTTCATTCAAAGGCTTAATAAGTTCATCAGGTCGAACTTGTCTTTCCACAGGCATTCTGCTCTGAAGATCTGTGGCAGAAACCTCAAAGGGAGTAACCCTCATATCTCTGTATGCACACGCGTTCTGTATCTTGATTTTCTCCGCAGTGGCATCTCCTATAACCATTTTATATTCTCGCTTAAAATAATTTTTGATAGCCTCATCAAATGTAATTCCGCCCACATTTACACTACAGCTTGCAACAATTCCATCAAAAGATATAACTGCAATGTCTGTAATACCTCCGCCGATATCCACAACCATCTTTCCGTTAGGCGCAGAAATATCTAATTGCGCACCGACAGCCGCCGCCAAAGGAGAATCTACAAAAAATATACGACCTGCGCCGGCTTCTTTCAGGGCACGTTCCACAGCCCTCTTCTCCACACTTGTAATTTCACAAGGTATCGCAACAATCACATCGGGTCTTAATATTCGCTTTATAGGATTTTTTATAGCATGATCAAGAAAATATGAAATCATATTCATTGTGATCGTATATTCTGAGATAACACCATTTCGGATAGGATACACGGTGGATATTTCCGCATCAGTTTTTCCAACCATTTCCTTTGCTGCCCTTCCTATGGCAACAACTTCTCCCTCTTTTTCTCTGACTGCCACTACAGAAGGTTCACGAACTGCAATCCCCTTCCTCTCAACAGCCACATATACATTTGATGAACCCAGATCCATAGCAATATTTTGTCTGAAATAACCCATAAAAACAAACCTCCTGATGAACAATCCGTTCTCTGTTTTTATAATAACACAAAATATATATTATGGGCAAGTTATTTAAAGCCTATCAAACAATTTCTTTTTCTAAAATATCATTTTTGTTGTTCTTTCCAAACTTTACCAAAACACCGCACTGTTCAGTTATCATTATTCTTACATCCTGTTTACCACTATATTCACGATTACAATGATTTAATCGGATTCCATTTACTTTTGTACCGTTTAACGACATATCGCTTACAATCATCTTTCCCGAACTGTCAAAACACAGTTCCGCATGTTTTCTACTTGCTATCATATCTTTTACTACAATATCTGACCACCCCTCGTCTCTTCCTATTCTGATAATATTATTTTTATCATTTATAAACTGCCTTGTAACAGACACTCCATTTAATAGCCCTTCTCCGCTTATTTGTACAACAGGCTCTGTTGCTTTTCTCTTCAACCTTTTAGATACTGCATCATCTGGATTAAGCGCTGTTTTTTTGTTCATAAATTGTTTTATTTTTTTACTTAAAGAATTATTTTTATTGCACAAATACAACGCCATCATTTTCTCCATATCAAGCAGTAACTTTTTGATATCCTCAACGGAATTATGATCTGCCAACTCAAAAAAAGTCTCACCTTTTTTATAGTCATCAATAGTAATGACCTCATAGAGATGTAAAAAAAACACTCGGACAAGCTCCATACATGGAGTCAAATTCTGTGCTTCCTCAGCACCCGGCATACACAAAAATTTTATTTCTGTATTATTATTTTCTACAAAAACAGCCCGATAATCATATATTATACGATTTGGCGGAATGTTGTACCGATCACAAAGATCTAAGATGCTATAAACACTCTTAAGTAAAACAATAAAAAGTTCAGGCTTAACTTCCTTCTCTTCACATAAATATTCTTTTAAATTACTCCGTCCCTTTACCACATAACAATATCCATTTGAACAAGCAGAACACGATGCAGACTCTATAGCTCCCTCTTCAAAAAACGCCCCGTTTTCCTTTAGTTCTTTTTTATATTTGGCAAATCCATCCTGTACAACCAACCTTACAGTTGTGCTTTTTCTGTCACAACTCACGTATATTCCTCTGGTTTCTTTTGTCACGTCACTATTTTTTTCCATAATGCCCTCATTTAAATATTCCTGAAGTACTATTTTTTATTTCTGAAAAAATATCACCTGCAAATCCTGTTATAAAATCTTTAAACAGTAAGGCCAATGCAACCAGAACAGCAACAATCAACACCACCTCTATTGTCCCCATAGCCTTTGTATCATCTGCAAACTGCCGTATTCTATTATATGCACACAGTCCCTTCTTATGTGCCACGCACAGCACACTTTTTCTCATATTTTTCAAACAAAACATAATTTCAACCTCCTCTGAATTAAATTAATTTTATAATTGCAGGCGCTACAGCAAGAGCCATAATTGCAATCAACACCAATACCGACGGCAACAACATTAGCGTCGAAGCCTCCTCTGCTAATTGTTTTGCCAGCATACGCCTCTCACTTCTCGCATTGACGGCCTGTATTCGCAAAAGTTCTGCCAACTCATCCGTGCCTTTTCTGGAATTTTGCACAATAAGCGACACAAAAGTACTTACTGTGGAATCAGAACATTTAACAGCCATTTCCTCAAAGGCCGCTTCCGGGTCATAATAATACCCACTATCTCCTTGAAATCTACGAACCGCACATCTTAATTCCTCTTCAAAAGCGCCTGTTGTGCCACTTCCGTCAGAAACAATTACAGTTGCATTCCACAAAGTCACACCTGCATCCAGAAGAACTGCCATCCGTTCCAATATCTCTGCCAATTCCAAACGCATTTGCCGCCGCCTGTCCTTAGCTTTTTTTATAATTCTATAATCAAAAATATAGTAAGTAATAAAAACAGCAGCAACAGGATACGCAAGAAAAATACGGCCATCATTTCTTTGCCACGCGAAAAGTATAAAAATTATAAGTACACCAAGCGGAACAGCAAACAACCCGATATTTCTTTTCTTCATATATTTTCCAACCTGTTGCTCACCCAGAACAAACTCGACCTGCCCGGAAATATACCCTTTATATCTTTTTAACATAGCACCTCCTATATCTTTATGTCACATATACAATCACCCAAAAACCATGCAACAAAAATCATTATCGCAACACAAAACATCACAGTCTTGCCAATGGATGACATATACAATACTTCCACATAACTTTTTGACAACAGTTTAAGCATCAGCGTAAGAAAAAAAGGCATAAATGTAATGATGCGATGATTATACTTTGGCAAAGCGAGGGTGTGAGCAATTTCTTTTTCCGAATCCGCTTTCACCCTCATATTAGCCAAAGCATTTCTCATAATATATGCTGCATTACCCCCGGCACTACCGGAAACAGTAAGCGCCTTTGCCAGATTAATAATATCTCTGCTGCCGCTTCTGTATGCAAAATCCTCCAACAATGAAAAAAATGAATAATTCATTTCTGTTTTCATATTTATGGCATCAACCTCTTTAAGAAAAAATTTATATCTTTTTTCTTCTGAAGAATTCATAGAGACGATTTCCCTTATTTCTGCAAAAGCTCGCTCCACGGGAAGTCCTGCTGAAACTGATGTCAATACCGACTGCATTATTTCAGTAAACTCTTGCTCAACTTTTTTCATCACCGTCTTGCGCCTGTACTTTACGAAGCGAGAGAGGACAAAGGGCAGACAGGCCAATGCCGCGAAGCAAGACACAATCATACTTTCCGACAACAGCATTGCCAACATATAAAAGAGTAAATAAAAGAAGCACGCCGCCACAGCCAAAACCACGTAATTATCCACAAAAACTCTATAATCAACGTTTTGCTTTGCTTCGGAGCTTTTCATATACTTTCCCTCCCTCCTGACATTCGCATAACCTCTGTCCGTCCCGAAACAGACTATGTAAACACACACAGCCGCCGTCACAACCAACTACTTCAGCAATTTCAGCAACTCGTCGTCCCTTAGCAAAATCTCTTTTAAGATGCACAATAAGATCTAATCCGGAAGCTATTTGTTTTCTGATTGCCTCTCCGCTTATATTGCCTTCCCACAGTGCCATCGTCTCAATCCTCGTTAACGTGTCTTGTGCAGAGTTTGCGTGAGCTGTAGACATAGAACCATCATGGCCTGTACACATAGCCTGCAACATATCCAGCGCACTCTCATCACGAACCTCTCCTACAATTATCCGATCCGGTCTCATTCGCAATGCGGTCTTTATCAGCTTTCGCATACCGATTTCGCCTTTACCCTCTGAATTGCTGTTTTTCGTTTCCAGTCGTACAATATTAGGCTGTGGCAATCTCAATTCTGCAGAATCTTCCACCGTGATAACCCTTTCCTCAAAACCAATATATCCTGACAAAACATTCAAGAATGTTGTTTTTCCGCTGGAAGTACCTCCGGATACAAAAATATTAACACCTGCCCTCACACAGTCTGCCAAAAAGTCCGCCTCATCTTTAGATAAAGTTCTGTTTTCTAAAAAGTCTTCCATTGTAAAACTTTTTTCTGAAAATTTTCTTATAGTAACCACCGGTCCGTTTATTGCCACAGGGCGAAGCACTATATTTACACGTGAGCCATCAGCAAGCCTTGCATCAACAATAGGAGAACTTTCATTCACACTTCTGTTTACCCAAGACACCATAGCCTGAATAACGTTAAAAAGCTGCATCACGTCCGTGTAGCGACTTTCACAAAGATACATTATTCCTCCTTTCTCTACATATATAGCATCAGTCCCATTTATCATAATCTCGTTAATCTCCGGATCATCCAGCAATGGTTGAATAATCCCTAATTTCCTGTGAGCATTAAAAACTATTTTTAACAACTCATCTTTTTGAGATTCACTGACAGATGTTTTTTCAGAAAGTTTTTCTATACAAACACATATCAAATCCTTGAATTCCTTGTCGCTATAATATCTGGAAGTTTCCAACCTTAATGAAAGGTCCCTTTCAATAATATCCACAAGGTATTGACTTATCATTTTCTCTGCACCTCCCTCGGATAATAAAATACTATCATTTGCTACCCTCTGTTTCAAATCACACGGTTCAACTTATTTCGACATCATTCGACCCTATTCTTTACGCAGGCTTTCCGTTATCAGTCTTATCAAGAGACTTTACCCTCATATTTTTGCCATTTTCTACCATACACCTTTCCTGAAGCAGCACATTCCAGAAATGATCCATCTTCAAAAAACAGTTCTTGTATTTCAACTTCCAACGCTCTTGCAAACCGTATCAACTCTATATCAGACAATTCTCTGGTGCCGTTTTCGATTCTGCCAACCGTTATCCTCGTCATAAAGCTTCCCTGCGCGCTCATTCTTTCTGCCAACTCTGTCTGAGTCATTTTGTGTTTAGACTCCATCAACTTTGCAAGCCTGATTGTACGTATCTTGTCACCACACACGTTTTTCCGCTCTGCATACTGCACTCTTCTCTTAAATGTTTTCATAATAATTACCTCCATAGAATAAAATTATGTACAAGCCTTTTACAGCTTTTATACCTTGACTTTATGATTAAAATTTTTTAGTATATTTGTATGGTATAATATTTTTACGTATTGGGAGAGTACAATGAGTTTCAGTATTTGTAGTTTGAAAATTGCTTTTAAAAAAATATCATTTTTAATGGCATTCGTATTAGTATTTTGCGCTATTGCAGGCACCTCTCCGTTGCCTTCTCATGCTGCAGAATTAGTTATTGTTCTTGACCCCGGTCACGGCGGCTCAGATCCCGGCGCTGAAAATACCGTTGACGGAAAATTATATCAGGAAAAAACTCTTAACCTGAAAATTTCACAAGCAGCGAAAGCATACCTTGATAAATTCAGCGGCGTGAAGGTCATTATGACCAGAAACGACGACAATACATATCTCACATTGGGTCAACGAGTTTCCTTTGCAAACAAACAAGGAGCTCACGCTCTTGTTAGTGTTCATAACAACTCCAGTGGCGAACCCACCGCAGGCGGCACATTGATTATTGTCGCTGACAATAATTTCAGACCTGATCTCAGCAAGCAGACTCAGGATATGTCAAGAAAGATTCTTTCTCACATGTGCTCCTTAGGTCTAAGGGACCGCGGCCTTATGACATTGATGGCAAACTCAGGAAGTTATGTAGTATACTATCCCGATGGTTCCCCTCAAGATTATTACGGCATAGTTCAGCGCTCAATCCGTGCAGGAATACCTGGTATAATTATTGAATCAGCCTTTATAAGTTCCCCTGATGATGTCCGCAAATATCTCAGTTCTGACGAAAAACTATCCGCTTTGGGAACCGCAATTGGCAAAGGCATTGCTGAATATTACGGACTATCTGAAGGAAGCACTTTTGATACCGCATATCGTTCTCCTATCAATGCAGAAAAACTTGATTTCACCCTTTCTCACCACGCAGATCTTGTTTATGCCTTCGGCAATTCAAAGAAAACATATAGCAAAGAAAACGGTGTTACACTTTCTTCATCAGCATCTGCCCCCACAGCATATCTTGACTATATGGGAATGACGTTACAAACCTCCGAATACTCTGCTGCTGTAATAACGGCTAAGGCATCCTACGA
>JAEIGA010019744.1_pt1 | contig 10270 bp, 14 predicted proteins | sample 9270691 | NCBI WGS metagenome assembly JAEIGA01 (sample SAMN17057246, study PRJNA624740) | gut metagenome | biome: biome; isolation source: fecal sample | host: Bos grunniens | place: China: Xizang | collected 2019
CGGGCAGATTTGGGGCATGTGGCTGACTGGGGGCCGGAGCGGCCTCCGCAGAGCTGGTGCTACGCCCACGGGTCACCGGAGGAGGCATAAAAAAGCGCCGACGGCATGGGGTTGCCGTCGACGCTCGGGAAGGGGATAGGTGGCCGGGGTCAGCCACCGGGAACAGTATAACACAAAAGATGTTGAGATGCAAACGGGGAGGGACACTTTTTGGAGCGCATTTACAGGATGGACGAGATGCTGGCCGCGGCGGAGGCGGTTCGCGGCGAAAACGAGGCCCTGCGGGCGGAGTGTGAGCGGCTGCGGGGGCGGCTGATGGAGGCGCACCGGGAGGCGCGTCGGCTTCGGCGGGCGGCGCTGCGGGGGCAGCGGGACGGGGCGTACTGGCGGCAGCTCATCGCGGCGTCGGTGGGCATGGCGGTGGCGCTGACCTGCCTGCTGCACAGCATGGTATTTGCAGGGGGTGGATGGCTGTGAGGCTGGAGCGGTACGTGGTGATCGTCGATTTCGGCGGGAGGGTGTTCATCCGGGGCCGGGCTTATGCCGAGGCGCGGTGGACGCGGCAGCGGGAGCGGGCTTTTAGGTACACCTGTAAAAGTAACGCAAAACGGATGGTGGGGCAGCTCCGGGCGCAGTACCCGGGGCGGGACATACAGGAAATCAGCGCGCAGGCGGCATGGGCGCTGGAACAAAAGTGGGAAAGGGAGGCTGTGACGGATGGAGAATGTGATTCAGTCAATGGTTAATGGCATGAGCGCGGCGGCATGGGTTCTGGGGTTCGTGCTGGTCACGGGCGGCACGGCGCTGGCGCTGAGCATGTTCGCATGGGCGTTCGGGAGTTTTATGGAGGTAGTGCAGGCTTATGCAGAGGCAGACTCGGGAGGAGATGTTGGCGGAGAATCGGGAGAGGATCCGTCGGCTGTGCGAGGAGATCATCGGCGACGTGAGGCGCGGCGAGAGCGACGCGAAGCTGGAGATCAATCTGACGTTTATGGAAAGGCTGCTGATGCAGCGGCGGCAGATTCGGTGGCACGCGCCAGGGGGGAGGGGTGGATGATATGACGTTTGAGCAGGCGATGGATGCCATCCGGGATGAGATGGCGAGCGCGGGGGGCGCGGTGGCCCAGGTGGGCGAGATCGCGACAGAGCTGCTGCGGCGCAACCCGGACAGGGCGGAGGCCGTGGCGGGCAAGAGCCTCAAGGGGGCGCTGGGCAAGATGCGCGAGGCGGCGGAAAAGCGCAGGGGCCAGGACAGGAGCACCTGCGTGTGCGTGGGGCCGGAGGAGGCCACGGCGATCATCGCGGCGTACTATGGGTTTAACGTCGAGGCCACCGAGGCGGCGACGGGGACGGGAGACACGAACGGTCCGGCTGCGGACGACGGGCTGGACGCGCTGATGGAGGGGTTGATCTGATGTGCGGGATACCGATGGAGCCTCCGGCAGAGGCGGCGCGGGGAAAGCTGAGCTTTGAGGCATGCCTGGCCCATGTGGGCGGGGCGGATGCGATGATCTCTCCGGACGGGTGGGAGATGATCGATCGGGAGACCCCATACTATCTCTGGAGCTACAGGAGCGGGGCCTGCTGGTGCACGGCGTGCGGGCAAAACGTGGGGCCGATTCGGCGGATGCACGGGCGGCGGATGGCCTGTCCGCACTGCCAGCAGGAGGCGGAGTACAGGCACGAGGCGCGGGGGCACAGCAAACTGTGGGACGAGTTTATCCTCTACGAGTGGCGGAGGTCGGCCATCGATCCGGAGGTGATCGTGTGCGTGGCCGTCGATGTCTGGCACGATCAGAGGGGTCAGTTTCCGGAGGCGTCGCCGAAGGTGGTGAAACCCACGGCCATCTATGTGTTCCGCCCGGGGGAGGCGGTGTCGATCTACAAAAATCACCGATGGAGCGGGGCAGTTCCCGGCGGGGCCGGGGACTGGGACAAACAGAATAATTTGAGGAGCGAGCACACCGGCGGCGGGGCCCGGCGGCGGACGGTGATCGACGGGATGCAGGTGCGGCGGGCGCTGGACGGGACGGCCATCGGGCGCGTGGCGGCGGCAGTGGGCGGCGTGGAGGGCTACCACATGGAGTATCCAGAGGAGCTGCTGGTGCTGATCGGCAACTGCGCGGCGAGGCCGTGGCTGGAGTACCTGGCTAAATGCGGGCAGGCGGGGCTGGCGCGGGAGCTGCGCGGCATGCGCAACGTGAGCCGGGACGTGGTGGCGCGGCCGAGGGCGCGGACGCCCCGGGAGCTGCTGGGGCTGACGGAGGCACAGTGGTTTGAGATCAAGCGGGACGGGATCGCCCTGCGCGAGGAGGACGTGGCGAAGGCCGGGCTGCTGAGGCGGATCGGGCTGACGGGCTGCACGATGCGGGAGATCAGGGAGATGCCGCCTTACAGTACGATGGAGTGGTTGGCCCATGTTCGCAAGGGGCCCTATGACGACGACGACATCTGGAGGCTGACGCGGGGAGTGGCGATGCCGGACAAGCTGCGGCGGCGGATGTGGCGACGGATCCTTCGGGACATCGGCCACGTGAGGGAGTGGCGGGACTACTATAAAGCCCTGCGGGAGCTGGGCGAGGACATGAGCGATCCCATGCTGCTGCTGCCACGGGACATGCTGGCGATGCACGACCGCAAGATCGCGGAGGCGGCGGAGCTGCGGCGGGAGAACGAGCGACGGGAGAGCGAGGCGAAGGCGGCGGAGTTCCGGAAGCGCCGGCTGCCGGAGCTGCGGCGGCGGTTTGGATTCAGGGCGGCGGGACTGGAGCTGAGGCCCTTTGAGTCGCCGGAGGAGATCAGGGCAGAGGGCAAGGTGCTGCGAATCTGCATCGGCGGCTATGTTCAGAGGTACATGGACGGCGGCACGGTGATATGCGCGCTGCGGCGGGCCGAGGAGCCGGACGTGCCCTTCCGGGCGGTGGAGTTCTCGGTAAAGGACGGGAGCCTCTGCCAGGACAGGGGTTACCAAAACGACAGGGACGGTATGAGCCCGGGGGATAAGAGGATATTGAGGGCATTCTGGGCCGCCTGGCGGCGGGCCCATCGACAGAGGAGGACGGCATGATGAGTGAGTTGAACGGACAGATGCGCATGACGGGCGCGGCGCTGGAGGACATGACGGGCACGGCGGAGGGCGTGGCGGCACTGGGCGCGACGCTGGGCGCAGGGATGACGGCGGCGGACGCGGAGGATGCGCGGCGGCTGGATGTGCTGGCGGGACAGATCAACATACTGGAGAGTCAGGCCAAGGACGTGTTTCGGCGGACGGCCATCGAGATCGGACAGCGGTTGATCGAGGCCCGGGGGCTGGTGCGCGGGGGCTGCTGGGAGGAGTGGCTCAAGTCGAATGTGGACTACAGCCTGCGGAAAGCCCAGCAGCTGATGCAGGTGGCCGAGGCCTACGCGGGCAAGGCCATGCCGGAGGCCTACGACAGGCTGTCGTTTACGCAGATATATGACCTGCTGGCCGCGCCCGCCGAGGAGCGGGACGCATTGGCGCAGGCGGCTGCGGACGAGGACTGGAGCACGCGGGAGCTCAAGAGGCAGATCGACGAGGCCAACGAACGCTATAAGGCGGCGCAGCAGTCCATATTTGAGCTGCACCAGCAGGCGGAGATCGCCGAGGCGGCCATCCGTCGGGAGCGGGAGGCGGCGGAGCAGTACAAGGCCGACGCGGAGGCGGCGGCGGAGAGCGCGGGGCTGCTGCGGGACGAGGCGGATCGGGAGCGGCAGCGTGCGAAGGACGCCGTCAACCGGGCGTCCAACGCCGACGACAAGCGACGGACCGCCGAGGCCGACGCGGCGGCGGTGCGGGCTGAGCTGGCGAAGGCCGCGGAGGAGATGGACGCGCTGAAGCGGCGGCCTCCGGAGGTCGTCGAGGTGACGCCGAAGGCCGTGACGGAGCAGCTGGCGGCGGCGGAGCGGCGGCGGGGAGAGCTGGACGCCGAAGTAACGCGGCTGCGGGCAGAGGTGGAGGCGGCGCGATCGGGGGCCATGCAGGCCGACGAGCGCAAGGGGATGATGCTGGCCTCCGTGGTGCGAATCGGGATTAAGGACGCCAGAGCGAAATTGGAGGAGGCCGTGAAGGCACTGGGGATGCTGCGGGGCATCGACGCGGACAAGGCGGAGATGCTGGCGGGCGAGGCCCGGAACCTGGCGGACTGGGCGCGGGGCCAGTTGGACTGATGGGAGGCATGGAGGATGAGTGTTAAAAATGACATCCGCGCGATCTGCGCGGGGACGCCCATGCAGGCGAGGCTGACGCAGTTGGCCAAGGAGTGCATGGAGCTGAGGCAGGCCGCCCTCAAGCTGAGGCGGGCCATGTGCTGCGGGACGGCGACGCCGGTGAGCATCGAGGCGGCGGAGTCGGACCTGCAGGAGGAGATGTCGGACGTGCTTAGCTGCATCGAGGTTTGTCAGGCGACGGACATCGACGGCCTGGTGACGGTGGGCGAGATGAGCATGTTCCGGGCGCGGATCGAGGAGAAGCTCCACCGATGGGCGGAGCGGGAGATGGCCCGGCAGGCGCAGCGGTATCGGTACAAGCCCCGCTATGGGGGCGGGGAGAACGACGGCAGCCTCGTCGGCGGGACGGGGCAGGACAGATTAGAGTAATTGGAGGGCGAGTCAATGAGCGAATGCTGCGGGATGCATGAGGAGAATGTGAGGCTGGCGGCGGAGGTTGAGCGGCTGGAGAAGGAACGGGTTATACTGTGCAACAAGCAACGGGTGGAGGTCGAGGCACTGCGGAAGCGGATCGAAGACCTTGAGGCGGAGAAGCGGGAGCTGGATGAGCAGGTGCGGAAGCATGCCCGCTGCATCAACGGGCTGCGACATACCATCGACATCTACCAGGAGGCCATCACCAGCCAGGCGGTGGCGATGTCGCTGCTCATCGAGGAGGACCCGGTGGGGGTTTGACGGCCATAGCCTCCCGGCCAGGGGCCGGGAGGTTTACATAGAGAAAGGGGGGAATTTGATGAAGAAGCTGGTTTAATGCGTTCGGAACCCGAACGGCGGCGCGGGGGCTCTCACACCTACACGACTACACATTCCCCGCGCCGGGGTTTGGGCTCGGAATATCTTCGACCTACTATATATAGTGGGACGGGAAAAGGCCCTGCGTGGCCTTGTATGAGGTATTAAAATTAGGAGCATGCTGCATGGGCGCTACACGAGACTATGAGATTCTGTACGATCTGCCCGCCGGGGAGTACCAGGCGAGGGAGATCGGCGGCATATGTACGCGGACGATCCGGTCTGGGGCGCTGCTGGAGGTCATGAGCTATCCCATCACGCGGATCAGCGCGGATGCGCGGCGGGAGGCGCGGAGGCGGGAGACGGGGCCGGCGCAGGCCAGGCTCAACGCCCGCAACACCCAGCGGCACATGGAGAGGCTGTTGGAGATCAATTTCCAGCCGGGCGATCATGTGCTGACGTTGACCTATGCCTATCCGGCGGAGGCCAACGGGCTGTTCAATGTCGGGGATATGCAGGAGCAGTATGAGGCCGAGGGGCTGCCGTGGGGGATGGAGGACGTGGCCCGGGACTGGCGGAACTACATCGCCAGGGTGCGGCGGGCGTTGAAAAGGGCGGGCGGGGATGTGGCGGGACTCAAATACATATACGTTTTCGAGAGCGGAAAAGAGCGGGCTGACGGATTGCCGTCGCACTTTCACATCCATGCGGTGATTCATGCGCCGGAGCTGTCCGACGCGGCGCTGAGGGCGCTGTGGCGGAGCGGGTTCGTTCGGTGTGACGGGCTGGAGCTGAGATTCAACGGGGCGCAGAGGTTGTCCCGGTATTTGAGCAAGCAGCGGCGGTATGAGCGGCGGTGGGGGCACAGTCGTGGCCTCAGGATGCCGGAGGAGCGGGTGAGCGTTCGCAAGATGTCAAGGCGGCGGGCGGCGATGATCGCGCAGGATGTGCAGCAGTATGGGGTCGAGATCATGGAGCGGCTGTATCCGGCTTACCGGTGCGACGGGATGCCGGAGGTACGGTGGAGTGATTTCGTGGCGGGGGCTTATATCTACGCGAGGATGAGGAGGAGAGATTGATGGGCAGGGGGACGGCGATTCTAAAAAAAACGCAACGATACGCCGGAGATGATCGCGGCGTGTTTGAACTGCAGGCAGGGGTTTTGCGACGGGGCTTGTGACGCGCTGCTGGCGATGAAGCGGCGGGAGGAGCGGCATCACAGGGAAAAGCTGCACACCTACCGGGGCCAGCAGAAGACTCTGACGGAGTGGGCGGCGCTGACGGGCATTAAGCGTGTGACGCTTGAGTCGCGGATTAAAGCCGGGCACACGATGGCCGAGGCCATTGAGTGGGGGAGCCTGGTGAGGGGGAGGATCATCGAGATGGACGGGCAGAGGCTAAACGTCACGGGATGGGCCCTGATGCTGGGGATCAATTACAACACGCTTGTGGCCTGCAAAAAGCGCATGGGGAGCTATGAGGCGGCGATTGAGCACTATCGGGAGAGGGGGCGGAGGACATGAGCAGGTTTCCGGCGAGGCTTCGGCGGGCGGGGATCAGCCCGGCGAGGCTGATGGAGATGCAGGGGTTCTGCGGGCAGTACCGGAAGTACCAGCAGGCCGTGAGGCTGGCCCACGCGGGGATCGTTGACCGTGAGCCGGGGCGGGGGGCATGGCACAGGCCGGACCCCACCGGCGGGGAGGCGCTGGCGCTGGCGGCGATGCCGGAGGCGCGGAAGGCCCGCCTGATTGAGGACTGCGCGGCGGCGGTGGCGGAGCCCTGCATCGCGTCGGCCATCATCCGTTCGGTTGCGGACGGGGCGACGTGGCGGGCGCTGAGGGCGCCGGTGGGGGAGCGGCAGTTTTACATCTTGCGGCAGTTGTTTTATATCGAGCTGGACAGGCGGCTTTGATTTTTGGGACGTAAAAAGTGCATAACACTGTGCTATGCTATTAACGTGCCCGGCGGAGGGGATCAGGATGCGTGGATCGCCGCCGGGTGACAGGCTGTACCCTCGCGCTGTTCGGCTGGCGCGGGGGTTATTTTGCGAGTTTTGCAAGGCCGAGGCGCGGGCGCGGGCGCGCGCGGGTAAATCAGAGGCGGTCGTTTTGGAGGGATGGGGGATGACGGGCGAGAAAAACAGGGCATGGGATCACAGCCATTACCGGGACTGGATCGACCCGGAGGCGGTTACGCCCTACGAGAACAATGCCAAGGTCCACACACGGGAACAGGTGCGGGCCATCGCGGAGAGCATCCGGCGCTACGGCTGGCAGCAGGACGTGGTGATTACGGCGGACGACGTGCTGGTCATCGGGCATGGGCGGCGGCTGGCGGCGCTGGAGATCGGCTGCGAGATGCCCTATCATCGCGTGGGCAAAAATGCGGACGCGCTGACGAGCGCGGAGATCATGGCGCTGCGACTGGTGGACAACATGGTCAACGAGAGCGCCTGGGACGAACGGGCTAAGGCCGAGGAGCTGAAGGCGCTGGAGAAGGAGCTGGACGCGCTGGGGCTGGAGCTGGACATGGCGGCGTTTGAGATCGGCGGGGGAGAGGACTGGTTTGAGCGGCGGGAGAGGGACGGGAATGCGCGGCAGTCGGGGAACGACGAATACAACGCCTTCTTGGACAAATTCGAGACGCCGAAAACCACGGACGATTGCTACACCCCGGATGTCGTTTACGACGCCGTTGCGGGATGGGTAGCGAAGACCTACGGGGTGGAGCGGGAGCGGTTCGTGAGGCCGTTTTTTCCCGGCGGCGATTATCAGCGGCACAAATACCCAGAGGGCAGCGTGGTGGTGGACAATCCGCCATTCAGCCTGCTCAGCGAGATCATTCGCTGGTTCAACGCCCAGGGGATCAGGTTCTTCCTGTTCGCCCCGGGGGTGAGCCTGTTCACAGCGGTGGGGGAGGACGTGGAGTATCTGCCCATCGGCGTGGCAATCACCTACGAAAACGGGGCGGTGGTCAACACGTCGTTCGTGAGCAATCTGGGGGAGTACAGGATTCGGTGCGAGCCGGAACTGTACGACGCGGTGAAAGCGGCGAACGAGGCAAACCTTGCCGCGCAAAAGAAGAACTTGCCAAAATACGTTTACCCGATGGAGGCCGTCACGGCGGCGCAGATCAACAGGCTGAGCCATTACGGGCAGGCGTTCAGGGTGCCAAAGGACGAGGCATTTTACAAAAATCGACTGGACAGCCAAAAGGACGCGGGGAAAGACGCGTTCGGAGGGCTGTTTTTGATTTCGGAACGGGCTGCGGCGGAACGGGCTGCGGCGGAACGGGCTGCGGCGGAACGGGCTGCGGCGGAACGATGGCAGCTCAGTGAGGATGAGCGGGAGATCATCAGAGGACTGGGGCATTAACGGCTGGAGGTGAGCCGGATGGGACGCAAGAGCCATGCGGATCAATGGCTCACCAAGGACGGGCTGGACTGGATCGAGGGCTGGGTGCGCTCCGGGCTGCTGATGCGGGAGGTGGCCGAGAACATGGGCATCTCCGAGGCGTCGCTGTACCGGTGGCGCAACCGGTTCCCGGCCATCGATGCGGCGATCCGGGCGGGGGAGGCCCCATGCAACTACCGGGTGGAGTCTGCGATGTACAAGGCTGCCACCGGGCACACGCAGGTGGTGCGGAAGCCCATTAAAATCCGGGAGACCATCGAGAGCAAGGGCAAGGGCAAAAAAACGGTGGAGCGGATCGAGTATGCCGAGGAGGAGGTCTACATTCCACCGGACCCCAAGGCGCAGATTTACTGGCTGCAAAACAGAGACCCGGAGCACTGGAGCCGGGAACAGCGGGTGGATTTGACGGTGAGCGCTGCCGAGGGGGCGCAGATCATGCGGGAGATCGAGGAGCGGCTCAACGGGGAGGGGCCGGGGAGCGGTGAGGCATGACGGCGGAACAGGATCGCGTTTATAGATTCCTCATCGAGCGTCCGGCGGAGTACGGGCAGATGCTGGGGTACACGAAGCTGACGGGTTTGCACAACGGGTGGATACGGGAGATGCTGCTGGGGAAGGGGGACCGGACATTGCAGGCCCATCGCGGGAGCTACAAGACGACGGCGGTGGGGGTGGCGCTGGCGATCGAGCTGATGCTGCGGGGGCGGGAGAACTGCATGTTCATCCGGAAGACGGACGACGACGTGAAGGAGGTCGTGCGGCAGGTGGCGAAGAACCTGCGGCACCCGGTGAGTCAGGCGGTGTACAGGGCGCTGACGGGGCGGGGGCTGGAGGTGCGGGCGAACGCCACGGAGATCGTGACCAGCGCGTACACGGGGGTATCGGGCGCGGTGCAGCTTCTGGGCATCGGCACGCAGTCGTCGATCACGGGCAAGCACGCGGACAGGATATTCACGGACGACATCGTGAACCTTCAGGACCGGAAGAGCCGGGCGGAGCGGGAGCGGGTGAAGGCGTTCTACCACGAGCTGCACAACGTGTGCAACCGCGGGGGGCGCATTTTTAATACCGGGACGCCGTGGCACGTGGAGGACGCTTTTTCGGTGATGCCGGAGGCGTCTCGGTGGGACTGCTACCAGACGGGGCTGATGGCGCCGGAGAAGATCGAGGCGCTGCGGGCAGAGATGCCGCCGAGCCTGTTTGCGGCGAACTACGAGCTCAGGCACATTGCGGCGGAGAACGCGCTGTTCACGCAGGCGCCCGCGTATGGGAGCGACGCGGAGATGCTGCGGGACGGCGTGGCGCACATCGACGCGGCGTATGGAGGCGAGGACTACACGGCGCTGACCTGCGGGCGGCGGCGCGGGGACACGCTTTACCTGTACGGGCGGATGTGGCGGGCGCACGTGGACACGGTGCTGGACGCGGCGCTGGCGGACTGCCGGCGGCTTCAGTGCGCGCCGGTCTACTGCGAGAACAACGGCGACAAGGGCTATCTGGCGAAGGAGATCAAGGGCCGGGGCTACAGCGCCGGGGTGTACCACGAGCGGGAAAACAAGTATTACAAGATCAGCACGTTCCTGCGGAAATGGTGGCCGAGGATCGTGTGGCTTGAGGGGACGGACCGGGAATACCTGAATCAGATTCTGAACTACACCGAGGACGCGGAGCACGACGACGCGCCGGATTCGGCGGCGTGCGTGTGCAGGTATTTGGATCGGGCGCAGGGGCGTTAGGGAACAGGGAACAGGGAACAGGGAACAGGGGCTACGGCTGCCGCGCTTTCTGCTCCGATGACGGTCGGCCTTTATTGACACAAACTGGTAATAGCATGACAATAGAACAGGCGGCAGCGACTATTCCTGTTCCCTGTTCCC
>JAEIGA010019745.1_pt1 | contig 10269 bp, 8 predicted proteins | sample 9270691 | NCBI WGS metagenome assembly JAEIGA01 (sample SAMN17057246, study PRJNA624740) | gut metagenome | biome: biome; isolation source: fecal sample | host: Bos grunniens | place: China: Xizang | collected 2019
CTTCGGCGAGGACCAGAGCCTCATGCGGACCACCCTCTATATGGGCATGCTGGACTCCGCCGCCCGGAACATCCGCCGCAAGACCGGCTACGGCCGGTTCATGGAGGTGGGCAACGTCCACTTCGACCTGGGGGGCGACCTGCTGCCCCGGGAGGAGAAAAAGATCGGCCTCATCTTCTTCGGCGAGCAGGAGAGCTTCTACACCCTCAAGGGCGTCATCGAGACCCTGCTGGGCCGCTTCGGCATCCGGGGCGTCAAGTTCGAGAAGAACGGGATCGACTGCTTCCAGCCGGGCCGCCGGGCGGACGTGAAGGTAGACGGGAGGAAGCTTGGCGAGCTCGGTCAGGTGCACCCCGACGTGCTGAACGTCTGGGACGTGCCCGGGCCGGTGTACATGGCGGAGCTGAGCTTCAGCGCCATCCTCGGGCTGTCCGTGGATACTCCCGCCTTCCAGCCCCTGCCCCGGTTCCCGGTGGTGAGTAGGGACCTGGCCATCGTGGTGCCGGAGGAGAGCGAGAGCGCCCACTGGATCGAGATCATCGAAAAAGCACCGGTGGACGTGATCGTGGAAAAGGGTCGGCTGTTCGACGTGTACCGGGGTCCCGCCGTGGGCCTTGGGAAGAAGAGCCTCGCCATCACCTTCACCCTCAGGGCGGAGGATCACACCCTCACGGACGAGGAGATCAAAAAGGCCTTCGAGACCATCATCCGGGTCCTTGCCGAAAACGGCGCGCCCTTGCGGCAGTGAGCTGCACAGGATTGCGGCAATTAGTTCACAATAATCGACTGGTTTTGCCATAAAAACCGGTGTATACTGTACACAGAATCCAAATAGGAGGGAGCTATTTATGAAGTATTGTCCTCATTGCGGCGCTGAGATCGCCGATGACGTCCGTTTCTGCCCCACCTGCGGCAAGGAGACCGTGATCACGGTGCCCGTCAGCACCGACCCCCAGTTCGATGCTCAGGACATCGCCGACAACCGGATGCTGGCCATGCTGGGCTATCTCACCGTAGGCGTGCTGCCCATGCTGGGCGCCCGGAACTCCGCCTACGCCATGCACCACACCAACCAGGCCCTGTGGATCTTCATCGGGTCCCTGCTCTGCGGTCTCGTGTGCATCATCCCCATCCTGGGCTGGCTGGTGGCCGCCATCGGGAGCCTGTTCCTGCTGGTCTGTGAGATCATCGGCATCGTCCGCGCCCTCAAGGGCAGCGGCGCCTACCTGCCCTTCGTGAAGGGTCTGCCCACCATCATCAAGTAAGGAGCCCCATCATGAAGCAGTGTCCCTATTGCGGCAGTGAGCTCGCTGACGACGCCAAGTTCTGCGGAGAGTGCGGCAAGGTCCTGCCGGAGGATGCGCCTGTGGTGATCCCGGCGGAAGCCCCCATTGCGGCGGAAGCCCCCGTTACGGTGGAAGCGCCCGTGGAGCCCGCGGCAGCCCCCGCGCCGGCGGCGGAGCCCGTACAGCCCGAAGCGCCTGCGGCCACCGACATGCCCGTCGTCACCCAGGTACCGTCCAAAAAGCAGATGCTGTCCACCTTCCAGTACCTGGCGCTGGGCCTGCTGTACAGTCTCCCGGTGATCGGCCTCATCTTCCTGTTCATCTTCGGTGCGGGCCATCCCAAAAACGGGAGCCTGAAGCGGTTCTCCGCGGCCATGCTGATTTTGCGGCTGCTGTTCTGGATCGTGGTGCTGGCCCTCGCCATCGTGGCCATGGTGCGCAACGGCCGCCTCCTCAGCGACGCCCTCGGGCAGTTCATCCCGGCGGTGGAGCGGCTGATCGAGGCCCTGTTCGCGTAAGACATCTAAACAAAAAAAGCACCGAGTCGGTCCTCTGACCTGACCCGGTGCTTTTTTGTGTGCCTTCAGATCCGTTCGCCGTCCAAATAGCGGGCCCGGATGTTGGCGGGGGTGCCGATGTAGCAGAAGCGTTCCACTGCCTGTTCCGGCGTCAGGGCCCGCGCTTCGTCATGGAGGCCGTCGATGATGAGGGCGTCGAAGGCGTACCCCGGCTCGAAGGCGCCCACCTTCCCGAACAGGGCCCCGCCCTGCCGGGTGGCCATGAAGAAGGCCTCCGGGAAGCTGAGCTTGCGATTGCCCGCCGGCTCGTAGAACTGTTTGAGCTTGCTGAGCTGCACCGCCCGACCGGCCTGGGTGTAGACGTCCACGTGGTGGCCGCCGGAGATGTCGCTGCCCAGGGCGATCCGCACGCCCCGGTCGAGGAGGGCGCCGGTCTCCATGATCCCGGCGATGATGCTGACGGTGGCATCGGGACAATGGACCGCATACCCGCCGTGGCGCAGAAGGATCTGTATGTCCGCCTCCGTGGGAAAGATGAAGTGAGCGCCCACCACGGGCCCGTTGTCCATGAGGCCCGCCCGCTCGTAGATCTCCGTGTCGCAGGACCGCTCCGGGAACAGGGTCCGGGCGGTCTCGGCCTCCCAGTGGGATTCCACCAGGTGGGTCTGGACCCCCACACCGTACTTTTTGCCCAGCCTGCCGAGACCGGCGATCAGCTCCCCCGTGCAGGTGGGGGCGAACCGGGGCGTCAGGATGGGCTTCGTGTGCCGGTTTTGGGCATAGGCTTCCAGAAAGGCCTCCGTCTCCTTCAGGGAGCCTTCCACCGTTTCCAACAGATCCGATGAGGCGTTACGGTCCATGTTGACCTTGCCCACGAAGCCCTTCAGACCCAGCCTGTCCATGCGCTCCAGCAGGTAGCCGGTGGCGGGGCGGTGGACGGAGCCGAAGACGCAGGCGTGGAGGGTGCCGTTGGCCACCATGTCATCCACGAAGGCGTCATAGACCCGTTTGGCAAAGTCCAGGTCCCGGAACCGGGCCTCCATGGGGAAGGTGCACTGTTCCAGCCAGTCCTGCAGCAGAAGGTCCATCTCGAGGCCCCGGTTCAGGTACTGGGGAGCGTGGACGTGCAGGTCGGAGAAGGCGGGGATCAGGACCCCCTGCCCCAGCTCCGTCACGGGCGCGCCTGCGTACTGCTCCGGCACCCGGGGCCAGATGCCCGCGACGGTCCCGTTCTCCACCCCCAGCCAGCTGTCCTGATGGACCGCCAGGGATGTCCTGTCCTTCGAGTAGACGATGTTCCCGTGGAATAGCTGCATGTTCGCGCCTCCCCTGTTCTCTGATGGTACCATGATACTCCCCGGACGCCCATTCCGCAAGCGCGTTTTCGGCCCCCGGAGCCCATCTTGCGCCGAGGGGGCCTCTGTGCTATACTGCCGCCATGGAAAATACCGAAAAGAAAAGCCAAGCCTCCCTGTGGACCAGGGACTTCACCATCATCACCGTGGGCAGCGTCATCTCCATGTTCGGGAACGCGCTGGCGGGCTTTGCCATCAGCCTGTTTGTGCTGGACTATACGGACATGCCCCTCTATTACGCGGTGTTCGTGTTCCTCTACACGTTGCCGCAGCTGGCCGCGCCGCTGATCGCCGGGCCCCTCATGGACCGGTTCAGCCGCCGCAAGACCATCTACAGTCTGGACTTCCTGTCGGCAGGGGTGTACCTGCTGATCGCTCTCGTGCTGCACCTGGGGCTCATGCGGTTCTGGCTCCTGGCGGCCATGACCCTGGTCATCGGCACCATCCACAGCACCTATCAGGTGGCCTATCAGAGCTTCTACCCCATGCTCATCACCGAGGGCAACTTCTCCAAGGCCTATTCCATCGCCAGCACCCTGGAGACCCTGAGCGCGGTCATGGTGCCCGTGTCCCTGTTCCTTTACAAGCAGTTCGGCCTCTCGCCCCTGCTGCTGGTCAACGGCCTCTGCTTCCTGGGGGCGGCCCTGTGCGAGACGCGGATCTCCGATGTGGAGAAGGAGAAGGGCCTGGGCGCCGTGGGCGCGTACTCCCTGTCCGCTTACTGGAGCGACGCCAAGGAGGGGGTCAGGTACCTGTGGGCGGAGAAGGGCCTGCTGTGCATCACCCTGTATTTCGTGTTCCTGTCCTTCGCCGGCGGGGCCGAGAGCGTCGTCACCCTGCCCTACTTCAAATCCACCTTTGAGAACGGAGAATGGGTCTACATGACCACCTGGGGGTTCATGGTCCTGGGCCGGGCCATGGGGGGGCTGCTGCAGTATAAGATCAAATACCCCGCCGCCATCAAGTACGCCCTGACCCTTGCGGTCTATTGTGCCGTGAACACGCTGCACGGGTCGTACCTGTTCCTGCCCGTGAACGGCATGCGGGTGGCCTGCTTCCTCCTGGGCATCCTGTGCGTCACCTCCTACACCATCCGCGCCTCCGCCACCCAGTCCTACGTGCCCCACGACCGGAAGGGCCGGTTCAACGGGGCCTTCATCATGCTGACCACCTCCGGTTCCCTTCTCGGCGAAGCGCTGGCGGGAGCCTGCACCACGTTCCTGCCCATGCGCACCATTATGGCCGTTTTCATGGGCATCGCCCTCCTCGCCGCCATCGTCATCATCGGCGGCGGGAAGAGGCACGTGAAGCCCCTCTATAACCGGGAGGCGTAAAAGTTTTTACCGCATCAAAAAAGGGATCGTCGCCGATCCCTTTTTTCGTTTATGCGCTTGCCTTGTCGAAAGTCGCCTGGACTTCGGCGCTGGGCGGGGCCGTGAGCAGGGAGACCACATAGATGACCAGGGCCGACAGCAGGAAGGCGGGCAACAGCTCATAGAAGTCCAGGGCAGCTACGTTGGGCCGCACCAGGAACTTCCAGAGGAAGATCACGGCCCCGCCGGTGATCATGCCCGCCACGGCGCCCTGAAGGGTCGTCCGCTTCCAGAACAGGCAGAAGAGCATCAGCGGTCCGAAGGCTGCGCCGAAGCCCGCCCAGGCGAAGGACACGATCTTGAAGACGGAGCTGCCGGGATCGTAGGCGATGACCGCCGCCAGGATGGACACGGCCACCACCGTGCCCCGGGCGATCCACAGGTTCTTTTTCTCCCCGATGTTCCAGCGGAACACACCCTTTAGGAGGTCCTCCGACACGGCGGAGGCCGCCGTCAGCAGCTGGGAATCGGCGGTGGACATGGTGGCCGCCATGATGCCCGCCAGGATGAGGCCGGCCAGGATCGCGAGAAGCAGGCCGTTGCTGCTGATGATGTTAGCGATGGCTACGATGATGGTCTCGCTCTCAGACGTACTCGCATAGGGACCCACGATGCCCTGATCCATCAGCGCCCGGCCCACGATGCCGATGACGATGGCCGCGCCCATGGAGATCACCACCCACACGGAGCCGATCCGGCGGGCCAGCTTCAGCTCACCCTCCTTGCGGATGGCCATGAACCGAAGGAGCACGTGGGGCATGCCGAAGTAGCCGAGGCCCCAGGCCATGGTGGAGAAGATGGGCAGGAACCCGAACGTGCCCTCCCCCTGCTCGGCCACGGCGGTGAGGCTCAGGTACTGGGAGATGCCTTTGGCGTTGGTCATGACGTTGCCCAGCCCTCCGGCGTAAGAGAGGCCGAAGCCGATGACCGCGAGGAGGGCCATGGTCATGAGGATGGATTGGAGATAGTCCGTGACGCTGGCAGCGAGGAAGCCCCCAAGAGCCGTGTACAGCACGATGATGGCCGCGGAGAGGAGCATGGCCTTGCCATACTCCAGCCCGAAGAGGGTGGAAAAGAGCTTGCCGCAGGTCATGAAGCCGGAAGCCGTGTAGGGCACGAAGAAGATGATGATGATGATCGCCGCCAGGGTGGAGAGGATGTGCTTATCGTCCCGGAATCGGCGGGAGAAGAAGTCGGGGATGGTGATGGAGCCCGTGAGCACCGTATACCGGCGGAGCCGCCGGGCCACGATGAGCCAGTTGAGGTAGGTGCCGATGGCGAGGCCCAGGGCCGTCCAGAAGGCCTCCGCCGTGCCGCAGAGAAGTGCCAGGCCCGGCATGCCCATGAGGAGCCAGCCCGACATATCGCTGGCCTCCGCGGACATGGCCGTGACGAAGGGGCCCAGGGAACGCCCGCCCAGGAAGAAGGCGTCGACGCCCCTGCCCGCCCGGCGGCTGTAGTAGATCCCCACGCCGACGATCAGCGCCAAATATGCCACGATGGTGAGCAGCACCACCCATTCGTTCGTTTGCATCTGTACCTCCCTTGCATGAAGCTTGTTCATGCTGTTTTTCTTTATGGTTGCAGTATAGAGAGGCGCCGCCTGGGAATCAAGCCGGAAATCGCTCATTTTTTATTGATTTCACCGCATTTTCCGTGTATACTGTACGAAACGGAAATCCAGCTGTATTATTTATGAAAATAATTCATGTGAGGCGCGTATGAGCATTCAGAAGTACCAGGTGTTCCTCCACGTGATGGAGGCGGGCAGCGTCAGCCGGGCGGCGGAGGACATGGGGCTCACCCAGTCCGCCGTGAGCCACGCCCTCTCCTCCCTGGAGGAGGATTTCGGGTTCAAGCTCCTGACCCGGAGCCGGGCGGGGGTCCGTCTCTCCTCCGAGGGGAAGCGCATCCTGCCCGCCATCCGGGATATCCTCTCCGCCGAGGAGCGACTGCGGGAGACGGTGTCCTCCATCCACGGCCTGTCCACCGGCACCATCCGGGTGGCCTCCTTCAGCTCCGTGGCCGTTCACTGGCTGCCCGCCATGCTCAAGGCCTTCCAGGAGCAGTACCCCCAGATCCGCTTCAAGCTCCTCAACGGCGACTATCACGACGTGGAGCAGTGGCTGGAGGAGGGAGCGGTGGACCTGGGCTTCGTGTCCCTGCCCACCCGGGCCCCGGGGAAAGTGACGCCCCTCATGGAGGACCGGCTGCTGGTGATCCTGCCCAAGGACCACCCTCTGGCGTCTCTGGACAGCTTCCCCATCGGCTACGCCCGGCAGGAGACCTTCATTTCCCTCCTGGAGAGCTCGGACCACGACCTTCGGCGGGCCCTGGACGCGGAGGGCATCCGGCCCCACATCCGCTTCATCACCAAGGACGACTACGCCATCATCGCCATGGTGGAGCAGGGGCTGGGCATCGCCATCATGCCGGAGCTGCTGCTTCGGGGCCGCACCGACAACATCGCCGCCCTGGAGCTGAAGCCCCAGGCCCGACGCACCATCGCTTTAGCCGTGACAGAACAAGGGCAGCAGAGCCCTGCTGCCCGGATGTTTGCCGATTTCGTTGTTCAGCGCGTTCGTTCCAAAGCTTTGGACGAGCTGTAGGATTTCCTCATATATCCAAACGGATGATATCGTCCAGGGTCTCCCCCTTCACCGCCACGTAGGACGTTCCCTCTTTGAGCATGACCACCGGGGGCCGCGGGAGGCGGTTGTAGCCGGACGCCATGGAGAAGTTGTAGGCGCCGGTGGTGCACACCGCCACGGTATCGCCCCGCTTCGTAGTGGACGGCATGAGTATGTCCGGCTGGATGATGTCGCCGCTCTCGCAGCACTTGCCCACCAGATCGCAGCGCATACCCGCGGGGTCGTCCATGCGTCCGGCGTTGAAGCAGGTGTACTTCGACCCGTAGAGGGCGTAGCGGGGGTTGTCGGACATGCCGCCGTCGATGGACACATACCGCTTGTAGCCCGTGATCTCCTTGACGGAACCCACGGTGTACAGGGTCATGCCCGCGTCCGCCACGATGCTGCGGCCCGGCTCCATGAGTATCCGGGGCACGGGCAGGGACAGCCGAAGGGCGATGGCCTTCAGGGTCTCCGCCACGGAGGCGATCTTGGCGGGGATGTCGATGGCGGGGTCGCTCTCCACGTACCGGACGCCGTAGCCGCCGCCCAGATCCAGCTCCTCCGGCAGATACCCGCAATCGTCCTGCATGTGCCGGATGAAGGCCATCATCACGAGGACGCTCCGCTCGAACACGTCCTCCCAGAACACCTGGGACCCCACGTGGCAGTGATACCCGGCCACATGCAGATGGGGCTGTTCAAGAGCCAGCTTCACGAAGGCGTCCGCCTGGCCGGTCTCGATGGACACGCCGAACTTGGAGTCCACCTGACCGGTGCTGACGGCGGCGTAGGTGTGGGGGTCAATGCCGGGGGTGATCCGAAGGAGCACCTTCTGCCGCCTGTTCCGGCGGCCCGCCTCAGCTTCGAGAGAGAGCAGCTCCTCCACCCCGTCCACCACGAAGCAGCCCACGCCCGCGTCCAAAGCGAAGGCGATGTCAGCGTCCGACTTGCTGTTGCCGTGGTAGTACACCCGGTCCATGGGGAAGCCTGCGGCCTGGGCGGTGTGTATCTCCCCGGAGGAGACCACGTCGAGGCCCAGCCCCTCGCTCTCCACGATGCGGCACATCCCTTTGAAGGAGGCGGCCTTGCTGGCGTAGAGGACCTGGGAGCCCGCCGGGAGGTGCTCCTCAAAGGCTTTCGTGTACAGGCGGCAGTTGTGCCGGATGCGGTCCTCGTCCATGAGGTACAGGGGGGTGCCGTACTGTCGGGCCAGGGCCAGGGTGTCCTGTCCTGCGAAGCGCAGGCGGCCCTCCTGCCGGTCCATATTGGCGCAAAGGGCGGTCTCCGGGAACGCCGCGGGGGTCTGTGTCATGCTGTTTCTCCTGTTCTTCACAAATAAAAAGGCCCATGCGTCCGCGCATCGGCCATACCTTCCTATCCAACCCGGCGGATCACCGGGCAAAACGGGCAATCAATGCATAGCTCTCCGCGAAACGCGACAGTCATCCGGATATTGTCCGGATGCCCAGGCCAGGTATGCAGCCCCCTGACCTTCGGCAGCGATCCCTTTCGTGCGGACAACGGCCCTGCCCGGCCTTTTCCACCCGCACTACTTTTGATAACTGCGCCTCTATCCTTTCATTGCTGTGAAATTTTGACTTACTTTACCACGCTATCCGGCTTTCGTCAATAACTATATATTATTTTTCCCGCAAAAAGGCCTCCACCTCCGCCCGCAGGGGGATGGACGGGGCCGCGCCCTGCTTCTGTACGGCCAGGGCCGAGGCGGCGGAAGCGAGACGCAGGGCCTGAGCAAAGGAAAGGTCCTCGGCGAGTGCGGCGGCGTAGTAGCCCAGGAAGCAGTCCCCGGCGGCGGTGGTGTCCACGGCCTTCACGGGGAAGGCGGGCTGGAAGATGAGCTCCGACCCGGTCCAGAGGGACGCGCCCCGGCTGCCCTGGGTCAGCAGGATCTTCTGGTTGGGATAGGCGGCCCTGAGGGCGTCCATGTCTCCGGCGAGGGCCCTGCCCTCCCCCTCGTTGACGATGAGGGTGTCGAGGAGCTCCAGCGGCAGGTCCTTCACCCCCGCCTCCATAGGCGCGGGGTTGAAGAGGATGCGGAGGCCCTTCTCCCAGGCCCGGCGGATGATGGCGGCGAGGCCGTTGATCTCGTTCTGCAGCAGCAGGATATCGCCCGCCTCCACCTTTTCGAGGGCCGCTTCCACGGTCCCGGGGCTTACGGCGCGGTTGGCGCCGCCCAGGATGATGATGGCGTTCTCCCCCTGGGGGGATACCTGGATGACGGCGTGGCCCGTGGGCACGTCCACCCGGGCTACGGCGGACACGTCCGCCCCGGCGTCTTTCAGAAGATCGAGGAGCATGTCCCCGTCCGCGCCCACCGCGCCGCCGTGGAAGACCTCTGCCCCGGCCCGGGCCGCGGCCACGGTCTGGTTGAGGCCCTTGCCGCCCGGGAACACGTCCCGGCGGCTCGAAAGCAACGTCTCCCCCGCCTCCACGAAGTGGGGCACCGCGTATACATAGTCCAGGTTCAGGGAACCGATGTTCAGGATCTTCGCCATACTGTCCTCCTACAGCCTTGCCATCTCATGATTGTCGTAGGCCGGGTTGTCGGTGACCTCCCGGACCACGGTGAGCCCCTCGGGGATGCGGACCTCGGCGTCGGGGTCGGAGAGCTCGATCTGGAGCATGGCCACGTCCTTCCAGTTGGGGTACAGGTCCACCTCAAAGGACTGCGCGTCGCTCACCAGGCAATAGCGGGTCTTGCGGATGGGCCGGCAGGCGGGGTCCGCCTCCATGAGGAGGGTGAAGTATTCCTCCTGGCTGAGCCGCTCCTCCACCTCCATGCGGCCGCCGTCGGGGGCGTCCCGCTGGGTGGTCTTGTAGTAGATGTAGCTGCCGCCGGTGCCCCGCATGCAGATGCGTCGCTCCTCGTCCCGATAGGGAGTGAGGTAGGTCTGAATGATCTCCACCCGCTGGCAGTTGGGGTTGTTGTTGAGCCAGTCCAGGTCCGGGTACTTGATGAGATACCGCCGGGCGTGCTCCATGGGCTCCGGCTCGCCCAGAGCCAGCATGACCTCCTTGAGGAGGCGCAGCATCTTGCCGTTGAAATCGGTGGAGTTGTCGATGATCCTCAAATGCGGATGGCC
>JAEIGA010019746.1_pt1 | contig 10269 bp, 9 predicted proteins | sample 9270691 | NCBI WGS metagenome assembly JAEIGA01 (sample SAMN17057246, study PRJNA624740) | gut metagenome | biome: biome; isolation source: fecal sample | host: Bos grunniens | place: China: Xizang | collected 2019
GTGCACCTTCTATAATACCTGGAATATCTGCCATTACAAAAGAGCGACCATCACGATAGCCAACAATACCCAAGTTTGGTTCTAGTGTGGTGAAAGGATAGTTTGCAATTTTTGGTTTTGCCGCAGAAACTACAGAAAGTAGGGTAGATTTACCTGCATTTGGGAAACCAACTAGACCAACATCTGCTAGCATTTTTAGTTCCATTACCACAGTTCTTTCAATGCAAGGTTCGCCTGGTTGAGCAAAACGTGGTGTTTGGTGAGTTGCGGTGCGGAAGTGCCAGTTGCCAAGACCACCTCTACCGCCTTTGAGAAGTATTACCTCTTCGCCATGTGATGTAACGTCGCATAGGTATTCACCTGTTTCTGCATCGTAAACCACTGTGCCACAAGGTACTTCTATGATTTTATCTTCTCCGTCTTTACCGAAGCTTCTATTTGCTCCGCCGCTTTTGCCGTCACCGGCAAAAACGTGGCGGGCATATTTCAAGTGAAGTAATGTCCAATAATTTGAGTTTCCGCGCAATATAATATGCCCGCCTCGGCCGCCGTCGCCGCCGTCCGGACCACCCTTGGTAATAAATTTCTCACGGTGTAAGTGCACAGAACCAGCCCCACCTTTACCTGAGCGACAATATATTTTTACGTAATCTACAAAATTTGACATAATATGTGGTGCGTTTTTAAGTCACGGACAATGCACGCATTGTCCCTACTGTTATTGCATTCTAGAGTCTATCGCTTCTTCGATTTGTGCGAAGACTTCGTCTAATGTGCCAGTGCCTTTAATACGAACGTGTTTGCCTTGTTTGTCATAGAATTGAATTACTGGCATAGTTTTTTGTTCGTATACGTTGATTCTTTCTTGAATGGTAATTAGGTTGTCATCTGAACGACCTGATGTTTTACCTCTGTTTAGCAGACGTTTAACAAGTTCGTTTTGTTCTACGTCAATATTTAACATTACACCAACGCGGATATTTTTTTGTTTTAGAATACTATCTAGTGCTTCAGCTTGGGTAACTGTACGTGGGAAACCGTCAAAAATGAAACCTTTAGCAGTAGGGTGTTCATTAATAGCATTTTCTAATACTTTAATGATAACATCATCTGGAACAAACTGACCTTTAGAAATAAGACCGTCTGCTATTTTTCCTACTTCGCTACCTTTAGCTATTTCTGCACGCAAAATATCGCCTGTTGAAAGGTGAACTAAACCGTATTTTTCTACGATTTTATCGCTTTGAGTACCTTTACCTGAGCCTGGAGCTCCGAAAATTACAACGTTAAACATAAATATTAAGTTTTTACTATAGTGTATATTGATTTCAGATTTCTTCCTTTATTATTATAGTCCATTCCATAGCCTACTACAAAGTCGTTTTCTATTTCAAATCCAGTATAATCAACTTTGACTCTGTCTTTTAGAATGTCGTTTTTAACAAGAAGAGATACTATCTTGCAACTTTTACAATTTTGGTTAAGAAATTTTTGTTGTAAATGATAAAGAGTATTACCTGTTTCAATAATATCTTCCACAATAAGTATATCTTTACCAGTTATGTCTATTTTAAGTGGTAGTTCTTCTGTTATTACGCCTGTGCTTTGCAGACCATCGTATGAAGATACCTTCATAAAATGAATTTCTACAGGAGCATCAATCGCTCTTGCCAAATCGGCTCCAAAGACATAACTACCATTGAGTACGCAAATAAGGATAGGGGGCTCGTTATTGTATTCTTTAAGAATAAGTTCTCCTAATTCTTTAACCTTTTTATTAATCTCTTCTTCAGAAATATAAGGTTTAAAAAATAAGTCCTCAATTTGTACTGTTTTCATAAAACCAAATTATCGTTCAAAGTTACGAAAATTTAATTGTAAATCCGAATTTTTTGGCTGGAATTTTGGGTTGTGTAGTATTTTTTTAGTCGTTGAGTGGCAGGACCCTTGTTTACATAGCCAGTTCCGTTGCCAATTTCAAATGAAGAACCACATTGAGGGCACTTTAAAAAGAAGCCATCGTCTTCTAGTGCGATATTTCTATCAACTTCGTAGGTGCAGCAAATGTCAAAAGCATAAATATTATTGTCGTATGCTCTCACTACGGCTACGCCACTATAACCATAACTCCCATTTGGTGAAAGTTGTGAAGGACTGTATTTTGTATATATTCTAGAATTTCCTAGTAAACCATCTGCCAAATGATTGTCTACTCCAGATATAGATACGTCTAAGTAGAAACTTACTCGAGCATTTGGTATGTTTGTGTTTTCTGGCTCGGGAATACAACTGTTAAAAAGTAAAATTATACTAGTTAATATTGTTATTTTTATTCTCATTGTGTTTACATTAAATTATTAAACTCGTCAGTTCTCACTCATATCTCAGTGAAAAATATTTGCAAAATTACTTTAATTTCTTATATTTGCAATTATAACTTAAAATTAAATGTGTATGAAAAACAGAATCCTAAACTTGCTATTGATGTCGTTGAGTGCATTGGTTTGCTTTTCTTGTTGCACTAAAAATAATGAGGCAACAGGAACAAAAAAAGATGAATTTACCCGTAACGCGGTTATTTATGAGGTGAATCTAAGACAATATACGGAAGAAGGTACAATCAATGCCTTTGTAGAACATCTTCCTTATTTAAAAGAATTAGGAGTGGATATTCTTTGGTTTATGCCAGTTCATCCTATTTCAGAATTAAATAGAAAAGGAGAACTTGGAAGTTATTATGCTGTGAAAGACTATAAAGCAGTAAACCCAGAGTTTGGTACTTTAGAGGATTTTAAAAACATGGTTAAGCAAGCACATTCTTTAGGAATGAAAGTGATAATAGACTGGGTTGCTAATCATACAGGTTGTGATAATGCTTGGATAGAAGAACATCCTACTTGGTACGAATACGAAGATGGTAAATTTGTTAGCCCTTGGGATTGGACAGATACATATTCTCTAGATTATGACAATGAAGAGATGCGTGCAGGTATGATTGATGCAATGAAATTCTGGCTTAAAGAAGCTGATATAGATGGTTTCCGTTGTGATGTGGCATTCCTTGTGCCTGTTGATTTTTGGGATGAAGCTCGCGCAGAATTAGATAAAGTAAAACCAGTGTTTATGCTTGCAGAAGCAACAGAAAAGGAACTTACCGACAAAGCATTTGATATGGTTTATAACTGGCCTTTACTTTTCACATTAGATAATATTTGCAAAGGAAGTAATAGTGTTAACGATTTAATCAATCTTTCTAAAAAACAACTTTCAGACCTTGCTCCAGATGCGTATTATATGAACCATATTACAAATCACGACCGCAACTCTTGGGATGGAACTGAGTTTGAACGTTATGGTGCAGCAGTGAAATCTTTTGCTGTGATGTCTTATATTTGGCCAGGTATGCCACTTATCTATACAGGTCAGGAAGTGGGTATGAACCGTAGATTAGAGTTCTTTGTTAAAGATACACCTCCTGCAAAAGAAAAGAATGAATGGTATGAATTCTACAAATCATTAAATGATTTAAAACATAAATCTAATGCATTAAGAGCTGGTGAAGTTGGTGGTAAAACTACAATTTATCCAACAACAAATCCAAATGTATTAGTTATTAGCAGAGAATTAGCAGAAGAGAATATTGTATATATTGCAAATATCAGCAATGAGGAAGTAAGATTCCATTTTGAAGAAGATGCTCCACAAGGAGAATTTGAAAACTTCTTTACCAAAGAAAAAGTTTTACTTCCAGCTGCGTTCAAATTGGCTCCTTGGGATTTTATTTTGCTAACAAAATAATTTAAACTAACATAAAAATAGGGCGATTTCATCATTTTACCAGTGATATCGCCCTTTGTTTTTATAAAGGATTAGTTAAAGACCCATTTTAATTGTTTCAATAATGTTGTCTAACTCTTGTTGGCACATGTTTAATTCGCCATTGATGTCTTCTTGAACATCTAAAAGAGCTTTCTTCTCTTTTTTCTTGATTTTGTCTTTGCTTAATGATTCTTGGTTGTTGTTATATTCGTCGATGATAGCACTAAATGATTGAGATTCTACTTTGCTACCATAACCTGCGTAACCACTGATAAGGTTGAATTCATTCATGAAAATGCGAACATTGCCGTCTGCGTATGTTGCTTTGAAATTAAATGCCATATTTTCTGTGAAAGAACCTGCGAATGGGTTGTAACGCATTTTTGTATTCTTCATAAGTTTGTATGCTAATACACTGTCGTTAGCAGTAACAACTTCTCTACCTGCTAAAGAAATTTTGTTGATAGCAATTTTTACAGCTTTTAATGCTGATACTTGGTCTTTTTCTGTAGGTATAACTACTTCTACAACACATTCGCCATCTTCGTTGTTGGTGAAGTTCCAGTTTTTTACCTCATCGCTTGCCATTGTAGGTAGTGCGATAAGCATGCTTAATGCAATAAATAATAATTTTTTCATGATGTTATAAATATTAAGTTAACAAATGTTTCTCTGTCTTAATGTAGACCTTTCACAGTCTTTAGGTAAATAAAAAACGGAACCTCTTTTGAAGGTTCCGTCTGCTTTGTGACCGCAACAGGATTCAAACCTGTAACCTTCACATCCGTAGTGTGACGCTCTATTCAGTTGAGCTATGCAGCCATCGTTTAGTGAGTGCAAAGGTAGTACTTTTTTTTATATTACCAAAATTTACACTCACTTTTTTGCAAATTATTTAATAAAACTTGTGCTTCTCTTCACAAATTTGCTTAAAGCTTCGCCTTTAAGCATATTATTTGCAAGTAGAGCAAGGTCTATGATTTGGCGAACCATGTCTTCTTTTTTTGCAAAATCTTTGTAGATTTCGTCTTTTTTAGAGTTTAGTCCGCTAATCTTATCATTGTTTTCTTTAATGATTTCTTTGTCTGCTTCTGCTATTTCTTCATCTTTTTTGTCTTTGTTCATCTCGTTAATCTCATTAACGGTGTCTTGAAGAGTAGAAATTTCGCTATTAAGCGGTGCAACTTCTGCCATTGTGGCTTGGCTTATCTTATCCATTAAAGATTTAATCAATTCGTGGTCTGTGTTTACAACTAGATTGTAAGAATCAGGCATTTGACCATAGAAAGACATCATACCACCTTGTAGAGCTGCCATTTCTTTCATTCTACGCATAAACTCTTGTTGAGTTACCATCATAGGCATAGCATCTGCGCCAAGAGACTCAAATGTGACCATGAAGTTGGTGTCTTTCATCGCTGGAGTTTCTGCGGTGAATACTTTTGAAAGAGCGTTCATCTCGTCTGCGGTTAGTTCCACTTTAGAAGCGTCGTCTTTCACAATGATTCTGTCGATAACGTCGCTATCAACTCTCACATATCTAGTTTTTTCGTTCTTTTGTTCTAGCATAGAAGCCATGTGAACGTCAAACTGACCATCAAATACAAGCACGTCGTAACCTTTTGCTTTTGCTGCTTCAATATAGCTATATTGTTGCTCAGTATCGTTTGTATAAAGATAGATTAGATTGCCATCTTTGTCTGTTTGGTTGGTTTCTGTAAGTGCCTTATATTCTTCTGCGGTGAAATATTTACCGTCTGTGTTTTTAAATAAGTTGAATTTTACAGCGCGTTCGTAGAATTTTTCATCAGTAAGCATGCCGTAATTGATGAAAATCTTAAGGCTATCCCATTTATTTTCAAATTCTGTACGTTCTGCTTTGAAGATTTCTTGAAGTCTGTCTGCTACTTTTTTGGTAATGTGACCAGAGATTTTCTTCACGTTGCCATCGCTTTGCAGGTAAGAACGGCTCACGTTTAGAGGAATGTCTGGAGAGTCGATTACACCGTGTAGCAGTGTTAAGAAGTCTGGAACAATGCCTTCTACGCTATCTGTAACGAATACTTGGTTGCAATATAGCTGAATTTTATTTCTTTGAAGTTCAATATTGTTTTTGACCTTTGGGAAATAAAGAATACCTGTTAAATTGAAAGGGTAGTCCACATTTAAGTGAATGTGGAATAGTGGGTCTTCGCCAAAAGGATAAAGTTCACGATAAAATTTGCTGTAATCTTCATCTTTTAGGTCGGCAGGTTTCTTTACCCATGCTGGTTCTGTGTTGTTAACTATATTGTCTTCGTCAGTTTCTACATTTTTGCCGTCTTTCCATTCGTTCTTTTTGCCAAATGCAATAGGAATAGCCAAGAATTTGCAGTATTTTGTTAGAAGTTCATTGATTTTGCTCTCTTCTAGGAAGTTTTCGTTTTCTTCGTCGATATAAAGAACAATGTCTGTGCCACGGTCTGCTTTCTCGATTTCTTCCATTGTGTAGTCTGGATTGCCTTCGCAAGACCATTTCACAGCTTTTGCACCTTCTTTATAAGATTTACTTATGATTTCCACTTTTTTAGAAACCATAAATGAAGAGTAGAAACCTAAACCGAAGTGACCGATAATAGCATTTGCGTCATCTTTATATTTGTCTAGGAATTCTTCTGCACCAGAAAATGCAATTTGGTTGATATATTTGTCAATTTCTTCTGCGGTCATACCAATACCACGGTCGGAAATTGTAAGTGTTTTAGCATCTTTGTCAATTTTTACTCTTACTACAGCTTCGCCTATTTCTCCTTTAAATTCGCCTACAGAAGCCAGTGTCTTAAGCTTTTGTGTTGCGTCAACTGCGTTAGAAACTATTTCACGAAGAAAAATTTCGTGGTCGCTGTATAAAAATTTCTTAATAACTGGAAAAATATTTTCCGATGTTACTCCAATATTACCTTGTTTCATATAATGATATTTTATTTTGTTTCTGCTAATATTACTGCAAATTCCGTGCCAAAAATTATTTTAAAGGGTGCTTTTATCGTTGCCCTCGTCTTCGAGATCCTCGAGTACCTATGTACACTCCGGTTTCTCAGACTTCGGGGCGCCTAAAAATCCCTCCTTTAAAATAATTTTAAACATTTTTGAACAAAAAAAGAGTTAGGAAAAATTCCTAACTCCTAACTAAAAATGTACCCGTATCCTTGACGTGTAATCAGATTCTTATCGTATGGTTTTATTTTTTTACGAAGTCTAGTAATGTTAACATCTATGGTGCGACCTTGGATGAAACTTTCTTCTTTCCACACTTCTTCTGCAAGTTGCTCACGAGAAAGTACCATATTCTTACATTTTAAGAAAAGTTTTAGAAGTTCAAATTCTCTTTTAGTAAGAATAATTTCTTCGCCCTTGATGAATAGATTTTTCTGTGTAAGGTTTAGTTTTAAATCTTCAAACTCTAAAATTTCATCTTGGTCTGGTTTTACCGCTTTTTGATTTGTAGTTTGGGCAGTAGTATTTTTTCTTGCAGTTCTGTTTAGTACAGCTTTCACTCTTGCAATTACCTCATTGATAGAATAGGGTTTGCTTATATAGTCGTCTGCTCCAACTGAAAAACCTCTAAGTTTGTCAGTTTCTGTGTCTTTTGCAGTAAGGAAAATGATAGGTGTGCTTGCTGATGATTCCAATTTTTTTAAGTGCATAGCAAGTTTGAAACCAGATATTTCGCCCATCATAATATCAAGCATAAACAAGTCGTAGTCGTATAGTCTTTTTTCGATAACTTCTTCGGCAGAATATGCCACATCTACTACGTAACCTGCTTGTTCTAGGTTAAATTGAAGAATCTCACATAGATCTTCTTCGTCGTCCACTACTAATATTCTTTCTTTTTGCATAGAGATTTTATAAAAATATCCAAAATTAACGAAAAAATATTTCTTATACAAGTTTATTTTGTGCTACCAAATGCAATTAATTTATCATATCTGCTTCCAAATGGTCTGTGGTACACATATACGGCATATTCATTTTCTGTTTCCCATGCATTACCTTCCACTTTATTCATTACTTGTGTGTTGTTGTTCTTGTATAATGCAGTGGATGTGCTGCCGTGTGGTACTACTGCATAAAGGTAATTGTAGCCACCTTGTTTAAGTAATAAGTCTTTTTCGTATGCTTTTGTTTGTGGATTGTATTTCATTAAACCATCGCTAGATAGTTTGTTTCCTGTAACTTCTCCAATGATATAAACACTAGCATTAAAGAAAGGTTCTTCTGCAGGTAAACTAAAGTGAGTGAAATAATAATCAGCTTCGCTATCACTCTCCCAAGAGTTTTGTAAGTTTACTATGTACCTACCATTTACATCTGGGTGATAATAGAATTCTTTTGGTTTTCTATAAACATCAGGATAAAGAGTTGCGTGAAAGTAAGGTTTAAAATATTCAATGCTTTCTACTTGCTCGCTCAAGATGTATTCAGATGAAATATCAAAACTTCTATAGTCGTTTCCTGCTTCAAATATTAGGTTTTTGTTGTTTGCGTATCTAAATTTCTTGTGCTCGTAGTAGTTAGCATCTGTTAGATAAACCTGATTATCAATTCTTTGGTTCTGACGAACTAGAATTTTTATTTCATTGGATGGTTGAGAAATATTATAATCTGCATAATCTACTTCTATATCCACTTGTTGGTACGAGTCTTTATAACTTAAAATGGTAAGTGGGGTAGACTTTGCATTTAATGCTACTTTAGGTTCAACCACAGAAAAACATGCGCTCAAAATAGGTAGTTCATTGTTGTCTTCGTAAATAAGAATAGCATAATTTCCAGAAATGAGAGGTCTACAATCTTCGTTTGGAAAATTTAATTCATAGTGGCTATAAGGAAAATAAGTGTTTGTTGATGTGCTTTTAGGTGAAATATAACCTGTATAGAAACCATCTAGATATTCACTTTCGCTTAGGTTGGAATTTTCCCAAGTTGCGTTGCAATGCACTATTTTGTATGTGTATGTTTCTTCATTATTAGATAAGTCGTCAAATTTTAGAGTGACGAATTCATCTTCCTCAAGAGAAATAACAGGGTAGTGTGGTGCTTTGAAATAATTATTTATTTGAACAGACTTAATATTCTTTTTTAACGATTCTGTACTATAAGTCTGAGCGTATACGGTTGCTGAGCCTATCGAAGCACAAACTATACTAAATAATATAAGTAGAAATTTTCTCATGTTCCTTTATTAACTAAGTTTTTCAATATTTACTAACTCCTAACTTTCTCTGTAAACCCACTACCAAATAGTGCGAAATCCATAATAGTAGGGTCTTCTGGGTAATATTTTCTGCAGTTTTCGGTGATTTCCATTACTGCTTTAAAGTCTGATGCGTTTCTTTTTAGAAGTCCAAGATTTCTAGATACTCTATTTACATGGACATCTAGAGGAATGTAAAGTTTAGTTTTAGAAAGTGACTTCCAAATGCCAAGGTCTACTTTATTGTCGTCTCTAATGAGCCAACGAAGCATTAAGCATAATCTTTTGCAAGCGGATTTTTTGTCTTTAGGAATTCCACTTGCTTTTATCCCTGCAATAAGTGCATCTAAATAGTCTGCATCATTGTTTTTATTTGTATAGTTGTTGATGTAAGATTCTAAATCTTTATTTTCGGTGTAAATTTTATATATAGAGTTCATTAGATTATAAAAATCTGAAAATTTGAATAATCTGTAGAACGAATTGTTGTCTGTTTTATATTGTTGCCAGCCTCCTGACATTAAATAGTTATAAGGTTCGCCATTCATTAAAGTGTAGGCGAAATTACACTTTTTGAAAATTTGTTGTCTATTCCCGTAAGCAAGCCACGAACAAACAACTGCCATAATTTCTATGTCAGTTTTTTCTTTGCACATTCTCACTACTGCCACCGGGTCGGTAGTGAAGTACTGTAAGTTGTTATATTTGTTTATAAGTTCTGTGTACAAAATGAAAAAAAGTTAGGAATTTTTGTGCAAATCGAGCGCAAATAAGTTTACTTAATTTGCCGAGATGTAGCCAAAAATCACGTAGGCGAAGCCTACGTAATTATAACTCGCTTCGCTCGTTAATTATATAAAAAAGAAAGGAAGTTTCCTAAAACACGGAAACTTCCTTCTTTTTATTTTAGGTCAAATTTTTATTATAGTTGTGGACCTGCAGCTACTAATGCTTTACCAGCTTCGTTACCAGTGAACTTGTTGAAGTTTTTGATGAAACGTTCTGATAAGTCTTTAGCTTTTTCTTCCCATTGGCAAGCACATTCATAAGTGTCACGTGGGTCAAGAATTTTAGGATCTACGCCTGGAAGTTCGGTTGGTACTTCGAAGTCGAAGAATGGGATTTTCTTAGTTGGAGCGTTGTTGATAGAACCATCTAAGATAGCGTCGATAATACCACGAGTATCTTTAATAGAGATACGTTTACCTGTA
>JAEIGA010019747.1_pt1 | contig 10269 bp, 9 predicted proteins | sample 9270691 | NCBI WGS metagenome assembly JAEIGA01 (sample SAMN17057246, study PRJNA624740) | gut metagenome | biome: biome; isolation source: fecal sample | host: Bos grunniens | place: China: Xizang | collected 2019
AGAATGTTTAAAAGCAAAACAAAAAAAAGAAAGAAGTATGAAACAAAAGAAACTAGAGATAATCATGTTGCGTTCGCTGGATATGATGAATATGAAGCACCTGTTTATGTTGAACTTGATGGAGAAGGGCCAATAATTACAGAAACTAAAGTTGTATATGAAGAATATGAGGATAAAAATAGTTGGTTAAATGATTTTCTTATACCAGTTAAGAACCACTTTGGTGATAACTTTTATCTTGAAGTTCAATCTCATGTTGATAATGATCAGGCAGAATATAATAAGAAACTTTTAGAGGTGCATAGAAAACATAATATTCCTCTGATTCATGCTAATGACTCCCATTACATTTATCCTGAGGATGCTAAGTATAGAGATTTGTTCTTAAAGGCAAAAGGTATTATATATGAAGAAGAAGGTGGATTCTGTCTTGATTATCCAGATAGTGACGAAATTTATAGAAGATATAAAGAACAGGGTGTGCTTACAGAAGAAGAGGTAACAGAGGCATTAAATAACACCCTTATTTTTGATAATGCTGAGGGCATTCATATTGATACAGAATTTAAAATTCCTAAAGTTACAGAGGGAGATAGTAATAAAGTTCTCAAGAAGCTTATCAATGAGGGATGGGCAAAAGAACGTGATAATGTACCTAAAGAAAAATGGAAAGAATATATTGAACAGATTAAATATGAATATAAAATTATCGAAGACTGTGGCATGGCAGATTACTTTATTCTTGACCATTATATCGTAGATAAAGCGGTCAATGAATATGATGCTATTCTTACCAAGAGTGGTAGAGGTAGTGCTGTTTCATTTTATGTAAACAAGCTTCTAGGATTAACCGAGGTTGATAGAATTAGTGCTCCGATTACCCTTTATCCAACTAGATTTATGTCGGCAGAACGTATCTTAAGCAGCAGGTCGTTACCCGATATAGATCTTAACTGGGCAGATGTCACTCCAGTGATACAAGCTAGTAAAGATTTGCTTGGTGAAGATGGCATTTATTATATGATTGCCTATAAACCACTACAAGAGTCTTCAGCATTTAGACTTTGGTGTAAAGCTCACGATATGCATATTTCTGAGTATGATGAGATTGCAAAAAATCTTGAAGCATACGAAGATAATGAACAATGGAAAGATTTAATTGAGGGTAGTAAAAAGTTTCGTGGTGTAGTAGAGAGTGTTGCTCCATCACCTTGTTCATTCTTGCTTTCCAACGATAAGATTTCTGAGGCAGTAGGTTTATTAAAGGTTGGAGATGTTACTTGTTGTTGTCTAGATGGATATAATTGTGATGTATACAAGTACCTCAAGAACGACTATCTGACGGTTACTGTGTATCAGCTTATCAGTGATGTATATAAACTTCTTGGAAAACCCATTGATAATATTGATACTCTTGTTAGAAATTGTGATGACAAAGTTTGGGATGTATATGCAAAGGGATTGACTACTACTATAAATCAGGCAGACTCGGATTATGATAAGCAGATACTTAAGAAATATAAGCCTCGAAACTTAGCTGAGTTATCAGCTTATGTGGCTGCTATTCGTCCTGGATTTGCATCACTACTTAGTAATTTTGTAGACAGATTACCTTATACAACGGGTGTTAAAGAGCTTGATGATATTCTCGAAGATTCTTTTCACTACTTAATGTATCAAGAATCGCTAATGAAGTATTTAGTATGGCTAGGCATTGAAGAAAAGGGTACTTATGATATCATCAAAAAGATTGCTAAGAAGAAATTCAAAGAAGACGAATTAAAGGAACTTAAAACACAACTCCTTGAAGGATGGGTAAAGAATGTTGGTAAAGAAGATGGATTTAATGAGACTTGGCAGGTTATTGAAGATGCGGCTCATTATTCCTTTAATGCTTCACATTCATTATCCGTTGCCATTGATAGTTTGTATGGAGCTTATTTAAAAGCACATTATCCTTTAGAATATTTTACAGTGGCCTTATCGTTATACAGTGATGATTTGGATAGAACAGCTAAGTTGATTGCAGAGATGCCCTCATTTGGTGTTTCATTGAAACCTATTAAGTTCCGCCACTCTCGTGCAGATTATAATATGGACAAAGAGACAAACAGTATCTATAAAGGGGTTTCAAGCTTAAAATATTTAAACTCAGATGTAGCCGAGAAATTATATGAGATGAAAGACAAGAAATTTGATTCATTTGTAGATTTGCTTTCAGTTTTCCCAGGAAATACCAGACAAAGAGAAATTCTGATTAAGCTTGGATTTTTCGAATCATTTGGAAAGACTCAAAAACTCCTTCGAATAGCAGAACTGTACGATACATACCACGGAAAGAAAATTCTTAAGAAAGAGAAGTGTAATCTCCCAATAGAATGCATAGAAAAACATATGGATACAGAAACAAAGGCACAATATCGTTTCACTCCAGAGGGTATGGATGCTTTACTTGCAGAACTCTGTGAACAGATACCAAATGAAGATATTCCTTTACAAGCTCGTTTGCAGTCGGAGCTTGAGTTTCTTGGTTATATTTCATATGCCGATCCCTCTCGTCCTAACACGGCTATAGTTATGGACATTAATACTAAATACACTCCTAAGCTCACCCTCTATAGATTAGATACGGGAACAACTATGATCACAAAATTAAAGAAAAGGTCTTACGAACAGAATCCATTACCAGCCGGAGCCATCATAAATTTTTATACAGAAACAAAACCTGGTTGGAAAAAGGTTGATGACAAGTGGGAAGTTGATCCTACGAAGACAGATATTTGGCTCACCTCCTATACTATCAATTCTTACAACTAATTATACCCCATTATACCCTAGCATCTATTGTTAGGGTATAATTGTTAATAAATTGTAAATAAATTGAAAATCTCTTGACAAATGGAAATTATGCGATATAATTACAGTACAAAATGATTGAAGGAGATGAAATGAATGATTATCAATGATAAAAGAGCACTCGCCTATACCGTAAGAGTAGGAGAGATTAGTAAAATCGAAGGAGCAGATAACATCGAACTTATATCCGTTTTAGGTTGGAAAGTTATTGCCAAGATTGGTGAGTTTCACGAAGGCGACCTTTGTGTTTATTTCGAAATAGACTCCAAACTCCCTGAAAAAGAATGGTCTGAGTTTATGAGAACTAAACACTTCAAGGTTAAGACTATGAAGCTCGGTAAGTTCGGAGTGATTAGTCAGGGGCTTGCATTACCTATTAATGTGTTTGATGTTGCGATACCTAATGAAGAAAATGTAGACGTAACAGAGTTACTTGGTGTAACTTATTCAGTTGAAGAAGACAATGCTCGTAAGAAAACAGATCCTAATGCTAAATATAAAAGTATGGCATCACGTCATCAGAAGATATTCAAACAACCTTGGGCAAGATGGATGATGAGAAGAGAATGGGGCAGAAGAGTAATGTTCTTATTCTTCGGTAGAAAGAAGGATAAGCCTCGTGGTTTCCCTACATTCGTATCTAAAACAGATGAGGAAAGAGTAGAAAATCAGCCTTGGCGTATTGGAGATGGTAAAACATATCTGTGTACTGAAAAGCTTGATGGAACATCTTGTACATATGCTCTTGAAAAAAAGGGTAAAAAGAAATTTGAATTCTATGTGTGTTCTCGTAATGTAAGACAGCAGGATGAAAAACAGGAATGCTATCATGACCATAATATTTATTGGGACTTGGCATTTAAATATGATATTGAAACTGTACTGCGAAAAATTTTAATGCTTAATCCTGAGTTACAATGGGTTTGTATTCAGGGCGAAGGTGTAGGCTCTGTTCAGGGCAATCCTCTTAAACTTAAAGAAGATGACTTATATGTATTTAATTTTAAAGATTCAGTAAATGGCAGATGGCCGTCAGAAAAGGGAAAAGAACTTATGGAAGTTTATGGATTAAAGTGGGTTCCTATTCTTGGAGAGGTTCAGATGCCAGATACTATGGAAGAACTTAAAGAGCTTGCTACTGGTAAGTCACAGCTTAACAAAGATGTACTTCGAGAAGGATTGGTTTATCGTTCTCTTGATGGAAGCGATTCATTTAAGAATGTTTCGAGAGAATATTTATTAAAGCACGGTCAGTAAACGATACAGAATGATTGAGGTGATATAATGCTTTGTCCCAAATGCGGAAAACCACTTCAAGAAATGTGGAGTGAAGATTGGTACAATAATCAATGCGAAATTATCACAAGTGTTGTAGGTCGTTGTGAGGAATGTGATTTTGACGGCACTTGGGATATAGATGAAGAAGGCAATGAAATTAATTTTAGACAATACTTTTTTGGTTGAGGTGATAAACGAATGAATAGACCAAGGTTGATAATTTTAACGGGAATTCCGGGCTCAGGTAAAACTACATATGCAAAAGAATATGTAGAGACGATACCTAATACAATTCACTTAAGTTCCGATACAATTCGTGCAGAGCTTTATGGAGACGAATCTATTCAAGGAAATCCAGCCGAAGTATTCTCTTTGATGCAGAGAAGAGCAGTTGAGGCACTTAATGAAGGCCACGATGTAATCTATGATGCTACTAACATAACTCGTAAGGATAGAGCAAACATTATCAACATCTGTCCTAAATTTGCAAAGATCAAGTGTCATATTATTTGGGTACCTATTGCAGAGTGTGTTAAAAGAGATGCTGAAAGAGACCGAACCGTTGGTAAAGAGGTAATTGACCGAATGCTTAAGAAATTTCAGGCCCCATTTTTTGATGAGGGTATAGATGAAATTTTAGTAATCAAACCCGACATTTGGGACTGGTATGAAGATCGTTATGAACAACAGTGTTTTGAAGATATGAAGATTACTCACGACAACCCACATCATACACTTGATATATTAGATCATTGTTGGGAAGCTCAACGATATCTTTTTACTAATGATGTAGTAGATGAAGATTTACTTTCTGCTGCATTAAGACATGACATTGGTAAGCCATATGTTAAAGCCTTTGTGGACTCTAAAGGTAACTCTTGTGATGTTGCTCATTACTACCAACATCAGTGTGTTGGAGCCTGGATGTCTTATGGGTGTGACGGTGTTATGCCGTATACCGCTTGGCTCATATCAACACATATGGACCCGTTCTTAAACACCAAGTATTATCACAATCTTCCACCTTATCTTAAAAGGGATATAGACATTTTGCACAAAGCAGACCTTGCAGCACATTGAAAAATTTGGCTATTTTGTCAATTTACAAAACAAAATGATTATGCTATAATGAGTACATCAAATGAATCAAGGAGATGAAAAATATGATGAGACAAGAAATTAGATTAGATACTATGTCAGATGTTCAGAAATTCGTTGAAGTCGTATCTAGAGTCGGAGAACGAGTTATACTTGAAGATAATGATGGACATCGTGTAGGTGCGTCATCGCTTTTAGGAGCATTATATTCAATGGAGTGGGCACATATCTACTGCTACTGTGAAAAAGATATCTCAGGAAGTATTCTTCCTTGGATTATATAAACATTAAAAAGGAGAGAGGATTAAATGAAGAACAAAATGACTAAAGTCGAAAAATTAACCAAAACTTCTCAGAGTGCAATGAGTTCTGTAAGAAAAATGATACAGACACTTAAAGACACAAATGAGAAAGTGTTAGAGGAACGGGCTGCAAACGATAGCAGGATTGCAAGAATTCAGTTAGATAATCAGTCCTTGGATAATCTTAAAAATGACAATGAAAAAATCATATCTAACTTTGAGGCATTATTAAGCTAAAAGGAAAGGTGATATTATGTGGACGATATTTTTAATGAGTGCAATTGCAATATTTTTTATTGTAATTATAGCAACTTGGATAGTAAACAAATTACTTATAAGTATGAAACGAGACAATCATAAATATGAGTTAGAAATCAGCAATGATTTTGAACATAAAAATATTAAAACAAAAGGAGAAGAAGAAAAATGAAGAACACAATTATTGCAATAGCCCTTATTGTGGCTATAATCGGAGGAATTTTTGTTTGTATGTCTATGACTAAAGTCGGACAAGGTGAAGTTGGTGTAGTTTGGACTGCAGCAAATGGTGTACGAGAAGAGGTTTTGTCACCAGGAATGCATTTTGTGCATCCATTGGCTAAGGTTAAGGATTATCCTGTAGCACAACAGCAGTTAGTACTAAGTAACAACCCAGAAGATTATAATGACAAAGGTCATGCAGACTGGCATGTAGATGCTCCTGCTGACGGTGGTATGGTCAAGATAAATATGACTATTAACTACAATTTTCTTGCAGATAAGGTTGTAGAGCTTTATACTAAGTTTAATGGTATGGATGGAGAGGCTATAGTAGAAAATATGGTACAGAACTCTATTATTGCATACATTAAAGAAGTAACACCTCAGTTTACAGTTATGGATATCTATAGTGCTAAAAGAGCAGAGGTTAGTAAAGCAATTACAGAGTATTTAAATAAAAAACTTGTTAAAGAATATGGTATAAATGTTTCATCCGCTTTAATTATTGATGTTCAACTCGATGAAGCTCTTCAGAAGAAGGTGCAAGCAAAAGAACAAGCAAAACAGGATGCAGAAAAGGCAGAACTCGATAAGCAGACCGCTATTGCACAGGCTGAAACAGATAAAGTTAAAGCAGAAGCTAAAGCGGCAGTTATGATTGAAGAGGCTAGAGGTGAAGCGGAAGCTAATCGACTTGTAAGTCAGTCAATTACTTCAGAACTTATCCAGATGAAAGAGGCAGAAGCACGCTTAAAACATGGCTGGGTAACCATACAGGGTGGAACTCCAATAGTAAATGCTCAGTAAATGTTAATAAATTGTTAATAATTGTAAAAACATATTGACAAACAGCAATAATATATGTTATTATATATACACGATGAACACAACAAAATGATTCATCGTGTGATATGGGAAGGTAGCTCAGCGGATAGAGCACGTACATCAAACAAGGTGGTTTGACAAAATCACATGCAGCAACTTTAACGATAGGTCTTTTAAACCCGTGGTCGTGAGTTCGAATCTCACCCTTCCCATTTTATATGAGAGAGTAGCTCAATCGGTAGAGCAACGTAAAAAACAAACAATATGTTTAGTGATAGACATACGCAGCAATTTTAACGTTAATGCCTGGTAAGCCGTAGATGTTGGTTCGAGTCCAATCTCTCTCTTCTAATATGCATGGATAGCTCAGTCGGCAGAGCACAGTAAGAAACGGGTTTAGATATAAACCTAAACTGCAACTTTCAAATGCTTTGGGAGCCTGGTGTCGTGGGTTCGAGTCCCACTCCATGCAACAACATCGAGAGGTGGCGAAATTGGAATACGCAGTGGAACCCCTATGTTAGTCTTGTTCAAGACTACCTCAGCAAATGTACGGACTTAAAATCCGCCGACATTTCTGTCATGATGGTTCGAATCCATCCCTCTCGACCAATAAGGCACTGACAGCAACTTTACATATCTTTGCTAAGGGAATAAAGAATTAAGGTGCCTTGACAATTTAAAAGACGCATACAGCAATTTCTAAAAAACTGGATTAAAAATTTATTTTTGGTATGATGAATTTGAATGGGTTCGAGTCCCACAAGATTATGCGTCTTGATTACAAAAGAGAGACTGACAGCAATATTGTATAACAGATTTTTGGAAGATTTTAAGTATGATAGTCTCTCGTCGTTAATTAAATCTAAAGACACTCACAGCAATTTCAAGGAACAAACTGCTAATTTGTACAACCTTATGTGTCTTGGATTGATTATAAATTTTATTTTTGGAGGAAAAGAAAATGGGATTTTATGATGCAATCAAAAACGAATTAAACAATGAAACAAAGTTAACGGAGAACGGTGCCGTTGGCTACAGAACAACTGGTAAAAAGTTACTTGATTTGAACTTTGCGGTGGCTTCATTGAGAAGTGCATCTGAGACAGAAATTATCAACAAGTTTATGGATGCTTATTTCGAGGATAAGATTACCGCTATTAAATGGTTGTTTTATGCCAGAGATGTGAGAGAAGGACTCGGTGAGAGAAGACTTTTCAGAGTAGTAATGGAAGAGTTTGCAAAGCAAAACCTTGAAGCAGCTAAAGAACTTATTAAGTTAGTTCCTGAGTACGGCAGATGGGATGACCTTTGGTGTCTGCTTGAAACTGATTTGGTAGATGATGTGGTTGAATTAGTTCAGAAACAACTTGCAGACGATTTTAAAAATATGTGTGAAGAAAAGTCAATATCTTTACTTGCAAAATGGATGCCAAGTTTAAATGCGTCGTCCGCAACTACTAAGAAATATGCATCTATTTTGTGTAAGAAAATGGAAGATACTCCTAGAAGTTATCGTAAATTCTTATCTAGAATGCGTAAGTATATTGATGTTGTAGAATGCAAAATGTCTGCTAGAGAATGGAATGCAATTGACTACGAAACTGTTCCTTCTCGTGCAAACCTTATTTACAATAATGCATTTCTTCGTAATGATGAGGAACGTCGTAGAGAATATCTTAGCAAGCTTGAAAAAGGTGAGGCTAAGATTAATGCAGGAACATTATTTCCTCACGATATAGTACATAAATATATGTCTGGTGGTGGATGGTATCAATCTTTAAAATCATATGATGCTACACTTGAGGGTCTGTGGAAAGCGCTTCCTGACACTGTAAGAGGTGCTGAAAACACAATCGTTGTAGCTGATGGTTCTGGTTCAATGACTTGTGGGGTTGGTAATGGTACAAATGTAACTGCACTTGATGTTGCAAATGCACTTGCTATTTATTTTGCCGAAAGATCTTCTGGTGAATTCAAGGACAAGTATATTACATTTAGTTCTAGACCTCAGTTGGTTGATTTCAGCAATGCTAAGACTCTTCATGATAAAATTGGAATTGCTTTAAGGCATGATGAGGTTGCCAATACCAATATTGAAGCAACATTTGATTTAATTCTTCAGACGGCAGTTAACAATAATATGTCACAGGAAGATATGCCTAAGAATATTCTTATCATTAGTGACATGGAATTTGACCAGGGCTCTAGCTGGGGTTATGGTTCTAGAGAAACATTGTTTGCAAGTATTGCTAAGAAATATGCTGCACATGGTTACCAACTTCCTCGTCTTGTATTTTGGAATGTAAATTCTAGAACAGGTACGATTCCAGTAAAAGAAAATAACCTCGGAGTAGCTTTAGTAAGTGGGTTTAGTGTTAATATTGTAAATATGGTAATGTCTAATAAACTTGATCCTTATGAGTGTTTGCTTGATGTGCTGAATACTGAGAGATATCAGCCTGTTGAGGATGCTATTAAAGATATAGTTTAACAATGCAAAATGATTGATAGGTTGGCAAACCACTCTATAGAGAAAGCTTCCCCATAGGCATCCCCCTTCAAGGATGGACATATGGTGGGTCGTTTAGTGGTTGCGACTGAAAATAAAACCACTTGATATGGAGGGTTGGACAAGTGGTCAAAGTCGGTCAATTTTTTCGGACGGATGAGCCAACATTATAGAATACAGACGTAGGTTCGAATCCTACACTCTCCACCAGTCCCTAGTATGGTAGGTTTAAGAATAATGAGCCGATGACAAGGCGAGGAGTAACGCCATACCGTTAGCTTGCTCGATTAGGTAACCCTAAAAGACACAGTGCCAACTACTGCCTAGTTGGAGATCTGCGATAGTAACCCCTAAAGGCAAGGGGAACGACTCCTGAGTCGTATGGAAGGTTCGAGTCCTTCTTTAGCCTTTGGCTTGGCATACTGGTTCGAATCCAGTCTATCGCACCAAAGGGTAGTGCTGTCCTTTCATAGGAAACACCTATAAGCGCCGGCTGAAATGTCGTTAGCAAGGGAGCTGGATTTTAGAATCAAGTTGCTAAGAACTTGTGGAGTTAGTCAGCTTTAAAATAGGAAACCTTAGTGATATACCTTGTAAATTATATGGGGAGTTTGCATAATGGTAGTGCATAGAGTTAACGAGGACGAAGTTCGATTCTTCGGCTCTCCACCACAGGTTGTCAACTACACCAGGGATGAGTTGATGAGGCAAAGATGATGCCAAAAGCAGAAAATCGGTTCAAATCCGACAATCGAACCATCAGTTTTATAACAAATGATACTCTGATGTAAAGTCAAAGGTAAATATGTAGGGTGACAGACTTAACTGTCTTCATTTGGAGAGTTGGGTGAGTGGCTTAAACCAGTTCCCTGCTAAGGAGCCGACGGGTAACCCGTCCCTGAGTTCGAATCTCAGACT
>JAEIGA010019748.1_pt1 | contig 10269 bp, 10 predicted proteins | sample 9270691 | NCBI WGS metagenome assembly JAEIGA01 (sample SAMN17057246, study PRJNA624740) | gut metagenome | biome: biome; isolation source: fecal sample | host: Bos grunniens | place: China: Xizang | collected 2019
AACTTCCGAACGGCGAAATCTGAACTTCTATTTCGCTTCCAGCTTCAATATTTTCAGGTATCTTGTTCATGGTTGTCTTTCAGAAAAGAAGTGTGGTATAATTAAGAACGAACTCTCCGAGAGTCGGTCGGGATTTTGCTCGGTGAGTGGACATGCGCGACCGACCTCGCGCAAAGTCTCTACTTCTTGTCATGTTTACCGTTCCTCCTGTATGAGACCATGACAAACGCCCCAATTTCATTGTGCTCATCGGCCACGGCGATGTAAGCCTTGTCGCCTATATATCCTGTATATATCCGCTCCTTGCCTCCTGCGCGGGTTGTTGCGACGGGTTTTGTTTCGCGAATGATTCGGACTATATTGCCGAGTTCCCTTTTCCTTGCGCCAAGGTCTTCTGCGTTGCGTCGATCCTTGTTTATGTGGTCACGAAGCAGCGTACCATACATGACTTTGTTTCCTGCTCCGTCTGTGTCTTCAAAGCCGGTGGTAAGAATTGAGTCGAACTCAGCAGGCGATATGTTCTTTGGAAGTTCAGCCTTGAACTTCTCCACCACTTCAGCAGTTGCTGGAACATGCGCCGATGCACCAGGAGCATCTACAGTTCCGGATCCCGTAGTGGTACCAGCTCCTGATGCATCGGCAATTTTTGGATTTTCATTAGGCAAATCTTTCTTTGTCGGCGTCCCGTGCGTCGGGCACGTGGCGGGATTTTCGGCGCGGCATTCAGAGTTCTTAAGCGGCTTTTCTTCACCTTCACCTTCATCCTTCACCTCATTCCCCAACTCCTCAGCTGCGGCCTCAGCAAGCGACTTTTCAAAGAGGTCTTCAAGGGCTTCGGTGAGGGAGGGGTTAGTGGTTAGTACGGAGGAGTTAGTACTGACTTCTGACTCCTATCTCCTGACCCTTGACTCCTATCTCCTAACTCCTCAACTTTTTTCAATTGGTTATTAGGCCGTTTTTTTGCGATTTGAGAGGGGTATTTATGAACGGTAAAGTGCTTGTCGTACACTTAAGCTTTCTTAAATACTGTTTGCAGTGAGTTTGTAATGCTCTTGCAAGGGGAATTGTAAAGGTTAAAATTAACAGAAAATAGCAGAAAATCACTTTTTTTAAAATTCTTATTGCTTTCACGTGTCACAAAGTGTATAATGATGTCAAGAAATGTCAAAAGTAGGTAAACATAGTGTTGTGGCTGCAACTAAAGAATCTTCAGGCGTCTTGGTGGGGCGCTTTGATCATGCTTTAGACCCCAAAAAACGTCTCACAATTCCTCGTGAATGGCGGGTCGTTTTGGGTAATCCCGACTATGTTTATGTAATACCAGACCATAAAGAGGGGTGTCTTAATCTTGTGCCTAAAGCCGAGATGGAAGTACGCCTTGAAAAGTTGCGTGAAAAAGCGCTTTTTGATCCGGTTCTTAATCGCGCGCTTCAAATGATTGGCGGTAGTGCAGAGCAGCCTATGCTTGATGTTCAGGGCCGAATCCGCATCAGCGACAAGCTCCTTCGGTTTGCGAACTTGACGACGACGGTTGCGATGGTGGGTTCGGTGCGAATGGTTAAACTTTGGAATCCCGAGGCACTTGCTCCAATTGATGTAGTCGATCAGGTCGCTCTCGGTGAGGCTCTCGAGTTGGCTGGCTTCTAACAAGGGAATCAAGTAATGATGAAGAATATAGGCCATGTGCCCGTGCTTCTATCGGAGACTATAGACTCCCTTGCAATTAAGTTAGGCGGCAAATATATTGATGGTACCCTCGGCCGCGCTGGTCATACTAAAGAAATGCTGTCTCGCGGAGCATATGTACTTGGAATTGATCGCGATTCACAGGCCTTGGAAGATGTTGCGTTGGCAGCAAAAGAGAATTTATCGCTTTATAGTCGTTTGACAGTGGCCAAGGGTAATCACGGCGATATTAAAAAAATCGCAATGGAAAATGGATGGGAGAATGTAGATGGTATCTTGCTTGACTTGGGTGTGTCGAGTCCTCAACTTGATGAAGCCGGACGTGGCTTCAGCTTTCTCCGCGACGGACCCCTTGACATGCGGATGGACCGAAGCGGAGGACAAAGCGCCGCAGAACTGGTGAATGCTTCAAGCGTAGATTTTTTGGAGCGTATTTTCTTTGATTGGGGAGAGGAGCCGAAGGCGCGCAAGATTGCACAGGCAATAGTAGCGCAGCGCACTAAATCGCCGTTTGAAACTACATTGCAGCTGGCGGATTTTATTGAGAAAATTATCCCGCGCTTTTCTGGTAAGCACCCCGCAACACGGGTTTTTCAAGCGCTTCGCATGGAGGTCAATGACGAAATGGGCGAGTTAGAGAGGGCTCTTGAAGGAGGTATCTCGATTCTTGCTCCAGGCGGGCGTTTTGCGATTATAACTTTTGAGTCCCTTACTGATAGAGTCGTTAAACGTTTTTTTGCCTCGCATGTTGGTAAATTCGTCTCCCTTCAGCAAGGCGGAGAGAAGTGGGAAGGGCAGCTTCCGCGTGCAAAAGCAGTAACGCGAAAGGCTGTAAAAGCAACAGAGGAAGAAATTAAGTTGAATGCGCGCTCAAGGAGTGCGAAGTTGCGAGTGATTGAATTGGTGGAGAAATAACAGATGAAAAAAAATATACTTGTCCCAAGTAACAAGAGTTTTGTCTCGCGTATAACCATTAGTTTTCTTGCTATATTATTGACCATTGTCGGTATGGTTGCCATCAATCTTTGTTCGGTGTCGTCATGCACAAGGTTAGTTAAGTCTATAGGCGAGAAAGAGCGCGTGTTGTCGCAGTGCAGAGCCGAGTTAGATCGCAATATTGCAAGGTGGGAGGCTGCGAAATCGTCTGGCAATTTAGAGCGTGCGCTCATCAAGAGAGGTATGGCGATGTATTATCCAAAACCTAATCAGATAATTCGCATGGATGGTAGCGGCAGCGTTTTACCAAGTCAGACTTCTGTTGCACTTTTGCGTAGAAGAGCCCAAGAACGCAGCACTGCTCAGTTAGGAGGCCGTGCTGTGGGTACCTCAAGACGGGCTGCCCGTTGATAGTGCGCAAATGAAATTTGCAAGCAAAAAAATTCGTTTTTGGATTCCTATTGTTATATTGCTGGTTATTGCGGCGTATGTAGGGTTAATGCTTGTTAAGGCGCATTTTGTTTTAGATGTGGCGCGCCTTCCCAATTATGATTTTTCGGAAGAAATTCCGAGTATCAGAGGCGGCTTTTATTGTTATTCTTCAGGAGGGACGCCGTATCCGCTTGTAAAGTCCACGCCGTGCTGGGAGTATCGTCTTGACCCGGTTGCCATGACACAGAGTGTGGTAAAGGCTAAGTCTCAAAAGCAACCGCGTACGCGAAAAGCTCAGGCTGTTACGATTGCTGATGTACTTGGCTTGCCGCGTGAAAAAGTTTTTTCAATGATTGAAAATTTCAGCAATAGATATCAGTTGCTTAAGGTTTCAGACGACCGCAGAGCGTATGAAATATTGTCAGATAGGACAAAGGTTGCAGGTGTGGTTATAAATAACACCAATGAGCGCAGATATTTTGAGGGTAATCGACTTTGTCATGTTTTAGGAGGTGTCAATAAACAGAATGAAGGTGTAGAGGGATTGGAAGCAAAATATAACCGTTATCTTAAAGGTACTCCAGGAAGAATAAGCGGAAAGAAGGATGGTTTAAGAAGGGTTATTACCGATAAAATAGAGGAGAAGATTCCGCCTATTCCTGGGTGTGACATTTATTTGACTATAGATCATTTTCTTCAAAAGACGGTTGAAGAAGAATTAACGGCGGGCATTGCAGAGTTTGGCGCCGCCGCAGGATGGAGTGTCGTTTTAGATGTCGCGACGGGGCGTGTGCTTGCTATGGCTTCGTATCCCGATTACGATCCGCGCAAATATTCAACGGCAAAAAGTGAAGAGCGTCGCAATCGAGTTGTCGGCTATAATTATGAGCCTGGTAGTGTGATGAAGGTAATTACTGCCGCTGCTGCGGTAGATGCAGGTTTTGCCTCTGCTCATACTGTTTTTTCTACCGATCGAGGTGAGAAGGATCGAAGTGGTAAGTATAAATATTATTCATTGCCAAGAGACAGCCACGCAATGGATGAAAAGTTGACGTTGAAGGATGCGATAGTTCATTCGTCTAATGTCGCAATAGGCAAACTTGGTTATGACTTTGGCCCGAAGAGGGTTTACGAGTATCTTCGAAAATTTGGGTTTGGGCGTAAAAGCGGCATAGAAGTGCCAGGTGAGCAATACGGACTTTTAAACCATTATTCAAAATGGGATAAGGCTTCTTGGTCACGCATTCCAATTGGGCAGGGTGTGGCCGTGTCGGCCATTCAATTGGCCTCCGCTTATCAGGCCATAGCCAACGATGGTGTGCGACTTCCGCCGTATATTGTTGATTCAATACGCGATGCCGACGGTAATGATCTTTTGATGCGAAAAAACGATGCCGGAGAGCGTGTTATTAGTTTGTCCGCAGCTCGTCAAGTGCGTGAGATGATGCTTGGTGTAGCGGCCGCAGGTGGTACGGCGCGTCGTGCAAGGCTTAAGGGTTATTCTGTTGCGGGCAAAACTGGCACAGCTCAGAAGGCTATAGAAGGACAGCGCGGCTATGCGCCTGGGTTGTATCGCGCAACGTTTTGCGGGATTGTTCCGTCGGGCGTAGTTAAACGCAATCCTGAAGATTCAATTCCTGTTCCTCCGGAAATAGTTGTGCTTGTAACACTTGATTTTGATCAACGCGCAACTTATCACCAAGGCGGAAATTCTGCAGGTCCAATTTTCAAGCGTATTACGGAAAGGGCAATGCGATATCTTGAGATTGCTCCCGACAAGCCCGAAGAGATTGCGGATGAAGAAGATTAGTATTATTGCAACTATAAAATGTTGAAGGAGTCAACAATGGAGCAATTGCTGGAAATAGTTGAGAAAACTCTTGATGAAATATTGCCATTAGATTCGCAGCGGCCATGTGTGCTGACGCAGGCGATGCGTTATGCAGTAGGTTCTGGAGGCAAGCGTGTGCGTCCGTTGATAGCCCTTGCCTCAGCTGTCGCGGCAGGTGGTAAAGCGGAGGATGCCGCCTATCCTGCCGCGGCTATAGAACTTTTGCATAATTACACACTTGTGCATGATGATCTTCCGTCAATGGATAACGATGTTGAAAGGCGCGGAATGCCAACAGTATGGAAGAAGTTTGGCGAAGGAAATGCTATTTTAGCGGGAGATAGTTTACAGGCTCTTGCTTTTGCGACTGCTGCGCGAACAGAAAAGAATGCCGATCGAGTGGTTGCTGCTCTCGCCGAAGCGGCGTACGGAGTTGTTGCTGGGCAGGTGGAGGATATAAGTCAAAGTGGTGACACAGAGTTTATTTATACTCATAAGACGGCCGATTTGTTCGTTGCTGCGGCAGTTATGGGGGCGCTTTCTGCCGGTGCGGGCGAGGCGGATGTTGTGCGTTTGCATGCTTTTGCGTTAAATCTCGGACTTGCTTTTCAATATGAGGATGATGTTATTGATGGCGATTCTCCGTATGGTTGCGAAAAGACCCAGAACCTTGCTGCACAACATACAACTAAGGCCATATCGGCGCTTGAGGGTGTTTCGGGTGATAACGGACTACTTAAAAGAATTGCAATGTCATTGCTTGGGCGCAGAAAATGATGTGAAAATTCCGTGCAAAAAAGCGGATTTTAAAAGCCGATAGTCAAGTGGGTATTTGGTATAATAACAGACAATATTTTGAATTAAACATTCCAAGGAGAAAAATGATGAGACCAGTAGTGTTTATTATACGTGACGGATGGGGCGTTAATGCTCAAAGCGCTGGAAATTCCGTGTTTGCGGCAAAGACTCCCGTAATGGATCAGATACGCGCCCGCTATCCTCACTGCCTTCTCGATTGCTGTGGCGAGGCGGTGGGACTTCCTGACGGCTATCAGGGTTCTTCCGAGGTAGGCCATTTGAATATGGGCGCGGGGCGCATTGTAGTACAGGAACTTAAGCGCATTGACGACGGTCTTTCCTCCGGCGAGCTTTTTAAGAGCGAAAAATGGCAGAAACTTATTGCAAACTGGAAGGCAAACAATTCACAGTTTCACTTTTTAGGGCTTCTTCAAGACGAAGGCGTGCATGCCCATCAAGAGCATCTTTTCAAGCTTATGAAGCGCGCGCGCCAAGAGTTCCCTGAAGGACGCATTGTAGTGCATCCGTTCCTTGACGGCCGCGATACGCCTCCGCGTTCTACGCTTGAGTATATTGCTCGCCTTAAGCAGGAACTCGCCCAAATTGGCAATGCTGTTATTGGTACGGCTATGGGGCGTTATTATGGTATGGATCGCGTAAAGAATTTGAAGCTTACGAGTGAAGCGTACGATTGTATTGTCGGCTGCAAGGGTAAGAAAACAGCAACGATTGATGAGTGCGTGAAGAGCGAGTACGAAAATGGTATTACTCCAGACGGCACGCCCATGACAGACGAGTATATTCCTTGCTATGTAGTCGGTGATTACGCCGGTATGAAGGATGGCGATGTTGTGATGCACACAAATTACCGTCAGGATCGCGCCATTCAGCTTACGCAGGCTTTTGTCTGTGATGACTATGCCGGCGAGCGTTGTGCACGGCCTAATGTGACATTCCTTGGATTCACGCGCTATTGGGATGAGTTTGAGGACTATCTCCTTGGAGCGATGGGAGCTGGCGGCGGTATGGACAATCTCCTTGGCGAGGTAGTCTCTAAATCCGGTATCAAGCAGCTTCGAATTGCCGAGACTCAGAAGTTCCGTCATGTGACGAGTTTCTTCAATGGTAAGTCCACCACTCCGTCTGAGGGAGAGGATCAAGTTGAGGTTAAGAGCCGCTTTGATCCGGCTACATTTGCCTCGCACCCCGAGATGGATGCCTATAATGTGACGGACGAGTTGCTTAAGCGCCTTGAGAACAATCCGTATGGCTTTATCGTTGTCAATTATGCTAACTGCGATATGGTTGGGCACACAGGCGATGAGGCGGCTGCCACTAAGGCTGTTGAAGTTACCGATGAGTGTATTGGCAAGATTCTTCCGCGCCTTATGGAGCTTGATGCTCATGTTTTGATTTTTGCTGACCACGGTAATGCCGAGCAGATGGTTGATTACAAGTCAGGTCTTACAAAAACATCTCACACACTTAATTTGGTTGACTGTTTCTATGTTGCTAACGATGCTGCTGGTGTGAGACTTACTCCGCTTGCTAAACTTTCAGCGGTAGCACCAACGGCGCTTCAGATGATGTCAATCCCAGTTCCCTGCGAGATGACTACACCATCGCTTCTTGCAGGTAAGGAAGCCTGGTCAAAGACCTCTCTTAATATTTGATGAGACTCTTTGCTGCGATAGCCATTGCTCTTGTATGCTCATCTGTTATGGCAGGTGTCAGTGTGAGCAAGCGCTATCGCAGTCCTCGTAATTCAGAGCGTGAAGTACGCAAGTCTACGGAATTGATTGTACTTCACACTACTGAGGCTCCTCAAAAGAGCTCACTAAGGCACGTCTCCCAAAGGGGGCTGTGCCATTATTGTGTTACAGAGGATGGGATGATATACCAAATAATTGACCGTAATCGAGTCGCATTTCACGCCGGACGGTCAATGTGGAATGCAAAGGAAGAATTAGATAACGTTTCAATCGGCATTGAGTGTGTTGGTTATCATGATAAAACAATGCCGTTAAAACAAATCAAATCAATCCGTGATTTGGTTGATGAACTCCAGAGGGTTTATTCAATTCCTGACGACAGAGTTGTAACTCACAGTCAGATCGCATACGGCGATAAGAATAAATGGCAAAAGCATAAGCATCGTGGACGCAAGCGTTGTGGAATGCTTTTTGCGATGCCAAGTGTGCGCACGGTTCTTAAACTGAAAACGCGCCCTGCGTTTGATCCTGATGTAAAAGCGAAGCGCCTTGTTGTGGCCGACAGATATCTTGCCCAGTCTTTGTACGGCTCTATAGACACAATGTCAAAAACATACGGCAAGGGTGTTGTAAAAGGCGTTGATCCAACGAAGTCGAAAGTTGGAACATATAAGCCAAAGTCGCCTGCACCCAATAAGTCTAATAAAGTTACTCCAAGCAAATCAAAGGCGGCAGAGGTAGGCAAAACAAAGACTCAGGCAGACAGTACCCAAAAGGCAAAGCCAATAGCTTCTAAGACTATGAAGCCAACGCCCCCGGTAGTGAATAAAGTTCCGCAATCACTTGCCGACCTCAATGCACAAGGCTATAAAGTTATTGGAGTTGTTTCTAAGAAGAATCTTCCCCTTAATATAGTCGGTAAATTGTGGAATTCCAAGGATACTTATTATTATTATCGCGGCCGGGTAATTTCTGGTGATAAGATTGACGCAAAACGCGTAGCCGAGGGGATGTCAATATGGAGGAAGAAGTGATGTCGCAGGAAAAGATTGAAAATCTTGTCATTATTGGCAGCGGTCCTGCGGGGTTGGCTGCAGGGATTTATTCGGCTCGCGCTGGATTGAAGCCTTTGATTGTCGAGGGAATGCTTGCTGGCGGTCAACTTACGCGGACGGATGAGATAGAGAATTATCCAGGGTATGAAGAGCCGGTTTCAGGTATTGCTTTGATGGCTTCAATGCGCGCGCAAGCAGAGCGTGCTGGTGTGCGTTTTGAGATGGATGAGATTTCTTCAGTAGATTTTTCCTCTCCCATAAAGCGACTATTCGGAATGATGGGGGAAATTTCCGCAAGAGCGGTTATAGTTGCTACAGGTGCTGAGGCTAAGTGGACTGAGTTGCCAGGTGAGAAGCAATATAAGAATCGCGGAGTGAGCGCTTGTGCCGTTTGTGACGGAGCGTTCTTTAAAGGGGCTGACGTTGCGGTTATTGGTGGCGGAGATACTGCTTTAGGCGATGCTTTATATCTTTCTAGAATCGCAAAGTCGGTAAGCCTTATTCATCGCCGCGACACGTTCAGAGGGGCTAAGGTGTTAGCTGAACGCGTGGCGGCGAGTGATAATATAAAAATATTTTGGAATACAACAGTAGAATCGTTTGAAGGCGAGGGCGGTCGCTTATCGGCGCTTAATCTTTCAGGTAATCGCACGATTAATGTAGCGGGGGCGTTTGTGGCTATTGGACATAAGCCACAGACGGAGTTCCTTGCCAATGCCCTTGAGTTGGACGGCTTTGGCTATATTGTTGTTAATCGTACGCGCACGAGTGTAAAAGGTGTATTTGCGGCCGGAGATTGTGCCGATCCGTATTATAAGCAGGCCGTTGTAGCCGCAGGCGCAGGAGCTCAAGCGGCAATAGAGGCGCAGCATTTTCTTCAAGAAGGAGGTTATGTATGATTATTGATATCAACGAGGATAATTTCGAATCGACTATTGCAAGTGGAGTTGTTCTGGTAGATTTTTGGGCGACATGGTGCGGCCCTTGTAAGATGCAAGGCGCCATTCTTGAGTCTAAGGTCGCTCCGCAAAGAGAGTCCGTCACCATAGCAAAGGTTGATATTGACGGCAATATTGCACTTGCTCAAAAGTTCGGTATCATGTCTATACCTGCGCTTAGAATATTTAAGGACGGCAATCTCGTGGCATCGTTTGATGGTGTTACAAAGGCTGAAGAGATTATTGATGCTCTCGATAATGCGTGAGGGCGAGTTGATGAATATCGTAGAAAAGATAACGGAATTAGTGCGGCAATGTAGCACATCACTCCCTGAGGATGTTGAAGCTGCAATTGCTCAGGCTGCAGACCGAGAGGAAAAAGGCTCTTCGGCAAAAGTTGTTCTTGATACTATTCTAGAAAACTGTTTGCTTGCTCGCAAGAATTCTACGCCACTTTGCCAGGACACCGGTACATTGACGTTTTTCGTCGATTCGCGCCTACAGCAAATTGTTACACGCAATGTAATATGTCAGGCGGTGTCCGAAGCAACTTCTAAAGGGTATCTTCGTAAAAACTGCATTGATTCAATCGATGGCAAATCGTACGATGAAAATGTGGCAGAAGGTGCGCCGGTAATTCATTATATCGAAGCTGAAGACGAAGAGGCTAAGCCGCCGGTAACATTGATTATGAAAGGCGGCGGGTCTGAGAATATGTCGAGGCAATATTCGCTGCCAGATTCATCAATTGGGGCTGGTCGTGATTTGCAAGGTGTAGAGAAGTGTGTGCTTGATGCTGTGCTTAAAGCGCAAGGTTACGGCTGCGCTCCCGGTATAATCGGAGTATGTGTAGGTGGCGACAGGGCTACGGGGTACGAAGT
>JAEIGA010019749.1_pt1 | contig 10269 bp, 12 predicted proteins | sample 9270691 | NCBI WGS metagenome assembly JAEIGA01 (sample SAMN17057246, study PRJNA624740) | gut metagenome | biome: biome; isolation source: fecal sample | host: Bos grunniens | place: China: Xizang | collected 2019
GAATTTCATTGTAATTGTATTTTTAGGAGTTTGTATTGTTGTCGGTAGTAGGCATCGGTCGAGTGCTTCGGCACGATGGTGATTTTGGTGTAGTCGGGAGCCACGGCGAACACCTCAGAAAGGGGCGACGCGGCGATGGCGCGACAGATTTTGCGCCTCAACTTGTAGCCACTGATGTGTCGCAACAAGCCGAGGTAGGAGTTCACGCTGTCGCGGATTTTCTCCTTGTAATAGTGTGCGTAATTGGGATTTTCGCTGGCTTTCCTGATGGTTCTTTCAAGATACCAGCGGATGTTGTGGTAGATGCGGTCGCTCGGGAGGACGCGGTTGAAGCGCAGCTTGTAGCCAAGCATCTCCACGCCCTTGCTGTGGTGCTGCATGTAGCGTTTCTTGGCGTGCAAAGTCAGGCCGAGCTCGTTTTGGTAGTAGCGGGCGATGCGCCAGTCGTCCTCTTTCCATCTTTCCTTGTCGATCACCACCAGGGCGGTGTCGTCTGTGTAATGGACAAAGCGGTAGCCGAGCGATGCGATGTAATGCAGCGCCCCGGATGTGACGATTAAGCCCGACGTCTGGCTTGGCCAGTTGCCGATGGGTACGCCGCGATAATAGGGTTGGTTGTAGAGGCTCTTCTGCGGGTCGAGCTGGGCGCGCTCACCAGGGCGCGCCATGTCCTTCATATGGTCCTTGGTGGCGGTCAGGTAGATGACCCGCGTCAGGTACTTGAGCAGCTCACGGTGTGGGTGGTCGGCCATGTGGCGGTCGATGAATTCGGTGACGATCTTTACCACCATGAAGCAGTCGATGTTCATGAAGAAGGCCTTGATATCGCGCTTCGCCAACCATGCGTCGGTGGTGTAGCCGTTGGTGGCCTCGTGGATGTAGTCCTGGAGCCGCAACACGGCACGCAGGCCGCCTTTGCCCGGACGGCAGCTGAAGCTATCGTCGGGGTACATGTGGCGCTCAAGGTAGGGCTGCATCTCCGAGATGTAGAAGGTCTGCACAACGCGGTCGTCGGCGTCGGCGCATACGATTTCGCGGACACGCGGCTCGAAGACGATGTGCGCGGTGCTTTCGCGGGGCATGAGTTCACAGTTGTTGATCTCGTGCGTCAGCCTCACCAGTCTCTCGATGCGGTGTATTGAGAAAAACACGTAGGAAGGCTTGCTTCGCTTGCCTTTCTCCGCCTTGCGGCTGATGAGGTACATCTGCGACAGCGGCAAAGGGTAGCTCTCGAGGAGCTCGTTGTCATACTGGCAATAATCGAGGACGGGGCGAGACCTGAAGTTCCCGTTGTAACGGTTGTTGTTGTTGACACAGCCGTTCGTGGAGTTGAAGTACCACGTGTTGTTGGCATTGTAGTCAGCGCACGAACCCTTTTGCTTGCCTATGTTCGGATAATATCCTAATTTACTTGTTTTCATGCGATTGCAAGTTAGGCATCCTTATTACCGGCAGACGCGCTCTCTGTTCCGAGGTTCAGAGACTCCGACCCGCCGGTGCCGTTGGCATTGAGCGAGTTGATGAGCCGCGCGAGACCTACCCTAATGCTGTCAATCAATATGGCGTTTTCAGCCCATTCTTTTTCCGACATGATGCCGATGTCGTTGGCCATCATGTGGTCCATGTTGCTCTCTACGATGGAAAGCTCGCCGATTGAAGCCTTGTAGCACTGCACCTTCTCTTCCTTGTAGCGGACGAGCATCTCGAAGCCCGTGATGTAGGAATTCTTGGCAAAGGTGATGTGCTGCCTATATTCGTCGATAAGCGTGTAGCGGTAGGATTTTTTCCACGCATGGGCGCGCAGATAGGCCTTGTGCTCCAGCTCCCACAGCTTGCAGTACACGTCGGTCTCCAATGATATAGGTCTTTTTCTTGGCTTCATTTTCTTGATCTTTGCAACCGCGCGCTTTGAGGCGCGCGGAAGAATTTAATTTTTCAATCATTAATCGGCAAATCGAGGACGGGGCGAGACCTGAAGATCCCGTTGTAACGGGTGCTGTTGCTGACACAGCCGCTCGAGGAGTAGAAGCACCACGTGTAGTAGGCATTGTAGTCAGCGCACGAACCCTTGGAGGTTATGGCAATAGCTGTACCGCCGCCTGAAAGTGCGATGTTGACATTGGTGGCCGCCATGATGTCGTCGCGCATGAAGAGGCCGAGGTCGCCAGGCTCTGGATGGTGATAAGTGCCAGCCTGGAAGCCTTCGGTGGCCGAGTTGCCGTAGTGTGCGGCATTGTATTCCGGAGGATAAGCCGGTAAGATGACGTAGTTGTACGTCACATTCATCGCGTCAGCCTTCACTTCCGTCTGCCGTTTGCCCTGGTTGCGCATCGCGTTGGCGATGCCGCTGTTGGCGCCTGGGTCGACCATGTGGCTCATCAGATAGGCGTCGTACATCGACGTCATCTGGCCATATCGCGCCTCATAGGTGGCACGCATGGTGGCGAAGTCGCCCGTGGTGTCGGTGGTCAGGTGGGTGTAGTATTCCTTCATGCCGAGGTGTGCCGAGTCTTCGCCGGTGTAGTCACGCACGCCCAGGTTGAAGGTCGCCTCGTTCATCACGTGCGCTCCAGGGTTGGCGATGCTGCCGCCTTCGCCGTCGTCGCTGAAGGTGTTCTCGCCGCTCACGGATGCCCACAACTTGAACTTGGCGAAATTACCGCCGCAACGATACGAATAATTGTAGCCATCGTTGGCGATCAGCATTGTCGAGTCGCCCACGAGGTTCTGGCCGAGGATCGTACTCGCCGTGGCGCCGCGCCAGTTGTGGTGCTGAGCTTTGTCGATGAACGTCCACGAAGGTGCCGGCACGAAGGTGCCGCCCACGCCGGGCGCGGATGGGTTCTCGCTGGCATAGAATGCCAATGTCGAGCAGTCGATTACCATGCAGTTCTCGCCGGCCGTCACCGTCATTGTGTTGGCTCCGTAGCCGCCCACCTCAAGACCTACGCCAGTGCCATCTTCCAAGCCTGAAAAGGCGATGTTGGTGCTGCTTGACGGGTTTATGGACGTGAACTTAGCCACGATGTCGGCCATGGCCTCGTTGGCCTCCCAGCTGATGGTGGTGCTGGCGATGCTGCCATTGCCGCTGGCCACGCTGAAGGTGATGCTGCCCGCCTGGGTGTTGTCGATCTCGATGCGGTAGTAGCAGCTGGTGGCCGCCACGTCGTTCGAGTAGAGCGACTGCGTTGGTGCCGCGTCGTCGCGCGCCACGAAATGCGCCATGCCGTCGAGCGCGCCGATGAAGCTGTCGAAGTTGGTCTCATAGCGCGTGGTGTCGTAGCCATCTGTCATTAATACGGATATAACAGATTGCTTTTTGACGACTACATATTTTTTTTTCTTCTTGTCAAAAAATAACATATCACCATGCTCCAAGATGGTGCCTGAAAGGAGGTGCATGCGCGGGTCGTCGGCATAGCCCGAGCCGCCGCCCATCATGCCGCTCTTGAGGTTGAGACCCTTGATGAGGTTGAGACCCTTGCTACCCATGGCCTATCCCTCCAAGATTAGCCAGGCAGAGGTGAAGCTGCCCGTGGTGGTGAGTTGGATGACGGTTCCGGCTGCGTTGACGTCGATGTCGAATGTCTCGACAGGGCCGGTGAAGTCGTAGGTGTCCACGTCGGTGAAGGCTTCGCCGTTGATGCTCTTCGCACCCGTGATGGTGCCGGCCTCTCCGACGATCTCAATGGTCATGTGGCGGGTGGTGGCCTCGATGGGGCCGAGCACCGTGCCACCTTCCTGTATCAGTCCTGTGATTTCAGTTTTCATTGTTGTGTGTGTTTTTATGGTTACTAAAAAAGGCGGCGGCTTGCGACCACCGCCTTTGGCTTATTGTCGAATGATGATCTACGCAGCCGCCACGGTGACGAAGACGTAGGCCGTGGTGCTGGTGCCGGCATCGGCGATGGTGACGATGTAGGCCCCAACAGGGCAGTCTGCGGCAGCGGCGATGGTGACCACGCCGTTGGCGACGGTGGCGGTAACCTTGGCGTTGCTCGTGGTGGCGGTCAGCGTGCCGGTGGCGTTGCTGACCACGACCTTGGCGTTGCCGCCCTTCACAATGCCGAGGCTGGTGCGGCTCACACCGATGCCAATAGTGGGCAGGGTGTCGCTCGGCACCAAGGCGCCCGTGCCGGTGAAGTTCACCGTGTAGTTGGCTGCCTCGTTGTTCGCGGCGTTGGCGGTGTAGCTGTTGATCCATGCGTCGCCAACATAGTACATGAAGGTGTTGCCGTCCACGGTCAATGCGGGATCGTGGCTCACCTGGTTCAATGCCTCGGTGTTCTCGGCGGGAATCCAGTAGAGCTTCAGCGTGACGCGGTTGATGGCCAATGCCAGCAGCTTGTCGGCGGCGGGGCAGTAGAGGTTGTCGGTCGACATGCTCCAGCTCTTCATGCCTGGTAGCGATGCCTGCCAGCTGCCGCTGTCCTTGCTCGTGGCGTCGAAGCTGTCCACATTGAAGTTGAGGCTGCAAGTGGTGGCCAGTGCCAAGGCTACGAGCGCGTCGGATGCGTTGCCGTAGAGGTCGCCCTCACGGACGAAGATCATCAGGTTTTCTCCTTTAATTGGATTCATAAGTCAGTATCTCCTTTGTTTGAATGTCGAATTGTAGTGTCTGAACGAACAGGCCCTCGATGAAGTCCTCGCTGATGTCGACGAGCTGCACCGGGCCGTAGCGGAAGCCTTCCTGGTCGGTCTCGAAGTATGACAACGCCAACACCTTGTCGATGACCATCTTGGCCAGCGTCAGCGAACGGTCATAGTTGTCCGAGTAGATGCTGAAAGAGTAGTGATGCGTGGCGTCGCCGGTGTAGAGCCCTTTGGTGTAGTTGAACTCGGCACCCGTGCGCTGATACACCAGGTAAGGCGTTGGCGGCGTGTCGGTGTCGAACATGGCCACACATGGGAAGATCTTGCTGTCGAGCCAACCGGAGTTTAGCTCCGACACGAGGCGGTGGGTAATGTCTATCTTCATAGCTGGCCTCCTTTCGCGGCCGACTTGGCCCATTGCTTCACAACGGCATCCTCCATGCGCTCCTCCATTCCACTGAAGACCTCCTGCTTGGTGGCCGCCACGGCATCGCGGAAAAACCACAAGCCCTTGATGCGCCCACGGTAGCCCATCCCCGAAGAGCGGAGCTCGTCGGCGGTGCGACCACGGTAGGCACGGCTGCGCACTCGGGCGAAGCGATCCACCGTGCCCTTCTCGAAGAAGCGCAACAGGTAGCCACGCGAGCCTTCATGGCCGTTACCCATGATATGCACCTGGCCGTAGTATTGGCCGCCGGTGGATTTCTGGACGTTGGCAACGACGCCCGCCGAAGGCTTGCCGCCACCGCGTGTGCTCGACGACTTGGGCCAGCGTGCCCGCAGGTTGCGGCGCGTCGCCCTTGCCGTGACGCCCACGCTCTTGCGCAACGCCTCGCGCTCCGCCTTGTTGAGGGCCTTGCGGTCCATCTGGGCCACAAAGTCGTAGAAGCGGCTGGCATCGAATTGTATGTTGGTGGCGTTACTCATAGCGCTCGACGTAGATGGTTTGGATGTCGTTATTCTTGTTTTTGTCGATCATGGTGATGACGTAGAAGATGTCGTCGTACTTGATGATTTCATTGACGGCGATAGGCACCGAGGCGCGCATCTCGAAGCGGATGTTGGGGTTGTAGACCACACGCTCCACGTCACTCTCGCTCCTGTCGAGGTTGGCGTGGATGACGCGGCACCAGTAGTCGGAGCGAGGTTCCAACTGTGGTACCACAGCGCCATGGTTGTCAATATACGAGTTATTGACATATACCGTTATCCGCTCGTTGAGCAACCCGCTTCTCATGGCGCCACCTCCCCGTCTTCATCGGTCGAAAGACCGGCGTCATACTTCTTGTAGGGCTGCAACAAATAGGTGAGGGTGCGTGGCACTTCGTGTGGTGCCGCGAAGGCCACGCTCTCCCTATTGTTATACAGGTCGCCGCATTCGATCATTATGGCTTGCAACAACGGCTTGGGAAGCGTGTCGCCGTCCTTGTAGTATTCCAGGGGTTTGCCAAGCTCGTTGGCGATGGCAGTCTCGGCAACGTCGATGAGATGCCCAAGATAGGTGTCATCTTCAGAGACTTCCACGCGCAGGTGGTGCTTCACTTCTTGCAGTGTTACGTAAGCCATGATGTTTCAGTTTTAGGCGGCGGTGATCTTACGGACGGCGTAGGCGGTGCCGTTGACGGTATCCCATGCCCAGTCGCAGTAATAATTCAAGGTCAGCTTGATCTCACCGTATTCGGCGCGGCTGAGCGGGTCGACGGTGATGTCAAGCAGGTCGCCCCAGGTGCCCACATGCAGGCGGCTGAAGTCGGCGCAAGCGATGGCACCGGTCGAGCCGCTGGCGGCACCCACAAGGCTGTTGGTGATGAAGGTCGGCTCGTCGTCAACGAGACCACCGTCCATAATGGCGAAGTGGCCGTAGGCCAGGCGGGCTTTCTGCTTCAGGACGCGGGCAGCACCGGGGTTGACGACGAAGGTCGGGCGCATGTTGCCGGTGTAGACGGCTTCGGCAAGGCCAAGCACGGTGTCGTAGGTCAGCGAGGCCTCTGCGACGCCGGTGGCGTTGTACATGATGCCGTTGTGAGGGCTGGTGCCATAGCCGAGTACGGCCTTCTCGAAGGCTTCGGCGATGGCCTTGGCGATGCTCAGACGGATGGTGGCTTCGATGTCTTGGCTGGTCTGGTTGATCAGCTGCTTGCTGATGTAGATGTAGCCGGTGAGGCGCTGCGGGGTCAAGGAAGCCTTGCCCATGGTAGGCGTCACGTTGTCGGCGGCGGCGTTCTCAGCCTTGAAGCCGAAGGCGATCTTGCTCATCGTCGGGATCTTGGCGTTGCCGACGAGGCCGTTGTAGAAGTTGGCACCGGCGCGCTGCAACACGGTGAAGTTGTAGAGGGCGTCGATGATGGGAAGCACGTCTTCGCGCACCATTTCCAAGCCACCGTTGTAGGTGCTGGCGGTGAAGTTGTGGCCGGCGGTCAGGATGCCGTCGAGGGTGCGGCGCTCGGGGGCGCTGGCCTTCATCTGGATCTGGCCGGTGTAGCCCATGCCGCTCTTGTCGGCGATGGCGCGCACTTCGTCGGCATATTCGCCCTCGAAGCGGCCACCGTTGACGACGCTGCGGATTGCCTGCAAGAGGCTGAAGTTGGTTTTCTCGTCTTTCATTGGTGTGAAGGTTTGTGAGTTGATTTCGTTAAGTTGCTGATTGAGGCGGCCACGCTCTTCGAGGAGCGAGGTCTTCTCGGTCTCTTCGCTCTCGTTGAGGTGGCGCTGCTCCTTTTCACAGGCGCTCACCATCTCGTTGAGGCGGACGTTGATCGCATCGAGGCGGTCTTGGATGTCGTTCTTGTTCATATTATGTGTGATTAGGAGTTGATTTCTGCCTTCAGGTCGGCCAGATACTTGCCCAGGGCGACTTTTTCGGCTTCTTCCTTGGCACGTTCCTCGGCGGCACGTTCCTCGGCCTTCAGGGCATCGAGGCCGCGCAGGTCGCACTCGGTTTGAGTGTAGGCTGGCGAGTAGACGGGCGAAACGTCGAAAAGCTCGTCAATCTGGGTGATGGTGCGCTCATAGACGTCGCCGTTGCGCTCCCATTTGTCGTCGAGCACGGTGAAGGCGAAGCTCGAGGCGTCGATTTCGCCGCGTTGCAGGCACGACAGCAGCTGGTTTCCCAGCTCCGTCTCGGGCGCGTCGAACTCATAGCGCAGGCCGTGGTCGTCGACCGACAGGTGCAGCGAGATTTCGTTCCCGTACTTGCAGCGACCGAGGATGCCTTGGCGGCGGTCATGGTCGAGCAGGGCGAAGACGTCGGAGCGCTCGATGACGCCATCGAAGGCCCTTGGGTCGATCTTCTCACGGAAGCCTCCCAAGTCCTGGCTCCACTCGTTGAACACGGCGGCATAGCCCTCCACGTGGCGGCTTTCGGGCAAGGTGCGTTTCACGCTGCCCACTCCGTTGCGGATTTCTATCTTCTTGTCGTTCATTGTTGGTTGGTATTGTTGGCCACGTTGGTAAGCGTGGACATGTTAAGCTGTATGTAATGTTCGTCGCCACCGTCGACAGGCTCGAAGTCGAGCTTGCGGCGCACCTCGTTCACGCTCATCACGCCGTTGTTGATCATGTCGCGGTAGTATTGCGCCATCTCTGTCTTGGTGCATCGCAGCAGGTCCTCGGTCTCGAAGGCGAAGTGCATCTTCTCCTCTTGCTTCTCGCGGCGCAGCAGCAGTTTGCGGTTGAGCTCTTGCTCAATGTTGACGAGGCGCGGCTGGAGGCAGTTGGTCAGGAAGTCGAGGCTGGTGGCCTCGAAGGTGGCGTAGCTCGATTTGGTGAGGTCGCCCAGCAGCGTGGGGGAGATTCCGTAGAAGCGCGCAATCTCCTCCACGTTGAAGTGGCGGGTCTCCAGAAGTTGGGCGTCGCTGGCACTCATGGTGATGGGCGTGAACGTCATATCGGCGCCAAGCACGGCAATGCCGCCGCCATCCACGGCCATAACCTCTTGCCATTGGGTGCGGATTTCCTTCTTCTGGTTGTTGTTGAGCACGGCTTTCGACGACAGGATGCCCGTCACCGCTCCACCCTTCTCGAAGTAGTTCTCGGCGGTGTTCTCGCTTGCATAGGCGATGCCGAGTGAGTGTTTGGCAGCCCACAGCACCGGCTTGCCGGTGATGCCGTCGAGGGTGAGGTTCATCAGGTGGATAATGTCGGTGTCGTCATACTCCGTGCTGGTGCTTTTCCCGGTCTTCACGCGGTAGCGCTTGCGGTTGGTCTCCTCGTTGTAGAGGATGGTCACGCTTTCGGGCTTCAGGTAGCGCAGCTCTTCTACCTTCTTTCCCGAGCGAACGATGCGGCAGAAGGCATTACCCTTTTGCAGCACGTCGATCATGAGCAGCTTCATCAGCTGGTAGCGGGTGAGGATGTTGTTGGGCTCGTAGTTGAGCAGGTAGGAAAGGTCGTTGTTGAGGCGGTTGCCGTTGCTGAAGAGCGTGATGGGCAGCATGGCCACGGCGCCGCTGATGAGGTCGACGGCGCGGTAGACGGCGCTCAGCTGCAAGGCCAGCTCGGGCGTCACGGCGACATGCTTGCCCTGATACAGCAGCGAGATGTTGCCGTAGATGGGGTCGGGCAGGCTTCTGCGTGAGGCCCTGCGCGGGAAAATGCCAAGTATGCGGTTTTCAGCCATTTCTCAAGTGGTTACACTTATATAGAGAAAAAGCCGTTACAATGTTGATTGATAGTGTTTTATTCGTTGACGGAAAAATAAGCGGATTTCGGCGGGCTTAATTTGCAGGCTTCAAATCCCACTAAACTCCGGCATTGCATTGGTCAGGTAGCCGCCCAGGGCCATCATCATGCTCACGGCGGGGTCGATCTTGCTCATGTTGGTCGCCTTGATGATCTGCTGGTTTTCGTGTGCGTCGGTCTTGATGAGCACATTGCGGAACGCCCAGCGGACACATTCGTTGCGGTCCATCACCACCGAGCCTTGCAGCATGGACCGCTCAAACTCTTTCGTCGGTCGGTTGAAAGATGACAGGCTTTGCGCGTAGGGCTGGAAGTTGAAGCCGTAGTTGGTCGCCTGGATGATCATCTGCGTGCTGTTCCATTGGTCATAGCTTATGAGCATCACGGGGCACACCTCCGCCACCGCCTTGATGTCGTCGAGGATGCGGTCGTAGTCGGTCACGTTGCTGTCGGGGAAGATGGTCAGCTCGCCGCGCATGTCAAATTCTCGATACCTCACGCTGTTCTCCTTCGTGGCCAGGGCGTCGCTGGGCAGGTAGTTCACCACCTTGAAGTAGTATTTGCCATCTATCGGCCAAAGATAGGCTACCGAGGTGATGTCGCTCACGGAGGCAAGGTCGAGGCCGACGTAGCAGGGCAGGTCGCGGAAGCGCTCCCAGTCCATCGGCTCCATGGCCGCCACAATGCGGTCGTCACTGATCCAAATGGTCTTGCTCTCCACCCATTGGTTCATGTACTTGATGCGGAATTGGATTTCCTTTGTGGTCGATTCCAGTGCCTTGGCCAGCTCACCCTTCAAAAAGTCAAGGTTCACGGTCACGCCGAGATTGGGGTTGGCTTTCTTCCATACCTTTGGGTCGCGCCAGTCGTCGTCATCATCCAACGTGAAGATCATGGCAAAGAGGGCGTCGTCCTTTTTCTCACCGCTCAACACCTGTTGGGCGTAGGTGTCAAGCTCGTAGCATGGCTTGCTCATGTCGAAGCCTCTGGTGGTGA
>JAEIGA010019750.1_pt1 | contig 10269 bp, 5 predicted proteins | sample 9270691 | NCBI WGS metagenome assembly JAEIGA01 (sample SAMN17057246, study PRJNA624740) | gut metagenome | biome: biome; isolation source: fecal sample | host: Bos grunniens | place: China: Xizang | collected 2019
TGACACTCGACAATGCGGCTCTGACACTTGACGGGGTTAGCGTTGCTAAGTGGGGGGTCAAAGCAGAGGCCGATGAGTCATTGCAGTTCTATGATGACCAATATATTGTTGAGATTCAGGTGCCGAGTGATGGGTATAATTATAAACATAATATTAAAGGGTTTACAGGCACCATTGATTGGGGGGACGGAACAACAGATACTTATGATGAACCAAAAGATTGGCCTACACATCAATATAATGTAAAGGGTGATTATACAATCAAATCTTCTGGTAACATGTCATCTATAAATTCTGTAAATGGCAATTATTTGATGGCTTCACCTTATATTACAAAAATTATTAATATAGGTAAAGATTGCGGTATTACCTCAATGGAGGATGCGTTTGCCAAACATCTTTTAATTAAAGAAGTATCTTCAGGTATCTTTGATGGTTTAAAGAATGTAATAAATTTTAGTGGGACGTTTTTTGGGTGTACAGGATTAACAAATATTCCTGAAGGATTATTCGATAAGTGTACAGAAGTCACAAACTTTGGTCAGACGTTTAGTGGGTGTAAAAGTTTGACTACGATACCGGTAGGGTTGTTTGACCATTGTACAGAGGTGACGAGCTTTGGTAGTACGTTTGGTGGGGGTTATGATTTGCAAAATACTACTAAAGAATATATTATGTCAATAATGGAGATACCAGAAGGTCTGTTCGATAAAAACACCAAGGTGACGAGCTTTAATAAGACGTTTGCTAAATGTGAAAATTTAACTTACATTCCAAAAGGATTGTTTGATAAATGTACGGAGGTGACGAATTTTGGTGAAACTTTCAGAGGTTGTAAGAGTTTACAGACTATTCCGGAAGGATTGTTTGATTACAACACGAAAGTGACAAGTTTTTATGCGGCGTTTAAAGAGTGTACCTCATTAAAGGTGGTACCGACTGGATTGTTTGATAATAACACAGAAGTTACAAACTTTGGACAGGCGTTTTATCAATGCCAGACATTGATTGGGGGTGCACCAAGATTTACAAATAATTTAAAAGCTAATAATTTTAATAAGACTTTTGAAAATTGTTATAATTTGGAATGTATTAATGAAAATATGTTTGGTGTCAATCCTAATATAAATAACTTGGTTAGAACGTTTTATGGATGCTCAAGTTTACAAACAATTCCGGAAGGATTATTTGACCATTGTACAGAGGTGACAAGTTTTGAGGGGACGTTTTATGGATGTAAAAGTTTGACTACGATACCGGTAGGGCTGTTCGATAAATGTACAGAAATAACAAACTTTAGACAAACATTTTATGGGTGTACAAATTTGACAAGTATTCCGGAAGGACTGTTTGATAACAATACAAAGGTAACGGATTTTTATGGGATATTTGCGGGAGGTGATGCTGGTAATATTGTATTATCTGCAATTCCAGCGGGTCTGTTTGATAAGTGCACAGAAGTCACAATATTTGCTGATGTGTTTTTAAGATGTAGAGCTATAACAGAAATACCAGATGGGTTGTTTGATAAAAACACCAAGGTAACAAATTTTAATGGAGCGTTTGAGGGGTGTGAGAAACTGCAAGCGATTCCGGAAGGACTGTTTGACAACTGTACAGAGGTCACAAGTTTTTATCGGACGTTTGAGGGGTGTGAGAAACTGCAAGCGATTCCGGAAGGGTTGTTTGATAAATGCATACTTGTGACAAACTTTAGTCAGACATTTTATAATTGTGCAAACCTGACAAGTGAATCACCATACACCCTAATCAACGTAGATGGGGTGGATACAAAAGTACATCTGTATGAAAGAACAAACTATCCGGAAAATTTTACTGCAACACCTACTTCATTTAGTCGTTGTTTTTATAATTGTTCGGGATTGACCGATTATAGTTATATTCCAACTGATTGGAAGTAACACAAAATTTATAAATTGATTATTTAAATCTCCCTGTCTTTTTAATAAGACGGGGAGATTTTTTTACCACTGGGAAAGGAAGCGGATGCCTCCTTTTTTTATGTATTATTCCTTGCTTTTCTTGTGTATTTCACTGAAAATGAGTATATTTGTAATACGATAACAAGGGCGGTTATCACACTTATCACTAACCACCGGAGGCCCACCGGATAACATCTTATCATTATGGCAAAATTCAGATTTTACCAGGATGCATTGCGGGCTATGTTTTTCCGCACTGTATTTTCCGTGCAGGCGGATAATTATGATGAAGCCTTGCAAAAGGCACTCCAGTTCAAGAATCAAGAGGTCGATGAATCCGAAATCGAAGACGATTCCATCGAAGTCGAAAACACCGATTGGCTGTTAGAATCCGCAGACGGTGTATTGGACCCCGAAGAAAAGACCTACTCAATCGAATTGTTGGATGCTAAAAAAAATGTCATTGTACAAAACACACCTATCCGTGTATTCGGCAAATACGAACGGGTGTTCTGTTCGACCGACTTGCCGGAATGCCCTGGCTACAAAATCGTCGCTGACGGGTACGGCTTCGTCAAAGAAAAGACCATTATCAACAACCCCGATGACAAGGTGACGGTCATTATGGACAGTGGCGAAGAGGTCATTCAAAACAATTCCGATGTGTACCGCTATCCGCTGCATAAATCCAAGTTGGCAAAATGTCCCGTATGCGGCAGACCGTTGTTCGAAGAACATAATACAGAGATAGATTACCCGTATTATTGTCCCGAATGTGGCGAAAATTTCTATGGTATCGAAGTGCAGAATTATTAAATCCAATCAATCATGAAATCAACTACATTATATTTGACCGTCCGGGTAGACATCGATTATCCGGATAATATGGACGGAGCGGATGCCAAGTCCATCGCAGTACAAGAATTTGACTATTCATTCAAAATGACTCCTTGCGGAGCCTCGCAGGGCATATCCGTAGATTCTACCGAGATATGCGATGTGAATGATGATTTCTGATTCACCGGACCCCGCTTCTTGGCGGGGTCTTCCGTTTCCCGGAAGACCAGTGATTTCATCTGATGAAATAAATTTTCTCCCTCCCACATAACTCCTTTCCCAGTCGTTTAAAGCCTTCTTTTTCTTCAACTTTGCTGTAAAAACAGCAAACATATGAATCATAACCAAACCATTCCCGTACGCAGGTTCAATGCGTTCACTGCAAGGCTCACCAGCTATATGATTGACTTTCACCCGGACCGCATCGACGAGGTGGATTTCATCGACCAACGGGGGCAGATGGCCGCCGATGTGTTCCACCAATGTTCCGTCAGAGGCATGACCGTCGACGAGAGCATGCACGAGGCCGAAAAGACATTGTACGCTGGATTGCATTTTTCTCCGTATCTCATGCTCGAAGAAATCGTTTACAACCATTTCCGTTACACCGATGACGAAGACGAGCTGGGCGAGTTCACCATGCAGATGCTCGACATGGTCAAGCCGCTTATCAACGATTACGCTCCTGGCGATGACTTCAAGGGTACATACGAGTACACCACACTCTACAGTCAAATCATCCAGAATATAAACGATTATCTCACATCCAATGGCTTACAATAAAAAACAGGCTCTCATAGCCAATATCAACGCAATCGAGACGGCTTTCAAGATTCGTCAGGAGAACCGTCCGGCAACCGAGGCCGAAAAGACGGTGCTTCGCGAATACTCCGGCTTCGGCGGGCTGGGTGTCATCATGAATGATACCGAGGACCTTTCACGTTGGTCAAAGGATGACCTCAAGCTATTGCCGGCAGTGACACACCTATGGGATGTCGTACACCAGTATGCACAATCCATGCAAGAAGAAAAGGAGCTGCGGGCTTCACTCAACAATTCCGTGCTGACGGCTTTCTATACGCCAGAAGATTTTATCTCCATCTTGGGCAAGTCCTTATATAAGGCTATGGGGTCCCTGCCCGAAAAGATGCTCGAACCGTCTGCCGGTAACGGACGTTTCCTTCATCTGTTCGACGGCATCGAGGGTGCCGATAACATCCGACGGGTGGCTTTCGAAAAAGACCGCATCACCGGCTTGGTCCTTCAGGCTCTCGAAAGCGGTACGCAAGTCAATATCCGTGGTTTCGAAACCGTCGAGCCGCATACCCAAGGCTCATATGACCTGGTGGTCAGCAACATCCCGTTTGCGGATGTCAAGGTGTTCGACCCCGATTTTGTGCGTAGCAAGGATGCACAGAAAAAGGAGGCAGCCGGCAAGCTGCACACCTATTTCTTTGCCAAAGCCCTTGACATGGTCAAGGACGGTGGCCTGATTGCCTTCATCACCTCACGGGGTGTGGCCGAAGCACCGGGCAACAGGGGCGTGCGTGAGTATATGGTCAAACATGCGGACCTGCTCTCAGGTATCCGCTTGCCTGACAACCTGTTTGCCGATGACGGCATCACATCGGTCGGCACAGACCTGCTGGTCTTCCAGCGTAACGACAACAAGCAGGAACTGTCCGAAACGGACAGACTGTTCATCCAGACACTCGATTACGAGCTGGTCAATGTTGGCGTGGGCATGGAGATTATTGTTCCCAATACCGATGTGACACATGCTCGCAACGGGTATTTCGCACAAGCGTTCACTATCGAAGATATGGCCGAAAAAAGACACGGTCTGGGCATGCCGGAAGGTACAACCGACCGCTTCGGCAAACCGGCAGTACAGTGGAGCATGGACCAGCTTGTCGAGTTGGGCGAGGCCCAGTCCTGGCAACAGGAACTCGAACGCATGCTGGACCGAGACCTTTCGCTGACCTACCGCCAACCGGTACGTAAGGCCGGCAATGTGGAGACTCCGCAAGAGCGAACCGACCGTACACTGGCCGGCGAGCAGATGTCCCTTTACGACCTGTTCGGCTTCTCCGAAGAAGAGCGTTCGCAAATCAAGCGTACTGGCCGTTCCAAAAGTTCACGCAAACGCAATACGGGTGGTCAGACAGGGGCAGCGGCCATCACTGAGAAGAGAGAGACCGTACCGGTACCTTTCGAAAAGGCCGAACCGGCTTACAGCACCTTGTACGACCATTACAAGGCAGGTATGCTCTGCGAGAACAAGGGCGAAGCGGGTATACTTGACATAGAGCAGGGGACAGGTAACTGGATGTTCCGCAAGGCTGACTGGTACACCCCCGAAGAAGCCGAGATGGTCAAGGCTTACACCGCGGTGCGTGATACTTACTGGATGCTTTTCGATTTCGAGCGCGACATGCAACGCCCGCATCACGAGCTGCGCAAGCAGCTCAACGAGCTGTACGACGGGTTGGCGGCACGCTTCGGCGGGTTGCGTTCCAAAGAGGTCAGTGCAGCCTGTGCTGCCGACCTGGGCTACAAAGAGGTGGCCGCACTCGAAAAATATACCGATGGCCAGCGTATCAAGGCGGACATCTTCGATGCACCGGTCAATATCCTCAGTTCCGAAAAGGGACTGATTGACAATATGACTCCGCATGAAGCCCTGGCGGCTTCACTCAACCTTTTCGGCGGTGTCGAACCGGAATTTCTTGAACAGAAGACCGGCAAAGGCTTTGTCGACCTCCGCAACGACCTGTATGACGAGCTGCTCTACGATGCGGTCAGCAACCGCTGGATGGAGAAGAATATGCTCGTATGCGATAATGTCTACGACAAAATACAGTCTTTCCAGCTCATCCTCGATGACTTGAAGTCCAAACTCCAGAAAGGTGAGCCGTATGACGGTATAGAAACCGATATTCAGGAGACTGAACATACACTCGACATCCTTGAGCGTTCCAAGCCGGAGCTTATCAAGTTTGAAGAGCTCGACTTTAACCTGGGCGAACGCTGGATACCGATGAGCTATTACAACGACTTCTTCCGCAACTTCCTGGGCATGGATAAGTTCAAGCTCGAATACATCCCGGCGGAAGATGCCTTCCATATCGAGATGGACTGGAACTATAAGATACGCCGTGAGTGGGAGGTACAGGGCCGCAATTCAACGATTGAGTGCAAGGATGTCTTCAATGCAGCCTTGGTCAACAATGTGCCGGATGTCTATTATACGACCTATAACAGTCAAGGCGACAAGATTAAGGTCAAGGATACCGATGCCATGCAGCTGTGTGCGGCTAAGATTGAGACCATCCGCAATGCCTTCGAAGACTGGCTCACCAATCTCCCGATAGAGCGCAAGGATGCACTTGTACAGCTGTACAACGAACGCTTCAACTGCTTCGTGCGTCCTAAATATGACGGTTCGCACCAGACATTCCCTGGCTTGTCGTTCGACAAGTTCGACTACGACGACCTGTACCCGTCACAAAAGGATGCCATCTGGATGATTAAGCAGAACGGGGGCGGTATCTGTGACCACGAGGTAGGGGCCGGCAAGACCATGATTATGTGCTGTGCCGCCATGGAGATGAAGCGTCTGGGCCTGGCCAACAAGCCGATGATTATCGCACTCAAGGCCAATGTGGGCGAGATTGCGGCTACCTTCCGCAAGGCTTACCCCGAAGCGAGGGTGCTTTATCCCGCCAAAAAGGACTTCGAGCCGAAAAACCGTATGGAGCTTTTCCGGGACATCGCCAACAACAACTATGACTGCATCATCCTCTCACACGAACAGTTCGACAAGATACCGCAGGCACTGGAGATTCAGGAAGAAATTTTCTTGCAGGAGAAGATGGATGTCGTCAACTCACTTGACCATCTCAAGAAACAGGACCAGCTATATGACTCACGGCGCATGCAGAAGGGACTTGAAAAGAAACTGGAGAACCTGACCGTCAAGCTCGAAACGCTGCGCATGGAAATCAACGACCGTAAGGATGATGCCGTCGATTTCCGTTCCATGGGTATTGACCATATCCTGGTGGACGAGTCCCATCAGTTCAAGAACCTCATGGTGCAGACACGCCAGAACCGTGTGGCGGGCTTGGGCAATACAAAAGGCAGCCAGCGTGCGATGAACCTTTTCTTCGCCGTGCGTGACATACAGCAGCGCACAGGCAGGGACCTGGGTGCCACCTTCTTGTCCGGTACAACCATCAGTAACTCGCTGACCGAGCTTTATGTGCTCTTCAAGTACCTGCGCCCGAATGCGCTCAAGAGACAGGACATCAACTGCTTCGATGCATGGTCGGCCATCTTCACCCGTAAGAGTACCGAGTTCGAGTTCAACGTGACCAATCAGGTGGTGCAGAAGGAGCGTTTCCGCTACTTCGTCAAGGTTCCCGAACTGGCACAGTTCTACAACCAGATAACCGATTACCGCACGGCGGACATGATTGGCATCGACCGCCCGAAGCGCAATGCCATTTTCAAGAGCATCCAGCCGTCGGCGGACCAGGAAGAATATATCCAGAAACTCATGAAGTTCGCCAGCTCCGGCGACGGCGAGGTGCTGGGCTTGGGCTCTCTCGACAGCTCCAAGGTGCAGGCAAAGATGCTCATCGCCACCAACCTTTCCAACAAGATGGCGTTGGACATGCGACTGATTGACCCGTTCAAGTACCAGTATACCGAGGGTGGCAAGGTCGATATAGCTGCCGAAACCATCTATAGCTATTATATCAAGTATGCCGAGCAAAAAGGTACGCAGTTCGTATTTTCTGACTTGGGTACTTACAAGCCGGACGAGTGGAACGTGTATTCAGCGATTAAGGACAAGCTGGTCACAAAATACGGTATCCCCGAAGATGAGATAGCCTTCATCCAGCAGCACAACACCGACAACCGCAAGGCGGCGGTAATCGAAAAGATGAACAAGGGCGAGGTGCGTGTGCTGTTCGGCTCCACACAGATGTTGGGTACCGGGGTCAATGCACAGCGCAGGGCGGTTGCCTTGCACCATCTCGACGCACCGTGGCGGCCCAGTGACCTCGAACAGCGCGAAGGACGTGCCGTGCGCAAGGGCAACATCATCGCCAAAGAGTTTGCCGGTAATCAGGTGGACATCATCACCTATGCGACCGAACGCTCGCTCGATGCCTATAAGTTTAACCTTCTCAACAACAAGCAGCTCTTCATCCAGCAGCTCAAGTCACGCCAGCTGGGCAGCCGCTCACTTGACGAGGGGGCTATGGACGAGTCGTCAGGCGTACCGTTCGCCGAATATGTGGCTATCCTGTCCGGTAATACGGACCTGCTCGACCGGGCCAAGCTTGACAAGCAGGTCAAGCAGCTCGAAAGGGAGCGCATGCTCTATAACCGGGAGACTTCGTCCCTCCAATACGAGCAGAGAGAGTGCCATGCCAAGATTGACCGTACCCGTGAGAATATTGACAATCTGCACAAGGACTACCAGGCTTATGTGGCCAAGAAGGCCGATAACGAGGGTTTCGTCACACAGGCGGGGGTAGGTCTCATGGGCGAAGAGGTTGGCCGTTATGTCAACTCCTTCAAACAGATGGTGGCCAGAGGCCAGCATGTCAAGGTCGGTACCTATATGGGCATGGATTTCATGGCCAAATCCCAGATGCTTTCCGGTAATGTGCGTTTCTACCTCAAGGGTCTTGTGTCTGAAGACGAGTTCACGCAACAAGAGGGTGTTTTCCCGGCCAAATTCATGGACGGGGAAGATTGGATAAGACAAATCGCCGAATCCCTTCCCGGTCGGGCGGACAATCTCGAACGTGTCATTGCCAAGACACAGAACCGTATCGCCGAAATCGGCGAGATGCTTTCAAACCGCAACTGGGACAAAGAAGACAAGCTGAACGAACTCAAAGTCCGTCTGGCTGTGCTGGACGAAAAGATACGGCAGTCACTGGCCGAACAAGACAAGCAGGGACCGGCCGAAGACCTCAAAGAGGGGGCGGTTGATGCCGTGGTGGTTGACGAACCGGTGGCCGAAGACCGTCAGGTATCTTCCGAATCCGGACAGGCAGAGGTGCCAGAGACACCAGCCGATGCCGTGTCTGCCGGGCAGGATAACCAAACAGGGTACGATATAGGTGTGGCTAAAAATGTACGCATCGACACCAATGTAGCAGGTAGCATCATGCTTGTGGCCGAAATCAACGGTAATACCGTACGCAGAGACATCAACAACAACCAGAGACGCTTGTTTGTGGGCAATCCGAGTGCCCGTGTACGCATCGTCGAGACTGTCTTTGCCGATGTACTCAAACAACTCAGTGCTGTAGAAAAGTCCGGTAAGGCTCTCCAAGATGCTATGGACAAGCATCAGCAGAACCAAGATAAAGACAGCAAGGACTTGTCAAAGGTGCAGGCAGAAGTCAAGCTTCTGGCTCCCGGCAAGTTCTCCCTTACGGTGTCACACCTCAGCAGGTCAGTAGACCGCGAACTCAGCCGTGTCGATGCCCAACGTTTCTATATGAAGGAGGTGACACCGCTTGAGCTGGCCAAAGAGCTGTTCCCTGAATTCTTCGTCCCGCAGATAGGTGACAACATCTTCATTGAATCCGAGCCGGACCACACTCCACGACGGGGGTTCTCAGAGTCCGTGACAGTGCCGCAGGACGAGACCAAGTCTCTCGAAATACATCAGGCCGAAACAAAGGCTGTTGTGCCGGAAACTATCGGTCCCGATTCCGACGAAGAAGAGGTGCTTGGCTATTTCTCGCAGTTTATCAATAAGGATGTCGTCTTCACCGGAGACAAGCCGGATGTCGTAATAGACCAGGGCAATATATTCAAGGTCAATCTGCGCCACGGTATCAACGCCAGCCGTGAAACCGTACCTTCCGTAACCGTCTTCTACAAGAATCCGGACCGCACCTGGGTCAGCCGTATGACGGTGGACTGGCAGGATGCCGGACGTATCAAACTGGCTGACGGCAAGGTTCAGCAGGTGCAGGCGGACAGCCGTGGTAAGGAGACAGACAGCCCGGAGGCCACACGCCGGTTCCGCCGATAAGGACGGACCGGCTCTGACAAGACATGAGAGGGGGTGCAGTACATAGCTGCACTCCCTTTCTTCTTTTGTTTGCGGGCTTATCTCAAGTTTGTTATTCAATAATTTTCTGATTTTCTTCTGTTCATATGATTTTAACTGTATTTTTGCCGTGGTTTATCGTCTTAGTCATATGAAAAGAATTCTATTTTTATTGCTGTTATTATTGTTTAATGTGTCATTGATGATGGCACAGTCATTCACGGTGCGTGAGTGTTATGAATCGGAGATTCCGTCAGTCAAGAGGGCGGAGTATTACAAGGAGGCACACCGTATTATCGAGAATCACTACATGCTGCTACTCGAATCCGTCGGTGATGCCGAAAACCGGGATGTCATCATCGAACAGATGATAAGCGACAAGCGTACCTGTGCACTCAA
>JAEIGA010019751.1_pt1 | contig 10268 bp, 18 predicted proteins | sample 9270691 | NCBI WGS metagenome assembly JAEIGA01 (sample SAMN17057246, study PRJNA624740) | gut metagenome | biome: biome; isolation source: fecal sample | host: Bos grunniens | place: China: Xizang | collected 2019
ATGTAGGATTATTTGACCAAAATTCAACAGGAAAAGGAGTTCAAATTGTAGGAATGGCTGACGGTGAAATCAGAAATGGTTATCCTGATGCAATTCAAGCTCGAATGAACGCTAGACGACAAAAAGCAATACAAGGAAAAACTCCTTATAACGGAGATGATTTAGTTGCTGATGGAATACATCAACCTAAGAAAACAAAATCTGTTTCATCATCTATTGTTGATAAGCCAGTAGAGAACTTTAAAGACAGTGACTTTGTAAAGGCGCTTACCGATCCGACTCAATTCTATCGAGTTCAAGAAGATTTAGAAATTCAAATAAAAGATTTGCGCAAGTAGCTCAAAAAAGCTACGTCTCCATCTAAGAAAGCACAACTTAGAGGGAAAATTGCTAAATTGATGGAATGGAAAAGATAGTTTACTGGTGCTAGACCTCCTTTATAGTATGATTCTGCGGGTCAAGCTGAAATCCCTTTCAGAGGGCTGGGCGGACGCCTGTAAGACCAATTCTAAGAGCTGCGAATTCTGAAGGATATGCACCAGCCAAATTATAGAATTATTCAGATCCTGCGTCCGGTGTTAAAATAACAAACGCTGATAAACTCAATGAAGTGTTATTAACAAAAGACGGTAATTTTATTTTTACTATGGGAAGCGCGGGGAGAAACTTTGTGCTTGCTAATGTAAATGGAAAAATAATTCCATTTTACAGATCTAGTAAGGGAACTGATGGGAAAATCAAAGGAGACTGGTACCCATTTTTCGGAAATACTGGGAATTGGTTGGTAAAAGGTTCTATATCATCCGATGGAAAAATGTCTTATTCTAAAGAAATAGATAAGATTACTAAACTGCTAAACGATAATTTAAAATTACCAGAATATGATGTAAAGGGCACATCTCTTTCAATAGAAATTCCTGGTATCACAGGATACGGGGTATCCCAAATGTTTCCTGGCTACGGACCATTTCGTGGAGGATTGTCTTACTATGATGAAGTGGCTAATACTCCTAGACGAAACGGGGTTGAAACACCACTAAGTCGTAACAAATTAATAGACGGACTTTTCGTTGAAAGAATTACAGGAATAGATGCGTCAGACGTAGTGAATGGATCTAGTTCAGGTAATTGGAGAAGTGGGAGATAGCACATTGATTCAATATTGCAAGAATTGGCGACTAATAGATCTGGCGGACAACTTAAATATCAACACTTAAGAAAATGAATACATTAAATAATCAACAAATCAACCCTGGAAACAGGGTTGATTTTTCGCGTATAAGAAGGTTTGCAAAAGGAGGGGTTCCTAAGTATCAGAATACTCCTGGAACATTAAAATATAACTGGGATCCATTCTACGGGTAGTTTTCTAACAATACTACTGTTGGATAGGGTACTCAAACTAGTATTCCTTGGAATAAAACATGGTCACCTAATGAATAGTATGCTACTGTCAAAGATTTAGAAAACAGTCAACATTATAAAGACTTTACAAATTATGTGACAAGTAATTCATCTGATGAGCAAGTAATGGGTTATTTAAAACACCTTGATTCGCAAGCTAGAAGAAGTGGGAATTCTGAAGGATTGTTGTTTACGGATGCCAATCAAACGACTCTTAGAGATGGGTGGAATACAGAATATGAACGCTTGAGGAATGACGGGAAGTACGGGTATTTCCATCTAACTCCAGAAATGGCTGCAGAATAGGAAACTCTTGAAACACAACCTGAATAGGGGCAGCCTACAGAAGAGCAACCTGCAGAACAATAGAGTACAACAGGAACACCATCACAAAATTATAACACTTTAGATTTTTTACCACAACGCAAAAAAAGCCCTTTGTTAGACACTGGATACTTGTTTGGTATATACGGAAACAATGTTCGAAGTATTGACAAACAATTAAAACATTAGCTTGATTTCAAAGCGCCGTTGCAGCAAGCTAATCGAATGGAAGCAAGGACTGATAATGCATATCTACAAAGACAGTAGATGAAACAAGGACTTGCTGAACAAAGAGCGCAAGCCCAACAAATAGCAAGTAGCTCTTCTGACCTTTCATAGAGCATGAGATATATGTAGGATTTTGAACAAAACGTTGCAAATCCAATGCAAGATAGAATGGCGCAGATAGAAGCAGATGCGGTAAAACGGTCTGAACAAAACGTTTTGAATGCATCAAATTATAATAATCAAGAAAGTACTAGAGTTGCAAATCTTAATACACAACTTTTAGAAGAAGCTCGACAGTTAAGAAATAACTATCAATCCGCTGCAGAGGCTAAAAAAGCTTCAGAACGCGCATCTTTAATTAATAATCTTCATCATAAAAAATCCGAATGGTTATTAAATGAAAAGCAAAATGATATTGCTTATAACAGGAAGGTTGATAGTATAATGAGTCAAAACGCTTTAAATCAAGCAACTGAGGAGTATAGAAAGGCTTCTGATATTGCAGCTGGTTCGGCAGAACAATCATCTGGTATTTCAATTCAGTCAATGGTTGATTTAATGTTAACGGATAACTCTGGAACTTTTAATTTGTCTGAAGACGAAATTGCAATGTTGCAAGACGGTAGTGCTGATAAATCAGATATTGTGGAAATTCTCAAACAGCACTAGACTGCGCTTTCCGAATCTAACCCAAATGTAAGAGTCTGGTTTGATACCTATAATCAAGGAGTTGAAGATGCGGATACTAAGTTTTTACAAGCAAAAGATCAGATTAGTCAACGACTTGCCATGCTAGAGTTAGGCAGAGATCCATATCAAAATGGAACTGTTAGTTGGAATGGTGTTGGAACAAACTGGTCATAGAAATATCCATCTGCAATGATTATGAAAAAGGGAGGTAAAACTTCCGATAGGTGGACGAAGTACTTAAGCTATAGAACGAAAGTAGAAGATATAAAACAAAAAGCTCTGGCTGAAGAAGATAAAAGAGCGCAAGAAAAGCTAATTAGAGATTTAGACGCTTTAGACAGAGAAACATTACTCTTATTAAGAGCTATATTTAAATGATGATACAAAAATTACAGACTGGGGCAACAATTGCCCCTAACTATATGGCGGCTTATTAGCCCCAGGCTGAGGCTACAACTACGACTTCTTAGTCAAAAAAGTCAGACGATGACGGTTTGATTTCGAAAGGTCTCATGGAAGAATTGTATAAGCATGGTATTCCAGTAGATGTAGATAATTTAGTCGGAATAATTGGCGATTTAGAGTATAAACAATCTATGGGACTGCCTGTTTCTTCGAGGGCAGTTCGATAGATTGAAGCTAGGATAAATAGAGTTGTTCAACAAGCATCCTATTTAAAAGAAGCGGAAGATAGAGCTGTTAAAAACGACGCTCTTGGAGAAATCGCTGTTGGAGATAGAGGAGAGTTATTCACTATTGGTGAAAAAGGAGATATCCAAAAAATATCTATTGGAGATTACGATCAAGAGAAACATGGTCCAGCATTAACAGTAAACGAGTTGATTCAATAGCGCAAGTTTAACTCTACTCAAGTAGGAGATGTATCCCTTACTCAAACAATCGGAAACAACATAGGCATGTCAAAAGTGTCTGAATATATATAGAAAATTGTGTCTTCAATTGGTAGTTCTGAAACTTCATCAGAGGCGTATGTAGATTTGGCCGGACTGGTTGGAAGAGAAGCAGCTAAACGTCCTTCTGAAGTACAACTACAAACATTACAACAGCTACACAAATTATCTCAAACGGTGGGAATGGATGCGATATTCAAAGAATCTAATCTCATGAAACAGAAAAATGTTGAAGACGCTTTCGCTTATATTCAATCGGTGCTTCCAAGTCATATGCGTAAGTAGTTGCAAGCTAGATTTGTAGCAAACGGATATTCTTTACAAGAAAGCCATGAAAATGTTGGACACTTAATTGGACAAGCAATTATGGCCGGAAATGATGTACAAATGAAATCGGAGTTAAGCTATGATTCAGGGGCCAATTCGACAAAGTCGACAAAGTCACAATCAAGAAATTTAGGAGTTTTAGAGTAGTTAGTTTAGGGGTCTCTTGGAAAGAGAGATTATAAACTTATGAATGCTAAAAATCCAGAGTTCTCATTGAATCTACACGGAACAGGTGTTGGAAGCTTGGCAACATTCAACAATAATATCGTTGATAAAACTACTTTATCAGCAGCATTACAGTCAGGACTTGCTCCATTAATTGATGAACAACATGTAACTCTCGGAAGTCAAAAATTACCACAGGGAGCATTCGATACAGTTTTATATAATGGAGGAGACGTAATTAATGTATGGGCTCCAGTTAATGCCCAAGGAGATATCGACTTAGAAGGGTTACAAATTTTGTCAGAAATTCAAAGTATTTGTGATACTAATCCTAACTTAACCAAAGAAGATAAAAACGCATTATTGCAAAAATATAACTTAGAAGGATATTTTGACGATAAGGGGACATTCCATGGAACTGGTAATATGGCTTAGTTTTTAGTCATGACCGGATTGACGAGCGATGAGGTAGTCAATCCTAAGTTAAATCCTTTTATAGATAAATTATCCAAAGATGAAAAGAAACTTGAGTTTTCTCAGATTGATAGAATTTATGGTGGTTTAAATAAAGGTTTAAAATCTGGAAAATATGAGTTTCAGATGGGAATGTTTAAAGGCACAACAGATTTATATAGGGTTCCTATTTTTATGCGTCTTAATCAAACAGCTCAAATTGACGCAGGAACATTTAGTGATAAAGGACCAATAGTACAAACACCATCATATGAACAACAATTGGCTTATGATCAAACTAGAAGTCACAATCAATAGAGATCTCTAATAACACCTTCAACACAGGCTTTATATGAATGAAATAATGAAACCTAATGATATATTAGTGTCAACTCTTGTGAATGGACAAACTACTATTCCAGAGTTGATTTCTAATAATATTACCGCCGAGAATACCCAGCTAATGGGTCCTGAATTTTATAAAAACACAAAAGCTATTCAAAAGCAATTTTCAGACGACAAAGGCAACTTTAACGAATCTGCATTTCTACAAGTTTATGAGAAAGCAGCACAATAGTACTCGGAACTTTTAGATATTTAGACTTATCAGAATTTAGAAAAGTATATCGAGTATAATCAAAATGATATATTCGCTCCTTTGACATCTAAGAAATCAAACATTTCTTATGAAATTCAACCTGAGAAAAATCCATCTCATAGATCTCACGGTGTGTCTTCTTTATTTGAATATGGGCAAGCTACTCAAAGTATGAGAGAGTTAGCACAACAGAGTAAAATTTGGGATTCCGAGAATCAAGTATGGTTAGACAAAACTGCTGAAGATCGAGGATTATTGGGTTCTATATTTGGACAATCTCTTGTATATGCTACTTGGGATGAAGACGGTGAGCATGAAGATATTCTTACTGGTCGGAAAATCAAACACAAAAAAGGAGATTGGAAGTTAAATGACAAAGGCTAGTATTACACTGAAACTCTTGGCTCTAGATCCGGACACGGAAAACAATTTGTTGCTGCATCTGACACTTTAACTAAAGAAGGATCAGCTTTGAACACAATTGATGTGTTTGATTCTGATGATTTAGAAAAAAGCGTTGTTGGGACAACAATGAAAGCAGCTTTAAAAATTGCTCCTCTGATATTCCCTCCAACCCAAATTATTTGGGGTGGTGCTGCAGCTGCTATTAATATGGCTAAAGCGTTACCTAAGTTTTTAAAAATGACCGAAGGTATAATTATGGGTGGAGATGCTGACAAAGAAACATCCTTCACTCGAGCCATGAATAAATGGGATAACTACTTCAGTAAATTTGAAAAAAGTAGATCTGATAAAGGACAAAATTCTAACTGGAATTATGAAGCAATTGCTGATATTGTAACAGATACGTTTTCTTAGTTATACCAAATGCGTGCAGCAGCATCTCTTTCTCAATTGGCGATTAAGGATCCAACTAAACAAGCTTTACGTAAATTTGAAAACGAGATTTTGCCTAAAGTAATTAGTGGTGTTAAAGACGAAAGCAGTATGAGCACTTTGCTCAGCAAAGCTGGTGAAATATCAGCAATGGCTGTCCAAAAAATGCCAGAAGTAAAAGCGGCAATTGAAGCACAGTCTAAATTATCAAGAGCAATTTCAAGTGCATATATGGCAATTACATCAACATCTGATGTATACGAAGATGCTTTAGCAGGCGGATATGATAGAAGAACAGCAGGTTTTGCTGGACTAGCTGCTACTGTAGGACAGTATTCTTTAATGCGTTACACAGATCTCGGAAGCTGGATGCTGGATAAAAATGTTGGGTACTCCGAACACGCAAACAGGGCTACCATTATGAAAGCGCTCCGTCCTTATTATAAGGATATATCAGAAGCTGTAGATAAGATTGGGCAAGCCGGAACAAAGCAAGAAAAAGGTAAATTACTCGGAAAGATCATGGGTAAGTTACAAAAAAATCTTGATTCTGTATGGAATTCTATCAAAGAAGATGGATCTGTATATTGGAGAAATGCTTTAACCGAGTCGATTGAGGAAATGTCAGAAGAGGCGGTACTGGACGCTACAAAAGGCGTATTCGACTTTTTATCATGGGCAGGCTTTGGTAAAAATAAAAATGCATCTTTTGGAATAGCAGAAGATTTTACATCTGGAGCGTTTCTTGAACGATATGCACAAGCAGCATTTGGAGGATTTTTAGGTGGTGCGCTTTTTGAAGTTCAGCAGAAGAAAATTGATCCTATGATGCGCAGAGTATTATATGGTCAAAACACTGAAGAGGTACAACCATCACTAATTCATGAAATTGCAAACGGTAGAACTGCCGATGTAATGAGAGCTATTGACGAGTTAAGTGCTTTAGATAAAGAGTCGGCATCAACAACTCAAACTATTAACGGCAAACAGTACTTCACAAGTGCTAATGGTGGAATGACTAGAGGCCAAGCTGTTGGAGAAGTTTTAAAATCTTACGTGAAGGTATTAGAGGGGTTAATCATTGATGAAAACGCCGACTTGTCTGATACCGAACTTATTCAAAAAAGTATTAGAGATGTTCAGGCTATTGAACTGATTACTAAAGGCGGACTTGACAAAATGCTTATCTCAGACTTCTCAAAACTTGCTTCGGATATAGTCTCATTAAGACAGTAGTTAGAAGTAAAACAAGACGATAAATCTGAAGATAAGAAAGAAGAAAATAAGGATAAAAAAGAAAGCGCTAAAACAAAAGAGCTTACTGAACAACTGGAAGAAAAAAGAAAAGAGTTACAAGATTTTCTTTCTGGTAAAAAGGGAGAATATTATTTGTACAAAACTCTTGTTGGAGCTACACCAGAAGCAAAATCCGCGTTAGGTGATCTTTCATTATATGATTATACGTATTTAAAGTACGGGAAGCAATTTAAAGATTTATCTAAAAAAGGTTCTGTTACATAGAAGTCTGTTTAGGAAGAATATAATAAATGGAAAGAAGAGCAAGATAGTACCAAACGATATATAACATTAGGCGTTGAAGCTTACTCTGACTTTGATAGTCGATTCTCAAAATATATTTTAGATTTTGCCGAATCTCAGTATAAAGATGTTAGGCGAACAACATACGATAAATTAATGTCCCAAGGTAATTTTAACATTACTCATCGTGATGACGGAATTACAGAGACAAACGGGGTGTTAGATAAAGACTTTTCTTATCGATTTATTCGTAGTGTTGCAAATGCATTGAAGCAAGATGCGAAAGATAATCCTTAGGCGTTTGGACAAGTCACCCTGCAAGATATATTTAAACAAGACGAGTTAAAACTTTAGCACACTGTTGCGAATATTCTTGATTAGAATGAAAAGTATGTCTAGTTATTAATGATGACTGGAAAAACTAAACAAGAAATTGCAGAAGGTCTTCAAACTCAAATAAAATCAACATTGGAAAGTGTTAACATTGATAGTCTTGAAGGGTTAGGCTTAGGAGCTCTTTTAAACACATATTTTCAAGAAAGCTTAGATAAGGCGTTTGACATCATAATGCAACAACTCCCTAATAAAACTTTAGGTGAATTACAACAATGGATGTTAGACAATGGGTATTTAGACGCCCCTATGGCTTTTACAGAAGAATCCCTTTCTTCAACTGACTAGGCATTTTTAAAAGATCAATTTTTAAAAAATATAGGAATTGACGTATCTAACGCTAGTGTTGGATTATCCACATCATTGGTTCAAGAATATTTAGCATCTCAAGACACTATTGACGGCACAATAGCACAAAGAATTGCTGAACATGCTGCTAATGCTATTATTGCTAAGCTGCAAGGAATGAGTGCAATTACAACAAAGCAGTCTGAAGATGCGGATAACAATGACTTTTATTTATTTAAGTTGGTAGATACAGCATCTTAGTTTGAAGAAAAGTTTTACTGGTTACATTCTGGTGTTTATAAAGAATTAATCGATGCTATTAACAACTAGTTTGGGACTAGGCCAATAAAAGAAATCGTCAAAGAATGGGCACAGAATAATGCGATTCCTACTGTTGAAAGTACAAAGGAATTTATTGCTAATTTTGAATTTGCGGATATTGAAACAAAACATGGGCTTTCTTTAGAAGATGTTCAATAGGAGGATAAAATTGAACAATTATTAGAATCAATTATTCTTCCTGCAATTGAATCAGTTCCTGAATACCAAATATATAAAAGTTTAGAATCTAAGTCGATTAAACAAAATCCAATATTTGATAGTTTGAGTAAGATAGATCTGTATTTATCTGAATCTGGTCCATCTAAAGTATTAGAAATATTAAAAACTTAGCATTATAAACTTCGAAAAGCAGAAAGGTTTGAAGATTATTTGCCAAAAGGCGAGGAAAAAATTCAATTAGAGAATGCGCTTCGAGCAATCGCTATGTATAAAGCTCTTTTGACTGGTATGAATTCAGGACCTTTATCTTTTGGAAATCCATTTGGAATCAACCAACAAATGAGTCGCTTCTTAGAAAAGAACGGATTAAAGTCTGAAAAAGAGTATAAAACTATAGACAAAGACTCTGCCGATCTCATCTCTAACGATTTAGAATTAATTGAACAGCAAATTAGAGGATATCTAAAACTTGGAGAGAAAGCTTATTCAAATAAAAAAGATGAAGATATTCGAATTAAAAAAGAATACTCTAAACAACTTTTGGCAAAGATTAATGAAAAAGCACAAGCATTTACTATTGATGATTTCTCTCTTCTTCCAAATGATTCAGAAAAAGCCAAGTTTAAGGAACCTGATGAAGTTCTTGCTCTTTATGCACATACTGTATATACAAAGTTTAACGATAGATTTAAAACTCCTGAAGAAAAAGCAGCAGCAATTAAGCAGCTTGCTACCAATTTAAAATTAGTAGGTCAGTTTGACAGAACGTCTAAACCAACAAATTTAACTAAAGATGTCGATTATATAAATGAATATGACGAACTTTTGTGGTTAGCAACAGCACTTGGGGCTGATACTAATGAGTTTTACTACAGATATAACGCACTATTTGTAGGGGCCGAAAAATCAAACTTGGTCCCATTATATAGCCAAGAAATGGCTGCGTTATAGGCATGGTCATTCTTGCGAAGTAAAAACAACGTAAAAGGATCTGATGGAAAATTAATATCTGTACATCAAGCTTTGTTAGACGAATGTTTAACAAAAGATGGAAACTATGTAAAAGTATCTAATATTTTCCTTACTAATGGTATTACTGGAGCTGGAAAAACTACAGCTGTAGGTAAAATTGTTAGCCAACTTTGTTCAGATAAAATCGGATATGTTACTGCTGCTAACTCGACATAGCAACGAAAATACTACGAGAGTTTATAGAAGGGACATCCTGAAAAAGATTTACTTCAGACCGGTTCTGTTTGGGATCTAATTGGAAAGTTTATAACAAAAGAAGGAAAAGCTGCTCTACAAAATCAGATCAAATTTAGTAGAAAGTCTAAAGGTGCTGACTATATAAAGTCATTCTCTGATAGATATTTCAAACAAAGAGATGCTGGAGACTTTTTCATTTGGGAGCTTGATAGAGAAGTTATAAAATCAATTCTTAAAAAGGATGTTAATTTAAAAACAATTCCTGAAGTTATATATATCGATGAGGCAACTTAGTTGGACACTTGGACATTTCAATTGCTTGACTTCTTAGGTTCAGAATACGGATTTAAGATATATGCTTCAGGAGATACAACTCAACGCGGATTATCTTAGTTTGGGGA
>JAEIGA010019752.1_pt1 | contig 10268 bp, 4 predicted proteins | sample 9270691 | NCBI WGS metagenome assembly JAEIGA01 (sample SAMN17057246, study PRJNA624740) | gut metagenome | biome: biome; isolation source: fecal sample | host: Bos grunniens | place: China: Xizang | collected 2019
AAAATAAAGAAGAAAATGCTAGTGAAAATCAATAGCATTTTTTTTATATAAAATCAATATCACTTGTATCAACTCTTCTTTCATAACCAACCTTTTCATATATGTGGTTACTAATTGGATTAGTGTCATCTGTAAATAGAACACAGTACTCTGCACCATTATCAAGTAATTCTTTAGATACTCTATATACTAGATTATATGCATAACTTTTATGACGTTCCTCTGGCGGAGTATAAACTCCACTTACACCTTTGCCTTTCTTTAGCTTTCTTGTTGAGACTGTTTGAGCAACAATCTTACCATCTTTTTCAAGTAAGAAATATCCTCTTTCCATACTTCTGGCAATTGCTGCCATAACTTCTTCATCAGGCTTCTCTTCATGAAGTGCTTCAATATTAAAGTCTTTTTGGAACTTAATTAATGTTTCCATATCAGCTTCTGTAGCCCTTCTATATGTAACATCATCTCTTAGTGTAGCTTCTTTTAGCTTTTCAAGAACTAAGATTCTCATTGGCATATGTACTTTGTATGATTGTCCTGATAACTCACAATAAAACTTAGCAAATTTCTCACCAATAGTGTTTTCGGTATTAACACCAGGTAGATGACGATTTAATTTATATACTTCCTCTGCTGCAAACTTATATAATTCATCTGATGTGTTATCTGTTGGGCTATATAGTGTTAGTTTCCATGGAGCTCTGTATAGAATAACTAATTCTGTTACGCCATTATTCCTAACGGCTCCAAATAACCAATCATCACCATATACAGCATCTAGTGCGTCAGCACAGTTACCAACCATCAAGTTATTAAGCCATTCTTTCTCTAGTAATAGCTCTTCATTTTCAGCTACAAAGTCTTTTCCATTATCATAAAAAATAAATTCCATATAATCACCTTCTTACTTTTTAGGAATTTTATCATATAGTCTTAAATAAAGAAAGAGAAAAATGTCGAATACTGTAATTTACATAAAACTTGCGTTAGCAAAATATATATGGTATAATAAGTAACTACCGGGCAAATTGCCTGGAGCAGAAAGGGTCCACGAAAGTGGACGAAACGATTACTCATACAACGGAGGAGATACATATGAAGAAGGTTAATGGAATCGAAATCACGATGCTGGGAATTACCACGGAGCGCGGTGCTACAATCATCGACTGTGCATGGCAGTTCCAGTCTAAGCTGATGATCGAGAAAGGAGACCTGCGTGTGAACGCTAAGAGTCTGATGTGTCTCATGGGCTTGACCCTTGAGAGGGGAGACGTCATCACCATCATCGCTGACGGCGAGGATGAGGGTGAGGCAATCAGACTCCTTACCAAAGCTTTCAAGATGAACTTCGCGCCCTCGGTTGTGAAGGAAATCAAGGAGCACGGAAAAAAGAAGTAATCATCCCGAAGGGAGCTACCGCTGTATTGCGGAAGCTCCCTTCGGGGCTCTTATAGGGGAAGTATTGAAAGAATAATTTATTTGTTATATAATATGTTACAGATGTGTGTGTAGCTCAGTAGGATAGAGCGACGGTTTCCTAAACCGCAGGTCGGGGGTTCAATTCCCTTCACGCACACCATCTTATTTTATGCAAACAGAAAGTAGGTTTTGTATGGATATGCATGAAAAATATATGAAGCTTGCTATTAAAGAAGCTTTAAAAGCATATAATAAAAAAGAAATACCTGTTGGTGCAGTAATTGTTAAAGATGGTAAGGTAATAGCTAGAGCTCATAATCTAAAGGAGCTAAAGAATGATACAACAAAGCATGCAGAATTACTTGCTATTCAAAAAGCTAGTAAGAAGCTTGGATGTTGGAGATTAGAAGATTGTGAGATGTATGTTACATTAGAGCCTTGTAGCATGTGTGCTGGTGCATTAATACAATCTAGAATAAAGAAAGTATACATAGGGACTATGGATTATAAGACTGGAGCTTGTGGATCAGTTCTTAACTTGCTTAAGGATTATAAGTTTAATCATAGTGTGGAAGTTGAAACGGGTGTTTTAGCTGAAGAATGTGAGAAAATATTAAAGAATTTCTTTAAGACTTTAAGGGTTGAGAAGAAGAACTTGAAAGAAAGGAATAATGAATAGTGATTAATAAGAAAGTACAAAGAATTAAATTAATTGTTGCAATTGTTGTTGTAATAGTAGTAGCGATTGCAATTGGAATTCGTATCTATATCTACAATAAGAATGGAGAAAAAAATATGCCATTCCAAGTATCTGAAATAATTATTGTTAGTACAGCCAGAAGATATGAAGGAGAAGCAGCAACACCAATTGAAGATAATGGTTCTATTTGGAATTTCCAAGTTGTACAAAACAACGATATGTATATTGAGATAAAGAATAATGCAAAAAATGATGAGAAAATCAAGAATATAAAGATATCAAATATTGAGGTTAAACAAAGTCCTGCTAAAGGTTCAATAAGATTTTTTATGCCAAATAGCGTTGATGGTGCAAGATATACATATACAGATGAATTTGAAGTTAAAGATAGCTTAACATATAGAGGATCAGAAGAGAATAGCTATAAGGATTTACATATCAATAGAAATGGTGGTAAATTAAGCATAAGCTTTGCCAATAGAGAGCTAGGTCAATACTCATCAGGAGAAGATACTGAGGTTACTTATGATGGTAAAATGCTAGCTAAGATGGGTTATACAGACGAGGATTTGAAATTTAAGATTGCTCTTGATATAACAATAGAACTTGAAGATGGTAGAGCATATACAGGAAAAATTGAAGCTGATGTTAACTGTGATGGTCTAGTTGAAAACGGAACAGCTCAAGTCGATATCAAAGATTTTTCAAATGTTGTATTTAAGAGAGTATAAAAGTTTTATTTCCGTAGCATTTTGATATTTTTTTAGAAAAAACAAAGAATAATACAATTTATTTTATAAAAACGTGTACAAACATACACGTTTTTATTTTGTCCTAAAAATGTAACTAATTTGTAAAAAAAAAACTAAAAATCTGTTAGTTCGTATTTCCCTATGTATATTTAAATTTAGATATGTAATTTCAAATTTGTGTTTATTAGTATATATAAATAAAATTTCCTCAATAATAATTTCAGGAGGAATAAAAATGAAACGTAAAGGATATCTAATTTCACTAACAACAGCATTAGTTATGATTGCAATGGTTATACTTTCTTGCATCAATAGAAGTAATGCTGCAGAGAACAGAACATTTACTGATTCAAATGGCATAACATGGAGAATGTCATATGATTCAACAAATAGAGCTGTTCTATCAATGTACGTAAATGGAGGAACATATGGGGAGACATTAACAGTTCCAACGACTGTACCTGCTTCATCAACTCTTACCAAATATGTGATAGGAGCAAGCTATGATAACATACTAAATGGAGTAAGCGATAATACAATTAAAAATCTTATTATCCCAGATACTGTAACGGAGGTTAAAAGTTATGCATTATTAAACTTAAATGCATTAGAGAGTGTTACTGTTGGATCTGGTGTATCAAGTATCGGTTTTTTAAGAAATGCACCTAATTTAAAATCTGTAACTTTTACTGGGGATAACCCAAAATTCCAGATTGACGAAAGTGGTGTAATATATTCTGCTGATGGTACTAAACTTGTTGGATGTATTAAAGGTGCCGAATTAAATAACTATGTTGTAAAGCCAACTTGTACAAGTATTGAATATAATGGTCTTACTGGAGCAAAAATTAATGGAATAACATTCCCAGAGGGACTTACAACAGTTAATATGGATGCGTTTAGCGGAGCAACAATTGAGGGAACATTTAACGTGCCTAGTAGTGTAACAACTTGGAATTCATATGCACTTGAGAACGCAACATTTAATGGAGATATAGTTTTACCAGATACAATGGAGACTATACCAAGTTATATGTTTGCTTCATCAACTATAAATGGTACAATAACTTTTCCAAGTAGTTTAAAAACAATTGAAAGTAGTGCATTTTATAATGTTAAATTCAATCAAGAGATATCTTTACCAGATGGATTAATTTCTATTGGAAGTGGTGCTTTTAGTTACTCAACTTTACCGGGAACGATTGTAATTCCAAACACAGTTACAAATATTGGAAGTAGTGCATTTTCAGATTGTAAAAAACTAACAGGAGTTCAATTGAGTAGCAATCTACAGACAATCGGAAGCTCTGCTTTTTATAATTGTGATAGTCTTTCTGGAGTACTAAACTTTGATAACAATGTAACTACAATTGAATCAGATGTATTTAATAAGGCAAGTTTTGATAAGGTATTTATTGGGGATAGTGTAACATCAATAAATGCAAGTGCTTTCCAAAATTGTAGCGATTTATGGATTGATAATACTGAAGATAATGTAACAATAAATGGAAATCGTTCATTCTATGTTCACTGGGCTGGAGATACACATAATGTTTTAATTTCTTCTCTTCCAGGAGTAAAGTTAATAAATGTAGATACTAATCAAGAAATAATAACTGGAGACTATGATTGTTTAACAACTTTCAATTTTAGAATAGAAGTGGAAGATGGATATGATTATTCTGATCTTCAAATATTTACAATTGATGATAACAATGATGATACTTTAAGAGTTCTTAATCTAAATGATGATGATACATATTCTTTTGATGAACTTATTAGAGATAGAAAAGTTTATGTACGTAATATGGTACATACAAATGACGTATCATTAAGAACATTCGTATCAGAAATAAATAACAGAGCATTATCTCAAGAAGAAACAAGAGAACCAAGTGTTAAATTTGAAGATGGAGATTTCAGATATGAACATACAAAATATCCTGTTTCAGTTAAGAACGGAGATTTAGTTAAATTAAAAGTAAGAGTATATAATGAAGGTATTGAAGATTACACAGCAGCTAAAATAGCTGTAACAATACCAGATGGTCTTACTGTAGATTTAAACGATAACTGCAATATAGCAAATGGATGGTCATTAGTAGATGGAAAATATGTATCTAGCTATTTAGCTGATAAGAGTGTTGGAAAATATAATGGTACTGATGATGTTAAATATAGAGATTTAGAAATAGTTGTAAAAGTTACTGCTGAAAATGGTGAAGAAGCTTTAACACAAACTATATATGCAGAAGTTGAAGAGTTAGCAGATGGAGATGGAGATTCAGAAGCTGGTAACGCAGACACTTCAAATAAAACTTCTTATAAGGAAGATGTAATATATGATTCAAATGCAACATCGTATATTGCAGGACAAGAAGATGATGATGATTTTGAAACAATTAAATTAAATGCTGAAATTAGAGTTACATATGATATTAAAGTAAACAAAGTAGACGGAGCAAATGATGAACTTCTAGAAGGAGCAGAATTTAATTTATGCGATGTAGATGGAACAGTTCTTGCTACATCAACAACAAATGAAAATGGTGAATTAGACTTTGGAACAAGAACAACATATGGAGAAGGAATCGACGTATACTATGTTAAAGAAGTTGAAACACCATCTGGATATTATTTACCAGAAGGTAAAACAATTAAAATTGAAGTTGAAAAGAAAATATTAGATGAAGCTGCTGGAACATATTCAGTAACAGTAAGATGTGACACAATTGCTTATACAGTTGATACATCTAAATTAGATTTTATCCCTGTAAAAGATGCTGCTCAACTAAGAAAAATTGGTAGTGGTGATGTTGTTACAATAGATGGAAAAGAATATACATATTCTGCAACTGCTAACTATAAATTAGAAGCAGATATAGATTTATCAGGAGTAAATTGGACACCAATCGCTTATGAAATCAGCGGTGTATTCGATGGAAACGGACACAAGATTTCTAATTTAACAATCGCATACACTGAAGCTCCAATGTCAGAAGTTGGTTTATTTAGTGTATACTCAGGAATAGTAGAAAACTTAGAATTAGAAAATGTTTCTATTAGTGTAGATGCATATGCTGAGACACCAGATAATATTTCTGGTAAAACAGGTGTTGGTGCATTTGCTGGTGTAATGAAAGAAGGATTTATAGTAGATTGTAAAGTATCAGGAACAATTGACGCAGATGTTTCTAACATCGGTGGATTTGTTGGACATACTTTAGAAAATGGAATTGTTAGAATTAATAGATTTGAAAACTATGCAGAAATAACAGGTAATGGAAATGTATCTGATAACATTGGTGGTGCTGTTGGATGTTCACTTGGATCAATAAGTGTAAATAACAGTACTAACATGGGTGGTATACATAATGGACATATCAATGTTGGTGGTCTAGTTGGATATGTGGATCCATCACAATATCAAGATACAACAGTTACAGGTGCATATGAAGAAGATTCACGTAGATTAGATTTCTATGTACAAAACACTGAAGTAACAGGAGAATATACAATTACATTAGAAACAATTAATAAAGTAACAGAAGCTTTAATTCCTGGTGCTAAATATACAGTATATGACAGAAACAAAGATGTTATAGATGGATTAAACAATATTACTTTAGAAACTGGATCATTAAAGATCCTAGAAAAAGATATAATAACAACAGGATATGATACATATTATATTAAAGAAAATGAGACAGTTGGAAATTACAATAAACTAGTTGGTGTTGCAAGATTAGATGTAGAAAGATACTGGGATTCTTCAATAAAAGAATTCAGAGTAAGAGCTACAGTATCATTAATAAGTGATGATGAGTACTCTGATGATGAAGCAAGTGAAGAAGATACAGGAAGTAGAACAGGAAATACTTTCGAAGAAGGTGAAGTATTTACTGAAGCTAATATTGCAAAAGCTAACTGGAGAACAGAAAAAGCTGAATTTATAAATTGTGTGAACACAGCTGAATTAGAAGGTTTTCAAGCAGTAGCTGGTATCGTAGGAACTTCTCATGGATACACATATATCGATGGATGTTCTAATATTGCTAATATCAGTGCTACAGGATTTGGTCAAGTATCTGGTATCATTGCAGAATTACATACATGGAAAAATGGAGACTATTCAAAAGTAGTTGATTGTAGTAATACTGGTGATATTACTGATAGAGGATCATACTCAACAGCAGCTGGTATAGTTGCACAAAATGTAGCAGATTTAAAAGTTGAAGGTTGTACAAACGAAGGAGCAATAATAAATATCGGAAGTAGTGCTAATGCAATTGCCGGAGGTATTGTAGGTAGCTCAATTGGTATACTTAAAGTTGATTCTTGCGAAAATAGTGGGGAAATTACAGCATCAGAAAATAAATCAATCGTAGGTGGTGTTGTTGGTAGAATTCAAGGATATTGTAGCAACGATGCATATCCAGAGATAGAAAGAACAAACTACAATATTATAGCTAATAATGAATTAACAATAACAGATACAATTAATACAGGTGACATTAATTCAGGTAATAAAGTTGGTGGACTTATAGGAACTGTAGAGGGTATCAAATTAGAAGTACGTAATTGTCAAAACAAGGGTACTGAAGATAAAAAGGTACAAATCAAAGGTGGAAAACAAAATTATTCAGATAAAGGTGGTATTGTTGCTACAACAATTGGAACAAAAAATATCATAATTGATAATTGTGAAGTAGATTATACACAAATCGATGAGAATGGAACAAATACTCCTGGAGTTGAAATCGGCGTAGGTGGAATGATTGGTGAAGTATGGTACGATTCTAATGACAGTAATGAATTCGATGTAACTATAAATAATTGTGAGTTTACCAATTCAGAGATGCCTGTAAGCGAGAAATCTACATATGGAAAAGCTGGAATGATTGGTTCTTTCTACGCAAATAGTTACTACGCACCTGATAAGAGCAAAATTAGAGTTAATATATTCAATTGTTCTGTAAAAGCATCTTCATTTGATAACTCTGGAGCTAGAACTTCTTTTGCAGCTGGTATGGCTGGTTCAGTAATGGGTATAGGAATATTTACAATAGATAACTGTACTGTTGAAGATAATACAGTGATTAAAGCTTGTGCACCAGGAAATACCGACAACGGTGGAGTAGCCGGAATGGTAGCAATGGCAGACCAAGGAGATACTGTTAATATTAAAAACTGTACAGTAAAGAATTCTACAATTGACTTAGGATACGATGCTGAAATTGGTAACAGAGGTAGCGATAATGATTGCGGTGGTATAGCTGGACAAGTAAGAGAGTACAAAACATGTAACATTGAAAATTGTAAAGTTTATTCTACAAATATACTTACTTCAGGAGCAAATGTTGGAGGTATTATAGGTGCTGATGTAACAGGATACTTAAATATCATTGGATGCGATGTAAAAGATTCACATATTGTCGAATATTCAGGTGAAATATCAGACAGAGGTGTTGGAGGAATTCTAGGTGCCTACATAACTCCAGGTTATGCTAATGGTGGAATAAAGATTGAAGATTGTACTGTTGACAATACTAATATAGATAACCTAACTTCACTAACTTATAATGTTGAGAGCAATCACGGTGGAATTGCTGGATTAATATATAACCCTCGTGCTTTCGATGTAAATAATTGTACTGTTAAGGATTCTAAGATTAGAAACTCAATAAATTCTAATGGAAGAGCTGCAGGTTGTATAGGAGGAATAACAGGATACGTTATTACTAATAGTGAAGCACCTGCGTCTACATATACAAATTGTACAGTTATTAATACAGAAATTGATGGCTCATATCAAGGTGGAAAGGTTGACAATGCTGGAGGTATCATTGCCTGCGAGAGTAATTCAAATGGTCATATATTAGATAATTGTAAAGTAATTAATTGTACGATTAAATCTAATGGATCTGGTACAGGCGGTGGCGGTACTGCCGCAGGTTTAGTTGCCGTTGGTACTTCAGGTGGTGGTCAGTATACAATTAAAAACTGTAAGGTAAGCGGATGTGAGATAGAAGGACTAGATCAAACAGCAAATATTGGTGGCTTAGGTGCTGTAATAAGTATTGATAAAGTAACTAACACAGAAGTAAGTGATTGTCATTTAACAATGAATTCTGAAAAAACAGGAAATTATGCCTATACTTCATGTGGTGCAGCTTTTGGAGCTGTTTTGAATGATAGTGGTCACAGAGCTATAATTGATAATGTTAGAGTTACAGAAGTAGATATTGAAACTAATGCTGAAAGCGTTGGTGGTATCATTGGATATACAGACTCTGATTCTATCGTATCAAATTCAGGAGTTAAGAAATTAAGCATAGTTAACACTGGTGTTAAGTCTGATGGTAAAAAATACGAGGGTTCACATGGTGGTATTGTTGGTAATATAGCAAATAGAATAGAACTTGTAAAAGATACTGTTGACGAATGTGATATAACTATTAATTCAGGTAGAATAGGTGGATTAATAGGTATAGTTGGAGGTACTAAATCTAATGTATCTTATAGAGCAGATGTTGATGAATGTAAAGTATTAGATTCAACATTCATTAATAAAAACATCGAAGCTGATGTTGTTGCAAAAATATACATAAATGGAGAAAACCAAAGCTTCTATGCTGGAGAAATGGCTGGATTAGTGGCATTAGCTAATTGCGATGTAAATATAGGTAAATCTAGCGTAAGTGATTGTACAATAACAACAAATGATGGTTATAATACAGATAAACATGCTGGTGGATTAGTTGGATATGCTAAAAAAGTTAATATTAGTAACTCAAAGGTTGAAGGAGAAACAACTATTACACATAACGCTGGTATTGCCGGTGGTGTTGTTGGTGTTGCAGAGGAAGGTTCTGTAATTGATGGTATCGAAGCTAGTGGATTAACAGTTACAAGCAAGAACATTACTGCCGGTGTAGCTGGTATATTCAAGGGTAATGTTTCAAATGTTGAAATTTCTGGTTCAACTGTTACATCAAGTGCAACAGATGTATTAGGTGAAGCAGCTGGTATTATAGCAATACTTGAAGGTACTCTAGAGGATTCAACAGTAGACAATATTACTGTATCATCTACAAATGGTGATGTTGGTGGTGCTGTTGGTGTTGCTAACAATCTAGTTAAGGGTGTATCTGTAACAAATTCAAGCATTACTTCTCCTAGAATTGCAGGTGGAGTAGTTGGTGCTGGATTTAGTGGAGAAACAAGATTAGTTAACTTAACAATTGATGGTAATACAGTAACTTCAGCTGGAATTCGTGGTGATTACATAGGATCTCCTGATATTCAAGTTGAAACTGAAAATCCTTAAGTTAAATAATAAATAAACTAATAAAGAATCTCGTATTCGTGCGAGGTTCTTTATTTTATTAAAAAAG
>JAEIGA010019753.1_pt1 | contig 10268 bp, 6 predicted proteins | sample 9270691 | NCBI WGS metagenome assembly JAEIGA01 (sample SAMN17057246, study PRJNA624740) | gut metagenome | biome: biome; isolation source: fecal sample | host: Bos grunniens | place: China: Xizang | collected 2019
ATAATTAAGTTAATTTTCTCGCTAATTCCGTAGCCCTCAATCACCGTCATGACCATGGGGCGGAAGGTTATCACTAACCGCGGCAAAAGCCATTAAAAATAAAGCAGTTATCGAAATATTACTACTTTTCGGAGTGCAAAGATACGCATTTATTCCTAAACAGCAAATATTTACCACTCTTTTTTTCAAAATATTTTACAATCACTCAGCGACTTCCGCTTCAAACGATGAGCAAGAAAAGTGGAACGTCGAAAGATAAAAGTTGAGAGAAAAAAATTAGACCAGGACTATAAAAAACAGAGAAACCCAAAAGAAAATACATGTTTCATAACATAAAAATTCTTTTGTTTATCCCCTTTCATCCCTTGACTATTACCCATTCTTCCCTCACACCTGCCCACAACAAACCCTATACTCATTATATATAATATACACTCGTGCGTGTACGCATATATGTACGCACACGCACGAGTAGGATGGAAATTATCCGAGCCCAGTATTAGCAGTTCAACCTACTATATACCAGTTCCACATTATCCCAATCCACCTTTTCGCCATTGGCATCCTCAAACTGATCGCCAATTCCTGCTACGATTTCCAGAAAGTCCGCCACAGCTTCTTCCTCTGTTGCGCCGTAGCCACAAAGTTCTTCTATTTCGGCTGGATAGACTACAAAGTCGACATCTTCTACCTTTTCAATGATTATTTCAATTTGTTTCATAAGTGTACTGGATTTATTAATAAAAGACAGAACAAAACCCAACCCCAAAGCAGGCATTCCCAAATAAATCACCCTTTCTTAATTCATCATCAAACCACAACCCTGAAGGGTCGGAAGAGTTACAAGGTCGGTTGTATCTTATCTTAATTCATCATCAAACCACAACTATCGCTACCCTACACCTATCTACGATGCGTTGTATCTTATCTTAATTCATCATCAAACCACAACATGTGATGATTCATGCAGATGTAGTCTATGTTGTATCTTATCTTAATTCATCATCAAACCACAACGTGACAAGGAAGCAAAGAACATCAGCGATGGTTGTATCTTATCTTAATTCATCATCAAACCACAACCTATATCTAATATTGGGCTAAATCTCAAAACCTTAACCACACTTTAAAAGATATAAAATATGAAATGATGACGCTTATTGGGGCAAAAATATCAAAAAAACTCCAATTGTATTGGTTTCTTTTGAATTTTCTGTTCGATCTTACCCCATATATTAATAATATTTGCATATTGCTTATCCGTCACAGTAAGGATTGTAACACGACCAAACTCTGGAACAAAGGAACGAACACGTTTGATATGGACTTCTGCAGACTCCAAGGAGGCTCATCTGGCAGTTCCTTAAGAGAAACTACCATTTGAGCATTTCGCAAAGATAAATGCCAAGGTGTGGTAAAAACCAAGGTGCGTTTTAGCATATTTATTTAAAAGTCACATCACCCAAAGGTGAAAGTTCAAAATCAATTCCTTCTACTAAAAAATTTAATCCTCCAATTGACAACCTCAACAAAGGTTGTTGATTTGCGGAACTACTTTCATATTTAGAACTCACAAGGCCTGTGATATCTTTCATCGCTCTAGACTCACTATTATGACACAACCACAAACGACCATCTTTTTCCAAACGTGCAATATGATATAATCGGCAATGTAAATCAGTGCTCTTGTCGTTTAACTTTTCATTTTCTGATTTTGTCAATAAAATTTGAGTACCCTTACACAACAAATACTTCAATGACAATCCCCCTTGAGTTTGAGGTACTAAATCTTCACCACTTTTTTTAGCATAAAATTTCGCAGCCTCAAGACTATTCACCATTTTAAATGTACGTTTTCTTTTCCCCTTAACAACTCCCTCGTAAATTGCCATACAATAGTTACTCTCATTAACGACATGGTATTGCTGTTTGTATTCTTTCACGCTTTGATCACGATGGTGGCGTATATGCAAGGGGGATTTCACAGAAGGGACAAAGCAACGCACCTTTTTAATCAGAATACCCTTTTCCCCATTCATATATATAGGTTGTGCTATTGCCTCCTTGAATACACGTCCTTGCAATGCTTGTTTTATTTTTTGGCGTACGGCATCATCTACGATATTATCCAGGTCTTTTACACTGGTAAACGACGTTATATCCCTGCGAACGACGTACTTTATTTCTCCATTTCTTTCAATCGCACCGTAATATTTATCATTGTGCAAACTACTTCTAGCACAATCACCCTTTGCCACTTTTTTACCTTTACCACGAATTTCTACTTTACGTGAGGCCTTCTTGGGCATATTATCCGGAGTATTATGTACAATGAGCAATTCTTCTGCAATACTCTTCACATCCTCGGTAAATGTTGGCCAAGGTTTGCGGAAATGCGGTTTTTCTGATGAATGCCCCCATATTCTTTCTTCCAGATGATGATAATACTGTGCAGATGCATCCATTTCGCATTTTCCAATACATGCTATAACGATAGCATCTATACAATGGTGTGCATGATTGTCGCGACATTTCTTTTCATAGAGGTCTTGCAATCCCCACATCTTGCGAAAATCAGCAGTTACTGTCCCTTTCACACTATACACCTGATTACGTTCTGGACGGGTTACATCCTTAAAATAACTCTTCAGATAAAGCCCCGCATATTTGGAAACCAAACCAATGCCTGCTCCCTGGCGACGAGCAAACCCAACAGGTACTTCGGTCATCGTAAAACGACTATACTTACCACGCCAATAATCGCGTTCTATTTTCAGTTTATTCTTCTTCTGAATACGTAGGTCGTTACTTGCCTTATCAGCACTGCGTCCACGAGATAATTTATCTATTTGCTTTGACAAATCATCTACTCGATTCTTCCAATCTTTAATGCGTTCAAGTATTATTTCATGATCACCTAATTGAGATGGAATTTTCGCCTTTTTGGTTTCACGATTATAACGACTATCGCAAAGTGTAAGATTTTCTTGTGTACTATCACCGCCAACACTACGTGGTATGGTGTGTTCTATATCAAACAATGGGGAAGTGCCCAAGAAATCTGCCAATGCGATTTCTTTTCCTGTATAGGGGCATATGTGTTCTTGCTCCTCCCATAACTGATATTTTAGGATATCTGTAGCTGTGGGTGTAATACCTAGTTCACTGATTTCCTCTGCATATTTCTTGTGTTTCTTCTCCTGTTCTCTTTGCCATTGATATAATGCCGCACGCTGATTGGCATCGTGCAACTCTCGGGCGTATTCAATATGCACATGGGTATCACGATTTACAATGCCTTCCAGGATGAGGGCATTTACCACTCTACGCAATTGGTGTAGCGAACGCATGGCCATAGGATTGCGCACTGCGCTTGTCATTGGACTACCCAACAAGATTACATTATCTTTGCCTGGTTTTGCATCAGGATAGGTCTCTATCATAGACGGATGATATAGAGCCTTGAATCGCTCTGTCGGTACATTAAACTCTTTAGAAAGATAATCTTTAATCTTCTCAAAGACGGTTTCTCCCTCAGCACAGTACTGCTTGGGATTTTCAAGGATTGTCAAAATTTTCTGCTCTACCACTTCACGACGATTATTGTCTGCCCATTTGTCTTCACCAATGATTGTAGGTACTTTGGCTAAATATACGGCATGGCTATAACCAAATCCTCTACGTAAAAATGGCAAAATATTACGCAAGGCCTTCAGTGACATTGAGGCATAATCTCTTGCTAAACTTATCTTTGCAAAACTATTAGATTGCTCTGAAGATAATTGCAGTTTTTCAGCTGCAAATTCTTGCAATTTATCTTCATTATTAAAGAAGAAGAGTGCCTTCCATATATCATCGGCCATTTCGTCAACGGTCTTTTCTGTACCATCTTGTTTCAAGTATTGCGTGTAGGTTTCTGCAATACTTGTTTTCCAATCTGCACCAAAGACAGCACGCAATTGAGCCATGGTGGGGCAACCACTGACACTTTGACTCATACGATAGTTAAAGACATAGGGTTTGTCTGCCTGCTCATCACGAGACATATACTGCCCCTTACCGGCTATTTCCTTGGCAATCTCTTCAAAATCAAAAGAAGGTTTGCTCTTTCTATAGAACAATTTCTCTATCTTACCCAATTCTTCTTGATTTAAAGGACGGAATTCGTTATCATAAGGAGTCTTAATTCGTATATTGTTAACGAAAGATAACATACGAAACTCCTCGTATAAATAATGCGAGGTACTAGCACGAGTTTTGTTCTTCTCGAACACGCACTTACCTACACTTTTACGTTGCGACTTGAGCGGACGTTGGAAATATAGTGCACGTGCTAATGAGTCACACATATCGTGAGACAAGTTTTGTTTTTTGCATATTGCATTAAACTCGGTCAAATAATGTGATTCTCTGTCTGTGTATCTAGTACGAATTCGTTCAGTATTTCCACGCTCTTGATATAGTTTATAAAAATATTCGCCCAGATATTTGCATCCAGCAGTATGAATCTCCTTGTTTAATTGAGAAATACCTTTTTTCACAGCACTCTTATCACTGTTATCCTCTGAATTATCCAATCTATTACTTAAGAAACCTCGACGTTGTGCCAAATGATACATGGCACGTCCTAACACAAATCTATCAGATTCTTTGGACAAGTCTAGTTTCTGTGTCAAGCAAGCATAACGGCAAGCATAGGGATTCTTGCCTTCAGCGTCATTGGTACGCTGCCAAATCATAAACTCGGGCTTAGCAGGGTAAATCTTTCTGGTGTGCCACAATTTTAAATCCTCTGTAGATATTGCTGGACAGAGATTATATTGAATTAGCGCCTTTAGCACTTCAATCTTTCGCAAACGACGACGAAAGTACTTCTTCCGAGAAGAACGATAACCAGTTCTTTCTGCAGCCTTACTTGATTCTATACCCTTCTCAACCTTAACCCCTTCCTGGAAGATTAAAACACCCTTCTTTATCAACTCGTAATTATTATTTTCATCACGGTCTACAACAGCCCATCCTAGACTATTTGTACCAGTATCTAGACCTAAAATTCTCTGTTTCATAAAATATTTCTTCTAGAAGTTTTGCTTATTAAAAAATTGTTTCTACTTTTGCAACAGATAAAGAAATTTATTCATCATCTTATCACAATAAGGCTATATGCCGAAGGATAATTCCTATAACCTCTCCTCGGAGAGGTTTTTTGTTTATATAACCATCCGCAATATTACAAAAAAAATCTCACCCACAAAAACTTTGCGACGGCTTGTCAAATTGAGGAATTATATTGGGATAAGTTTCTGTTGTAATGGGTGAGGGCAAATGAATCATTTTTGAGCCGTGCAAAGCTATGGGGGAACTTGAGTCTATGCAAAATTACAAGTTTGTTGATACCTTGACGGATTTCTATAGATACAAGCCTTGCAACTGGTGGCAATCTATGATCATCACACTTTTGAATGACGTATAAACCTTAACCAACCACCCCAAAAGAAAAAAGTCAAGGCCTCGTAAAAATTCCACACACGCAGACGAGCTTTGCAAGGTTTACGTTATTTGGTGTAAGATAGCAAGGAAACGGCATTTCACTTAAGTTGTTTTGTCAGAGACAACCATGGTTAATACTTACTCTCTGCTGTCACTCGGGTTGTTTTATCTCCGACATATCACCGACATTTTGAGGTTCGGAGACACTTATTTGCAGCAAAAATCATAAAAACAATGGATTTCTTGCATGAATGATAATTTTATTTGTACTTTTGTACAATCGTAACAGCTGTTACGGTAATACACATTACGATAAAACTTATAGATATGAGATTTTTTGATAGAGAACAAGAATTTGAAAAGCTTAGAGAAATTGAGGATTTGTCTCATGAGATTGCCCAATTTACCATCATCACGGGAAGGCGTCGTATTGGTAAGACGGAGATGGTCAAGAAGTTTTATGAGAACAAGACCATGCTATACTTTTTTGTTGCTCGTAAAGCGGAAGCCGATCTATGCGATATATTTGTTGACGAGATTCGCACAAAGCTCAACATGCCCATGCTTGATGGCAAGGGAATGTCTTTTGCTGCCATATTCAAATTCATTATGGAATTGTCGCAAACTCAGCACATCAACCTTTTTATTGACGAGTTTCAAGATTTCTATAGGGTAAACCCATCTATATACTCCGATATGCAAAACATATGGGACAGCTATAAAAACAAGGCTCACATCAACCTAATTGTGGCAGGATCTGTGAACACCTTGATGAATAAAATTTTCAAGGACAAGAAGCAACCACTTTTTGGTAGACAGACAGCTACAATGCATGTTAGACCTTTTAAGCCCTCAGTCCTAAAAGAAATCATGTCTGAATATTGCCCAGACTATAAAAAGTCTGACTTGTTGGTTCTTTATACCCTGACTGGCGGTGTGGCTAAATATGTTGAGTTGTTTATCAACAGAAAGAAGTTTACCGAGGAGAAGATGCTTGACATGTTCTTTGAGCGAGACTCTTATTTCTTGCCTGAGGGCAAGAATATGCTTGTCGATGAATTTGGCAAAGACTATGGCATCTACTTCTCAATACTTACACTCATTGCACAAGGTAGAAATACACGCAACGAAATAGAAAATACTCTCAATATAAAAGAGTTGTCTGGCTACTTGAAAAACCTAAGCGAGGAGTATGGTTTGATAAGTAAGATGCAACCAATCTACGAAAAGTCAAACAACAAGAATGTGCATTATGCTATCAAAGACCAGTTTTTGAAATTCTGGTTCCGTTTCATATACAAATATACACACATCATTGAGGCAGGTGGTAATGACAGATTGAGAACGATAGTTGAGCGCGACTTTTCAACATTCAGCGGCAAATCCCTCGAAAGCTACTTCGTTGAAGTAATGAAAGAGTCTGGCGAATATACTCGACTTGGATATTGGCATGACCGCAAGGGAGAAAATGAGATCGACATAGTAGCCGAAGATGAGTTGGAAAACAAGATCGAGTTTGTTGAAGTTAAGCGTCAAGAGAAAAACTTTGATGAAACAGTATTAATAGCTAAATCCGAGTTATTCTTTAAAACTGTTGGCACTTTCAATAACTATGATTTTATTTATAGAGGGCTTTCAATAGAAGATATGTAATTTGAGCTAAGCATATTCACTCAAACACTTAGAGTTTCATTCCATAGCAGGAGTGGAACTCTTTTTTTGTACTCTCTATTCCTTCTGTTTTGCAAATCTTGCAACTGAAAGGAAGCAATGCTTTCAATGTCATAAAGCCTTCCAACTCCCCCACTCCACCCCAAAAATAAAAAAGGCAAGGCCTCGTGAAAATTTCGCGACGGCTCGTTGAAAAAAGGTCTAATGTTTTTTAAAAAAGGTCTTGACTTTTTTTGAGGGGCAAATTAAGGGAGGATGGGAGCAAAGGGATGTAACATATTTTCCGCTTTTTTATGGTTCATAAGGGAAAGAAAGGGCGAAAAAATTTGGTGGGCTGACGGATACCCACTACCTTTGCTCACAGATGGTCGGAGCACGAACGCAATGGGCGGGGTGGCATACGGCCCGAATATTGAACAATAAAAAACTGAGTATTATGGCAACGAAATTTTATAAATGCGCACATTGCGGCAATGTGGTTCACAAGGTAGTGGACAAGGGTGTACCCGTATTTTGCTGCGGACAAAAAATGGAAGAATTGGAACCCAACACCGTAGATGCGAGCGGCGAAAAGCACGTGCCCGTGGTGACACGTGTGGACGACTGCCGATTGAAGGTGGAAGTGGGCAGCGTGGCTCACCCTATGCTGCCGGAACACCACATCGCTTTCGTGTATGTGGAATGCGAACAGGGCGGCATCCGCGTGGACTTGACCGACAAACCCGAAGCAGAGGTGTGCGTATGTGGCAACAAGCCGGTGGCAGTGTATGAATACTGCAACCTGCACGGATTGTGGAAGACTGAACTATAACGACACTACGACACAGGACACAACGTCCACATAAAAACAAATACGACCTGGGGCTCTCGAGATGAACTTCAGGTCGTATTATTTATTATAGATTTGACACGATCTCTGTGCCGTCACTGGTCTTTCCCTATATTGCGCTCGGCACAATGCACATCAGCGCACATACACTTTCTGGCCATTGATGATATATAGGCCTTTCTTCAATTTGCCAAGTCCTGCGGGGGATTGATGCACGGCGCGTCCGCTCAGGTCGTAGATGCGCAGGGATTTGCTCTGCTGTGCATCGACACCGGTCAGGGCTGTGATGTGCGAAGCGCCATAGACGTAGACATCGTGAGCGGGCATGGTGACGGGCACGTCTTGCCAGCCTTCGAAGGTCATGTGCTCGCCCAAATCAACGGCGGGGGGAACGATCTTTTCACCATATTTCACCTGGTGAGTAGTATAGAGTGCGCCGTCCAGGTAGTAGAAGACGCTATAGGTATTGACTTCGTAGGCAGCTGATACGACCAAATCGTGAGCAGGCATCACTTGGGGCAGACCTTCCCACTCGACGAAGGTGTGACCTTCCTTGTCGGGCGCAGTGGGTGGAATGATTTCGGCACCAACCTCGAGGGTGTCGGCAGCAAACATTTTGCCGTCGACCATATAGGTGACGCTGTATGTTGGAGTGGCTGCCGACTGCACTTCAAACGAGGCCTTGGCATTGCTCAAAGTCATCTCCTTGCCCGAACGTAAGGAAAAACGTATTTTGGACAAGACAACCTCATATTTTGCCGGCGCCAAAGTAGTCGTAGCACGGAGCTGGAGCGTAAAGATGGTGCTGGCACCCCTACCGGGTATGGCTGCGTTGGCATCGGAATAGGCAATGACTCTGTATATCCCAGCGCTCAACGAACTGCCTAAGAGGGTGTGTCCCATCAGGCGAGACCCAGGAGCGAGACTGCCTTCTACCACCTCGACGCCGACAGGCAGTGTGACGTCCATCTGAAAGGCGGTGAAATTGGTCTCGGTGGCATCGAGTTGGACATCAAGTGCCCAGGACTTTCCTTCCTCCAAGGTTTCTATATAGCCCTTGACTGCATTTTGCGAGAGGGCGCGCTCTGTCCCCAACATAAGGAGGACGAGCGAAATGACGATATAGATAATGCTGTTTTTCATACCTCAGAGATTTTACAATATTACTTTTTTACCATTAATGATATACACGCCGTGCTGCAATCCGTCGAGCGACTTCGCGCCCTGCTTGATCAGGCGACCACCAGCGTCATAGACATCCATGGTCTGGGGTTGTGCTGGCTCAACGACTTGCTGAACAGGTGTAGCCTCGCCAAATTGGAAGCGCACAGAGGATGGGCGCACTCGGCAATCTTCGCCCACGCTGTTGGTCAGTACTGCATTGTCGATGCTCAGGACACATTTGTCGGCAGGAACGGCGGCCAAAGGCGACAAGTGCAAGGCGATAGCCATCTCGCCCACGGGGAGCAACGCTCCGGCAGGTGAATAGACGATGATGCGATAGCGAGTGTCGTCGAGTTGTTCCAGGCGATGCGAGAAAGCATCGAGCGATGCGGGCAATACGAGGTGTGACACTTGCATCTCGGCTGGCACGACCACATCAAATTGTGTAGCAGAATAAGCGCCTTCGCGTATCTCAAAATGGAGATCGGCGGTAGCAGAGGCTTCGACTTCTTCCACCGCAAAAGGTGAAAGTTTGACTAAAGCTTCGGCTGGTGTCAACTGCATCTGACGTGTGGCTGACATGCTTTGATTCATCACCAGCGAAACGAGGTGTACGAGGTCGTTGATGGTCACATCGGTGTTGTCATCAACGTCGGCTTGCTGGAAGTCGAAGGTTTCATTTTCTCGTTGCAAGAGGTGGTTGACCACGCATACCATGTCTGCCACTGTGATATAACCATCCTGATTGACATCGCCCACGGTGATAGGCAAAGGTGTATCAAGATCGTAAGGCGTCAAGATGCCGAAGGAATATTCCGCACGACGGCGCAACCAGTCCTTGGTGCGCTCTACGATAGGTTCGTAGTTGTTGCCATCGCTCCACTTTTGCGCATTGTGCAGAATAGAAGGTTTGGCATAGGCATAGTAGTCGTCGACGTATTCTATGAGTTCGTCGAGGTGATTTTCTACGAAATCTTTCCACTCGGCGTAGCTGGCGCGCTTGACTTGCTCACTATTCCAACGCAGGGCCTTGAAGAATTGGGCGCCGTTCTGACTGGTGAAATAGTCGTAGTAGTTGACTTCGGGGTGTGAACTGCAATATTGACCATTGTTC
>JAEIGA010019754.1_pt1 | contig 10268 bp, 7 predicted proteins | sample 9270691 | NCBI WGS metagenome assembly JAEIGA01 (sample SAMN17057246, study PRJNA624740) | gut metagenome | biome: biome; isolation source: fecal sample | host: Bos grunniens | place: China: Xizang | collected 2019
CAATCCTTGCACTTATCGTATCACTGTTTGCTGGAAAGAGAATCATCAGATGGATTCAGAAACAGCAGATCGGCGAAGAGATCCGTGACCTCGGACTGGAGGGACAGATGCAGAAGAAAGGCACACCGACTATGGGAGGAATCATCATATTCCTGGCAATCATAGTCCCTGTACTTCTTTTGGGAGATCTCACTAACATCTACAATATTCTATTGATCATCAGCACAGTCTGGTTCTTCATAATCGGATTTGCAGACGACTATATCAAGGTCTTCAAGAAGAACAAGGACGGAATGAGCGCCAAGACTAAATTAGTGGCACAATCAATCCTTGGTCTGGGCATCGGACTGGCGGTATGCTTCAGCCCAGATGTAGTCATCAGAGAGAATGTCAATCTTGCAGAAACTGTAGCAGTTGACGCTCTTGAAGAAAGCACTCCAGTCATGGAAGGCATGATCCTTCAGGAGAAGCACGACGTGGTCAAGAGCACAAAGACAACCATTCCATTCATTAAGAACCATGAATTTGACTACAAGTGGCTCTCCCCTTTCAAGGGAACATGGGGATGGTATTGCAAGTGGGCGATATACGTACTGATGATCATAGTTGTGATCACAGCATGTTCAAACGGAGTAAACCTCACAGACGGTATGGACGGACTTGCGACCGGAACATCAGCAATCGTCGGAGTGGTTCTTGGTATCCTGGCATGGCTTTCAGGTAATATTGTCAACGCAGAATACCTCAACATAATGTATATTCCAGGTAGCGGAGAAATCGCAGTATTCATGTCTGCCTTTGTGGGAGCTCTTATTGGATTCCTCTGGTATAATTCATTCCCGGCTCAGGTATTCATGGGAGACACAGGAAGCCTTATGTTGGGAGGTGTGATCGGTGTATGTGCCATCCTGGTCAGAAAGGAACTCCTTCTTCCTATCCTTTGCGGAATATTCTTCGTGGAGAGTCTTTCTGTGATGATGCAGACATTCTATTTCAAATATACAAAGAAGAAGTACGGTGCAGGAAGGCGAGTCTTCAAGATGGCTCCTCTTCACCATCATTTCCAGAAAGAGGGAATCCCGGCTTTGATTCAAAGGCCAGCAAAGGCCATTCCGGAAGCAAAGATCGTCGTCAGATTCTGGATTATTGGAATTATCCTCGCAGTGGTTACAATAGCATTATTAAAGGTAAGATAAAAAATAAAAGTCATATAGGCATATGTCGCGTATAGTAGTTTTAGGTGGTGGGGAAAGCGGAGTAGGTTCCGCAGTTCTTGCAAAGGTGAAGGGATTTGATGTATTCCTTTCAGACATGGGTAAATTGTCGGAGAAATACATCGCAATGCTCGAAGAATGGAATATTCCATATGAGCAAGGTGGTCACTCTGAAGATTTGATTCTGAATGCTGACGAGGTCATCAAGAGTCCTGGCATTCCGGAAACAGCTCCAATGGTACAGAAGATCATCGGAAAGGGCATCGGAGTGATATCCGAGATTGAGTTTGCCGGTCGTTACGATTCGGCAAAGAAGGTCTGCATCACTGGTAGCAACGGTAAGACCACAACCACATCATTGATCTTCCACCTGCTTCAGCAGGCCGGCCTGAATGTAGGCCTTGGCGGTAATATCGGAAAGAGCTACGCTTATCAGGTCGCTACTGAAAATCATGATATCTATGTCCTTGAGCTCAGCAGCTTCCAGCTCGACAATGTGTATGATTTCAAGGCAGACATAGCAATCATCACCAACATTACCCCTGACCACCTTGACAGATACGGATACAATATGGAGAATTATGTGAAGTCAAAATTCCGCATCACAAGAAACATGTCCAGCGACGACTGCTTCATCTTCTGTTCAGATGACGACATAACTGTGAACCACCTCAACCAGATAGTTGTAAAGGCCCAGAAACTCCCATTTACACAAAAGGGCGAAGTTACTCAGGGAGCATGTGTCAAGGACAACAAGATGATCATAAGATACCAGGAGCAGGAATGCGACATGTATCTTCAGGAGCTTGCCCTTGGCGGAAAGCACAATGTATATAATTCAATGGCAGCAGCACTTGCAGCCAAGGCCATGGACATTGACAATGCCGTCATCCGCAATGGTCTTGCAACTTTCCAGGCTGTAGAGCACAGACTTGAAAATGTCCTCAGCATACGGGATGTTCTTTATATCAACGACTCTAAGGCCACTAATGTTGATGCTGCCTGGTATGCACTTGAATGCCAGACAAGACCGGTAATCTGGATTGTCGGAGGCACAGATAAGGGCAACGACTATTCTTCATTGGTTGAACTTGCAAGAGAGAAGGTAAAGGCTATCATCTGTTTAGGAGTGGATAATTCAAAGATCCATGCCGCTTTTGAAGGAGTGGTCCCTCACATGTGTGACGTAACTTCTGCAGCAGATGCAGTGAAGACTGCAGACAGCCTTGCCAAGTCAGGAGATGTCGTACTTCTCTCCCCTTGTTGCGCAAGTTTCGACCTGTTCAAGAACTATGAAGACAGAGGAAGACAATTCAAGGAAGCTGTAAGAAATCTATAATCATGAACAACAATCAGCAAAAAGGCAATAAATTCAGCAAGTTCTGGAATTTCATCGACAATATCGAAGGAGATAAGGTCGTATGGGTGATTGTGCTTATGCTGATCATAGTGTCAATCCTCGCCATATTTTCATCAACCTCGTTATTGAAGGAAGGAACTAAGGACAGGATTGACTTCATCAAAGACCATCTTCTTGTAGTGGGTATAGGACTTGGACTTATCACAGGTCTGTACAATATAAAGAGAATCGGCGTATTCAGATTCCTGTCCAAGCTTGGATTTCTTGTATCTCTTTTCCTGCTGATTCTCCTTAACTCCCACATCAACATTCCCGGAGTGATCAAGGCAGAATGCATCAATGATGCCTGGCGCACGCTGAATGTGTGTGGTCTGCAGATACACGTATTCGAGGTCGTGAAGGTAGCAATGGTCTTATACCTCGCCTGGGGACTTCATGGATACAAGGAAGACAGGAAGGCAATAAGCAACGGGGAGCCGAGCAGATATTTCCAGCTATGCAACCGTTTCACAGACTCTGTCAACTTCAGATTTCTAAGCACACCATTGGCTAAGAGAATGATATATCTTTATCTTCCTATTCTGATTGTATGTGTGCTGGTGCTCATGGGAAGTGGTTCAAGTGCAATATTCATAGGAGGCATCCTGATCGCCGTCCTTGCAATAGGAGGAGCTCCACTCAAGGAAATCGGAATCGCACTTGCAACTGGAATTGCTACATTGTTACTTATTGTTGGAGTCTACAACGCAACTGACGGAAAGGTATTTCCTATCTTCAAAAGAGTGACCACGATTGTAGGCCGTTTTGAGGCAGACTATGATCTGGAAAAGTTGAAGACTCTCAGAAGAGGTTCCGTGGACTTCTTTAGCGAGCTTGACAAGATCAAACAGCCATATAGTGCAAAGATTGCCATCCATGAAGGTGGCATATTGGGGAAAGGTATCGGCGGTAGTACACAGAAGTATGTCGTATCCAATATTTACGGAGACTATATGTTCAGTTTCATCGTGGAGGAATACGGTCTTTGGGGCGGCATAGCCATTATTCTGCTGTATGTGAGCCTTCTTGCAAGAGGCTCTTTGATAGCAAGGAAGAGTTCAAGCGAATATGCGAAGATTGCGGTGGGCGGTCTTAGTCTCCTGATCACTGCACAGGCATTCATGCATATGTTGGTAAATGTGGACATAGGTCCGATGACCGGACAGACTCTGCCATTGATCAGTCATGGAAGTTTTGCATTCCTTGTGTTCTGCATTGCATTTGGCGTCATCCTCTCCATCAGCCGTATGGCAAGAGATGAGATCAGGATTGAAGAGGAGAAAGCCGAGCCATTATATCAAAGGGGAAATACAGATGATGACATACAGGCAAGTATGGACATCCTCGAACAGATATAGTATTATGGAGTACAGAAAACTACGTGTCATAATAAGCGGAGGGGGTACGGGAGGACATATCTTCCCTGCCCTTTCCATCGCTAATAAACTAAGGGAAATCAACCCGGAAACAGAGATTCTTTTCGTCGGCGCGGAGGGCAGAATGGAGATGGAGAAGGTTCCGGCTGCAGGATACAGAATAATCGGTCTGCCGATTACCGGGCTGAAGAGAAGTCTTGCACTGAGCAACTTTGCCTTGCCGTTCAAAGTCATCAAAAGTCTTGGAATGGCCCGTAGGACTCTCAAGACCTTCAAACCGGATATAGCAATCGGAGTGGGTGGATATGCAAGTGCTCCCCTGCTTTGGGCTGCCGGCAGACTGGGTATACCGACACTCATTCAGGAGCAGAACGGATTCGCCGGACTTACCAACAAGATTCTCAGCAGGAAGGCCGGCTCAATCTGTGTAGCCTATGAAGGTATGGAGAGATTCTTCCCTGCAGACAGAATCGTACTTAGCGGTAATCCTATACGAAAGGATATTGTTCCGGCAACTGAACAGATGATTAAGGAGGGCTATGCCTTCTATGGACTTGACCCAAAGAAAAAACAGATTTTCGTTGTCGGGGGAAGCCTTGGAAGCAGAACACTCAATGAAGCGATGAAGAAATGGATAACTGACGGATGTCCTGGCGGAGCTGACATTGAGGTAATCTGGCAGTGTGGCAAATACTATAAACCGTCGATTGACCGGTTTATGGAGGATATGAAGACCCAAGGCAAGGATGTATCAGGAATTCAGCACTCTGATTTCATCCAGAGAATGGATCTGGCATATGCTGTCGCTGATGTTGTGATCTCACGTTCGGGAGCAAGTTCCGTTTCTGAACTTTGCGCCGCACATAAGGCCACAATATTTGTTCCTTCGCCAAATGTGACAGAAGACCACCAGACACACAATGCGATGGCCCTCGTGAACAAGGAAGCTGCAATTATTGTAAAAGATGCAGAGGCCTCTGATAAATTGATGAAGACCGCATGCGAGCTGATGGAAAATCCTGAGAGAATCGCTCTTTTGGAAAACAATATAGGCAAGCTTGCTCTTAGGGATGCAGCAATGACAATCGTTGATGAAATTTATAGAATCGCAAGATGAAACACATATATTTCATAGGAATCGGTGGTATCGGAATGAGTGCAATCGCACGATACTACAACACCAAGGGATACAAGGTGAGCGGATATGACAAGACTCCCTCACCTCTGACTCACGCCCTTGAGTCTGAAGGAATTGAAATTCATTATGAAGACAATGTGGATTTTGTTCCAAAGGACATTGAGAACACCCTGGTAATCTACACACCAGCAATCCCTGCCGACATGGGTGAACTTGTGTATGTTCAGGAAAAAGGATACCGTGTGATCAAGAGATCTAAGATGCTTGGAGAAATCTCTGATGGCCAGAGATGCATGGCTATTGCCGGAACTCACGGAAAGACAACAACCAGCACTCTCACCAGTCATCTTTTCACAGACTCTGGAGCAGGCTGCTCTGCTTTCCTTGGAGGCATTTCAAAGAACTATGATACCAATCTTCTCATCAGCCAGAATGATGTAATCGTTGCTGAGGCAGATGAATTTGACCGTTCTTTCCTCCAGCTCTTCCCGGAGATTGCAGTCATTACATCTATGGATGCCGACCACCTCGACATCTATGGAGATGCAGAACATGTCACTGAAGCATTCAAGGCTTTCGCCTCACAGGTGAGCAGAAGTGTTATCGTCAAACGTGGACTTGACATCACACCAGAAGATACAAAGGCTAAAATATACACATATGCCTTCGCAGATGAACAGGCCGACTTTTATGCCGAGCCACTCAAGGATGGTCACTTCAATCTTCATTACCCTGGCGGAGTGATCGAAGACTGCGTGGTGGGTATTCCTGGCTGGGTGAATGTTGAAAATGCAACTGCAGCATCGGCAATAGCACTTACATACGGCATTGCGCCGGAGAAAATTCGTACTGCCCTTGCTTCATTCAGTGGAGTAAAGAGAAGATTCGACATTCAGGTAAAGAAGCCTGGCTGTGTATATATTGACGATTATGCTCACCACCCGCAGGAGATAAATGCAGCCCTCAGTTCAATCAGGAAGGCATATCCATCCGCAAGACTGACAGCAGTATTCCAGCCGCATCTCTACACACGCACTCGAGACTTTGCTCCAGAATTCGCTGAGGCCTTAAGTCTCGCTGACAAAGTGATTCTGCTTGACATATATCCGGCCAGAGAACTTCCTATTCCAGGTGTGACTTCGGAAATCATATTCAAGGATATCAAGTCTGAAAAGGTATTGTTGAGAAGAGATGAGCTGATGGGATATCTGGCTGATGAGCCTGTAGAGGTCCTTGCGACTTTAGGAGCCGGTGACATAGACAGATTCGTAGGCGAAATTGCTCAAATGCTTGAAAAGAGATGAAACAGACAGTAAAGCACATATTATACCTGGTATTTACCATTGTATTGCTTGGCTGCATTGTCGCTGCATATATAGCAGGCAGGCAGTCACGTGTGACCATTATGTGCAAAGACATCCATATTGAAGTCCTTGACAGCACCACAAACAGCTTTGTAAAGGCATCAGATGTCAGAACCTTCCTCGACAGAAGTTACGGCAAGATCATCGGCTTGCCTTTGGATAGCATTGACCTTGTGGAGATCGAGAAAATAGTTGACAGCAGGAGTGCAGTCCTGAAGAGTCAGGCATATGTAACAAAGGACAGCACATTGAACATCACTGTCATCCAGCGCAGGCCTGTGGTGAGATTCCAGAAGAAGGATGGAGGATTCTATGCTGATGCCGAAGGATATATATTCCCTCTTCAAAGCAGTTATGCATCACATGTCCAGATCATAGACGGAGACATTCCACTTGCTGCCAACAGCGGATACAAAGGCGATATTGAAGACCCAAAGGAAAAGGAGTGGTTCAAAAGGATCATGGCTGTCGTCAACTATATGGAAAACAGCAGGACCTGGAAAGGAAAGATTGTACAGATTCATGTTGATTCTAAAGGCGAGCTCACACTCATCCCGCGTGAAGGAAATGAGCGCATCCTTTTCGGACAGCCTTATTCACTTGCTGACAAGTTCAGCAAGATGGAGAAGTACTACACCACCATCTTACCGGAGAAAGGGGCGGACAGATACAGGACCGTGGATGTAAGATTCGCCGACCAGATTGTATGTAAATAAAAAAATATATAGAAATGGCTGACAAACACATTGTTGCTATCGACCTGGGCACATCGAAGATTGCCCTTACCGTTGCTCTGATCAACGGGAAAGATGTTCAGATAGTGTATTATAAGGAGACTCCGTCAGAGGGTATCAGATATAGCAGCGTATATAATCAGAAACAGGTCACAGAACCTCTTCTGAGAGCTGTACGTGATGCTGAGGAATGTCTTGGCATCAAGATATCACAGGCGGTTGTAGGAATGTCAAGGTATCCTATACGTCAGGAATCCAATACTGCATATTTCCCTGACAGAGGATATGACACAGACATTACGAGTGAGGATATTGCTGAGCTTAAAAGATTTGCAGAGGATTCATATCCGCTTTCCGATTCTTCTCAGGAAGCGATCTATGGTGCAGTAGCACAGTCTTTCTCAGATGGAGAGAATTTCCAGATCATTGAGAATGACATCATAGGTATGTCGAGTGATGTGCTTGAGGGTAACTTCAAGATATTCATCGGAAAGAAAAGCGACCTCACCAAGATTGACCTTACGATGAACAAGGCAGACCTTACAGCTGCCCGTAAATATTTCACGGCAGACTCAACAGCCAAGGCTGTCCTTGAAGATTCAGAGATGGAGAATGGAGTTGCATTGATCGACTTTGGTGGTGGATGTACCTCTGTTGCAATCTACCATGGAAACATCATGCGTCATTACGCATCAATTCCATTCGGTGGAAAAAACATAACATATGACATTAAGAGTGAATGCCAGATCAGCGAGAAACTTGCTGAAAACATAAAGAAGGCATTCGGTGCCTGTATGCCGGACAAGCTGCAGAACTTAAGCGAGAAGGTGATTCACATCAAGAGCAACTCCACCGAGCCGAACAAACAGCTTCCGGTAAAATATCTTTCTGAGATAATCACTGCCAGAGTGGAGGAAATAATGATGGCGATGATCTATGAGATTCAGGAAAGCGGATTTGCAGATATGCTCAGAAGCGGAATTGTCGTGACAGGAGGCTGTGCACAGATACCGAATCTGGGAGCCTTCATCAACGACCTGTCAGGTTTCAAGGTAAGGATCGGCTTCCCTAAGAGATTGTTCTCATATCAGGATTGTGATGCGATATCTGAGACATCGGCCTCAACATCTGTCGGTCTTATCCAGGCAGCAGTCGATAATGATGACATGAATTGCGCTCATCCTATCGGAGAAAATGTGAAGGTAGAAGAGCCGACAGCAGATGGCAATCTTTTCTCAAAGGCTTCGATGGAGGAAATGGTGGACAACACTCCAAAACCGAGCAGTGGCCCGACAAAACCGAAGGCCTCAAGTAATCCGCCTAAGAAAGGTGCATGGAAAGAAAAGATCGGAACATTCGTGGGCGGCATATTCGACAGTGTAATGAACGAAGTTGAAAGCGAAAAATAAGTTTATGGAAGATTTCATCAACAATATAGAACTGACCCCTACTGATTGGGTTACGACTAATTCAAGCATCAAGGTCATTGGAGTAGGCGGTGGTGGCTGCAACGCTGTCAACTACATGTACAACCAGAAGATCGAGGGTTGCACCTTTATCGTCTGCAACACCGATTCGCAGGCTCTCGAGAAATGTGATGTTCCAATCAAGATCCAGCTTGGAGAGGGTCTTGGCGCAGGAACCAATCCTACTGAAGGACGAAATGCCGCACTGAATTCACAGGATGAGATCGCGGAAAAAGTTCTTGGCGATGACACAGACATGCTATTCATTACTGCAGGCATGGGAGGTGGCACCGGAACAGGTGCAGCTCCGGTAATCGCTGCCATGGCCAAGAAAAAAGGTATCCTGACTGTGGGTGTCGTGACCATTCCGTTCCGCAACCAGGGCAACGAGACCATGTCGAAGGCGATCGACGGCATCAATGAGCTTGAGAAGAATGTGGACAGCCTCCTGATCATCGATAACGAAAAGCTATTTGATTTCTATGGAGATCTGCTCCTTCAGGAAGCTTTCCCGAAAGCAGACGAAGTTCTTGCCACTGCGGTTCGCGGCATCACAGAAATCATCAAGAAAAGAGGATACATCAATGTGGACTTCAAGGATGTGAAGACAATGATGAAGAACAGCGGCATGGCCCTCATGGGCTGCGGTACCGGAACCGGAGAGAACCGTATCGAGGATGCCGTTCGTCTGGCTCTTGAATCCCCTCTCCTTAACGACTTTGACCTCACCACTGCCAAGAATGTGCTCGTAAACATCACTGTGGGCAAAAATGAACGTGGAATGACAATGAGCGAGCTTGCGCATGTAAGCAAACTCATCAAGGAATATACAGGAAAGGCCAACAACTTCAAGAATGGTATCGTTTATGAGGACGACCCTGAATTCGGAGATAGGGTGAACATCACCGTGATTGCAACCGGATTCAAGATGAGCATGCTTCTTCCGATGAACGATCTTGGAAATATCATCCTCATCGACCACGATTTCGAATACAACAAGGAGACACACTCTCTTGAAAATGGAATCGAAATGAATGAGGTCCGCAGTCAGAAGATCGGATATAACAATGCAGACGTAAGAAAGAAACTCACATTCGAGGAGGGCTGCAAACCGGATCTCCTGGTGGCTGAAGGCCAGAAAAGAAGTGAGCTGGAAATCACAGCTGCAATCAGAAGAAAGTCTTCACGTCTTGGTAAACGCGAGGAATAGTATTTTTTGTATATTTGCGCCCGGTTTGGTATTCAGCCGGGCCTTATAATTTATATATCTATATGGAAAGAAAGACAAGAGTTCGTTTTGCACCGTCACCGACAGGTCCTCTTCACATGGGTGGAGTAAGGACTGCACTCTATAACTACCTCTTCGCAAAGCAGCGCGGAGGAGACTTCATCATCCGAATCGAAGACACAGATTCGCAGAGATTTGTGCCAGGTGCAGAAAAATATATAATCGAAGCTTTGAACTGGTGCGGTATCACTCCGGATGAGGGTGTTGACGCAAACGGAAACATCGTTGAGACAGCTTCAGAGCGTCATCCCCACGCTCCTTACAGACAGAGCCAGAGAAAGCCGATCTA
>JAEIGA010019755.1_pt1 | contig 10268 bp, 8 predicted proteins | sample 9270691 | NCBI WGS metagenome assembly JAEIGA01 (sample SAMN17057246, study PRJNA624740) | gut metagenome | biome: biome; isolation source: fecal sample | host: Bos grunniens | place: China: Xizang | collected 2019
AGTCGTAGCGGTTCTGGGTACCCTGCAACAGACCCTTGCCCAACAAACCACCTGAGCCGATAGCGATCTCCGACTGCATGACATTGTATCCCACGCCCTGAGGGTCATCCACCAGACCCACAAAGGTATGGATACGGTTTTGCTGATGTGGCTCGAGCTTCGAGAATAGCAGATCGCACGTGGGCACAAAGACCATGGCGTATATAAACATTATTATGGGCCATAATAGGCTCATAGTGTGCGTCTTGACAACAAGGAACAGAAGCACTACAACAGCAATGGCCGAGGCAATCATCAACGCTGCATAACCACTTAGTGGTGTAAGCATTGCAAGCAACAGCGACACAAGGAAAATTGCACACAGAAATACCACATGTCCCTCGAAGGCTCCATGATGCAGCAAGCTATAGAGTGTGAAGAGTACAATGAGTACCGTAAAAATTACCACTGGCTCAAAAATTAGCGACACCACGAACAAAAAGATGGTGAACAGCACAGGGAAGTAGATATACTTCGACAGACCCTCACGGAAGAGCACGAATATGAAGGCTCCAAGCACGAGGCCCGAACCCGTATCGTTCTGCAATACGATGATTGAGAAGGGGATCAGGATGACAGCAGCAACCTTAACGAGGTCCACAGGACGATTGACATTGAACGAGTAGTCGCTCATAACGCGCGCCATCATTAATGCTACGGCAATTTTAACAAACTCCACAGGCTGCACACGTATGCTACCAAACTCGAACCACGCCTTAGCGCCATTTACTTCGCGACCAAAGAGCAGGGCGGCAATGAGTAGCAGCACACCCACCACATACGCCGGCGTGGCGAACATGTGAAATATGCGACGATCAAGCAGGAGCACCACAGTGGCAATAACCCATGCAAAACATATCCATATCGCCTGCTTCATATAGTTATGGCTGAACGAAAATATGCTCTCAGTATCGTGGTCATAAGATGCCGAGGTGATGAACACCAGGCCCAGAATCACAATAGCTATGTAGCTTAGGAGCGCAACCTTATCCACCCTACCAAAGAGCGAGTTACTACGCTGCCTCGATGATATGTTATACTCCGAAATCATAGAATTTTATTTTCATCTACCACATTACGACTACCCCACTACTTCTTTTTGCGCTTAGCATCATACTGCTGCTGCTTTCTATCATACGACGAGTAGTTGGGCTTAAACTCCTTGACTTGTCGTATCATCTCAGGACGCATAATTGTATCGGTGAGATACATCTCCTCGATAAGCGACGCGATAGGCACAGCAATAGATGATCCGAAACCACCATGCTCGATATACACCGAAATAGCAATCTGAGGATTATCCTTAGGTGCAAACGACAAGAATGTAGAGTGGTCGGGGCTGCGTCTACCATTGAGGTCCTTAAGACCATTCTCCGCTGTACCCGTCTTACCACACACATCCCACCCCTTTAGGTAGGCTCTGCGCGAAGTACCTGCAACATTGACACTTCGCCACATACCCTCAACAATGGGAACAAAGTGTATCGAGTCAACCATCGTGTAGTGCCTCTCATAGAAACGTCGATCTATGGAGTCGCGACCCTCGATACTCTTTACGAGGTGTGGGGTGTAGTAGTAGCCACGATTAGCGATAATAGCTGCAAGATTTGCCATCTGCAGCGGCGTACAACCCATCTCACCCTGACCAATAGAGCACGACAACACCGTACCCCAATTCCATCTGCCATTATAAGCCTTATCGTAGAACTCCGGAGTAGGGACATATCCCGCACCCTCACCGTAGAGGTCGGTACCGAGCCTGCGGCCAAATCCGAAGCTGTACACATAGTCGTTCCACACGCGCACACCATTCTTGACGCCACCATACTTAGGGTTTGTGATCAGGTCTTTGTACACGTAGCAGAAGTAGGCATTGCACGAGTGCGCCACAGCATCACGCAGATCAAGAGGTGACTCATGTGGGTGACACTTCATCGTGCGGCTACCATACTTGTAACCCTCATGGCATGGATGTTTAGTTCGTGGCGAAAGCACACCCTCCTGCATTGCTATGAGTCCCTGCACCAACTTAAAGGTAGAGCCCGGAGGATACTTAGCCTTTACCGAGCGATTGAACTGCGGATTGCGCTGGTCATGCAACATTGCCGCATAGTTGTTATTACGCTGACGTCCAACCATAAGGTCGGGGTTATACGATGGCGACGACACCATCACAAGGATCTCTCCCGTAGCTGGCTCGATAGCCACCACAGAGCCTATCTTACCCTCCATCAGCTCCTCGGCAAACTCCTGGAGGCGTACATCGATGGTCGACACCAACTGCAAACCTCGCTGTGGCTGCACGTCACTCTCACCACCATCATATGGTCCTATAATGGCGCGGTGCACGTCTATATTGTAGTAGCTATAACCCTTCTCACCACGCAACTCCGCCTCATATGCCGACTCCAAACCATTGGTGCCGATATAGTCGCCCACAGCGTAGTTAGGCCACTTCTTAACCTGCTGGTCGTTGACCTCACTCACATATCCGAGCAAGTTACCACCCACCTTGCGAGGATACTCACGCGCCGTACGGAAACGTGTGGTGATACCCGAAATATCCATCTCATCAAGGCGCAACTTGCTATCCTGAGGCAGGTAGCCTGCAACGAGTATCGAAGCTCGTGGACTACGCGAAGCCTTCTTAAGCTGCTTGTCGAGTGTCGCCTTGCTTATATCCAACACCGAGAGTAGACGCGCCGTATCGAAGCCACCCTTTGGCAACTCCCTATACACCACCATGACATCGTAGCATACACGACTCTTGACGATGTACTCACCATTACGGTCGAGCACCTCACCACGCATAGGATAGACAACCACCTCCTCGATGCTATTGGCCTTTGCCATCCTGCGATACTCCTCCGAGTTTAGCTGCATCCACACGATTCGCGAGAGCAGCACAACGCCTACTCCTATAACTAGAAGTCGCAAGATGTTATAGTATAGCTTAGCATTGTGGTTCATTATTTCGACACGATTTTCTTGGTGAATATCTTAACTATTGGCGAGGCTACGACAGCCGAAAGCAGCGTGCTACAAATGATCGTTGCCAATAGTCTAAAGGGGTGGGCCAACGACAACGCCTCCATAGAGAAGAAGAGGGTGTGATGTATAGCAAGCATAGTGACACTATATGTCATCAGCTGACCCACATTAAGGCGCGAAAGTACCGAGGTCTGATCTCCTGGCTCTATGCTACGGCGTGTTGTAAGATACAGAATACCTCTGCGTATCATGGCCAATGGCACTATTGTCGAGGTGTACAATCCCGATCCTCCGAGCGACATATCCATCACCAAGCCTATGAGCACACTAACGAGTAGGACCCACACCGTGCGCCACTCCATCTTGAGCAGTATAACAACGAGAGGAAATATCATCGGGCGCAGCCACATGGCAATAGATAGCTCGTCGAGCAGGAATATCTGCACAACCATAATAGCTATCGCCATCCAAAGATATGATAAACTCTTAAACATCTCTTTTCGATTAGGTTTTACACTGGGCTAATTATCAAACAGTGTTGTAAGGGCATCGAGCTCACGCTGATCGCTATTCTCCACAACCAACAAATTACTTAAACGCTGCATATCGGCGGCGATACGTAACTCGGCACTGTATGCCGACTTCGAGGCGTTAATCTCACTCTGCTCTATCGTGCCGATGATTACATCCGAAGGCAAACGATCAGACTCCACATTTACGACCATACCTTTGCGAGGCTCCGCATACTTCGATATCTCTATAGCCGTAACCTCATAGCGCGATCCTCCATTCCAGTATATCGAGCACACATAATCACTCTCAACAAGGCGTCCTCCAATCTTGAAGCGCGCATTAAGCAGAGGCATAACCACAGAATACTGCTCCGAGCACGACACCACCGTACCTACAAACTCCCTATCAGGGGTGATAACACCCATATCCTTGCGGATGCCATCCTCCGCACCCCTATCCAATACGATGTAGTTGTGACGGCGATTGGTGGTCATTGCAACAACACCTGCGGGGTGATACCTAAACTTAGCATCCACACTATCAACAATAGGCTCATAACTCTCTCCAGCAGCAAGTGCTTCATCACGCAACTGAAGCTCCTGCTCCAGTAATGCTATACGCTGTGTGAGCCTTTGGTTCTCCTCAGGAAGCGACACGAAATTGCGCACATCGGTAATTGCACCACTCACAGCACTACCCAATGCCGACGTGCGAGCCAAGATCTTAGACTCTGTATAAGGCGTTGCTGTAGCGTAGCTCCACACGGCAATGCCCTCTATAATCAAGAAGAGCAACACCACGTATATGCGCTTAATAAACTCTATTAGTCGATGCATACTTTTGCTTGAAAGAGGCTGCCAAACATACCTGCCGACAGCCTCCCTTTAGTGGTTTACATGACAGCACAAGGCTGCCAATTATAATTACAATATCTATCTCACACGACTACTTGTCGCCACCAAGGAGGAACGAGAAGTTGCCAATGTTCTTGAGTGCGATGCAAGTACCGCGAGCGATGGCGCGTAGTGGATCCTCAGCAATGTGCACTGGAAGACCTGACTTCTTAGACAGACGCTGATCAAGGCCCTTGATTAGGGCGCCACCACCTGCCAAATAGATACCATTCTTCACAACATCAGAGTATAGCTCGGGTGGCATAGACTCCAACACCTCCATGAGGGCATTATCAAGTTTCACGAGCGACTTGTCGAGAGCGTATGCTATCTCGCTGTAGTTTAGCTTAACCTCCTGAGGCATGTTGGTACGCATGTTCGAACCAGTGAATACATACTCCTCTGGCTCATCCTCAAGCTCGGGAACAGCAGCACCGATGGCACACTTGATGTTCTCGGCTGTGCGCTCTCCAACACGAATCTCATACTGCTGGCGAATATAGTTCTGAATGTCATTCGTAAAGACATCACCCGCAACATTGATACTCTTTGAGCATACGATACCACCGAGTGAGATACAAGCGATCTCGGCTGTACCGCCACCAATATCGATGATGAGGTTACCCTCGGGAGCCTCAACATCAAGACCCGCACCAAGAGCTGCAGCCATAGGCTCGAAAATGAGATAGATCTCGCGACCACCAGCGTGCTGTGCCGAATCGCGCACGGCACGTATCTCGACGTTTGTAGAGCCCGAAGGGATGCAAATCATCATACGCAACGATGGAGCGAACATACCACGTGTAGCACCCACCTTCTTGATGAGTCCACGCAACATAAGTTCTGTAGCCTCGAAGTCAGCAATAACACCATCACGCAAAGGGCGAATAGTGCGAATATCCGAGTGTGTCTTACCATCCATAAGACGAGCCTTGTGGCCAATGGCCATAAGGTTGCCTGTCTTAATGCTTAGAGCGACAATAGAAGGCTCGTCAACGACAACCTTTCCATTGTGCATAATGAGCGTATTGGCCGTACCAAGGTCAATAGCCAACTCCTGCGTTAGTGAAAAAAGTCCCATATTGTTTTGTTTTATATTTTTCAGTTCAAGTTCTCCTCGACAGATCTACTACCATCTATCTCGGATTGTAGACAAAAAATCGCGACACCCAACTCCGCAGCTGCACGTCGTAATAAATTATCTTTTAATGAGTTACGCTTATTCATAGAATAAGCCACCACAACTCACTTGCAAAGATAGGAAAAAGAAATGGAGAATTTGCAAGAGTTTTAACTTTTTTTTATTAATTTTGTCTATAATTTTTTGCTTATGGACACAAACAAAACACCCCGGTGTGCCGTACTGGGTTACGGCAGTTGGGCGACGGCCATCGTAAAAACACTTACGGTGAACCATCATCATGTCGATTGGCTCGTACTTAATGAGGATATTCGCCAATCGATACAGATGCGCAGTCGCAACCCCAAATACCTCCCATGGTGCTATATCGACCAAGAGTTCATCACTCCTTCTGATGATATAAACGCTGTTGTGCGCGATGCCGACATTGTATTTCTGGCTATGCCATCAGCATTTTTCAAGAAGTTCCTCGAACCACTCACCGAAAGCCTCGCATCAAAGATTGTCGTATCGGCAGTAAAGGGCATCATCCCAGGTGATTACCTCACAATCGTCGAGCATATGAATCGCTATTATGATGTTCCGATGGAGAGGCTCGCTGTGGTAACAGGTCCCTCACACGCTGAGGAGGTTGGACAGTGCCAGTTGTCGTACCTCACCGTTGCATCAGAGGATATCGCAACAGCAGAGCACGTGCGCGATGTCCTTGCCAACGACTTCTTCCGTTGCTCTATCTCACACGACGTATTGGGTGTGGAGGCAGCGGCCATCATGAAAAACATCTACGCTTTGGCTGTAGGTATGGCCGTAGGTTTGCGCTATGGCGACAACTTCTTGGCTGTGCTTATTGCTGGTTGTGCTGCCGAGATGAAGCGCTTTATCGACCAGGCAGTACCCGTTGAGGGCCGCGACATCAACGCCGCAGCATACATGGGTGACCTCCTGGTGACATGCTACTCACCCCTAAGCCGCAACCGACGTCTTGGCACGTTGCTTGGTAAGGGATGCTCCGTTAAGAGTGCACTTAACGAGATGACAATGATTGCCGAGGGCTACTACGCAGCAGATTGTATTCGTCAGAGCTCCATGCGTCGCAACATCGACATGCCCATCGCTGATAAAGTGTGGGAGGTGCTCTATGAGGGTGCATCGGCGCGCGACTCAATACAGGCCCTAACACAGATCTTGCGATAAAAATATTAACACAATAAAAACTATACCACTATGAACTTGATTAAGTTTGACGCGAAACATTCAGGCGTTACCATTACCAGCGAAATGCAGGCAGCGGCAAAGCGCGCCAACGACCTTTTGCACACTGGCGAGGGTGCCGGCAACGACTTCCTCGGCTGGGTCAACCTACCATCATCTATCACTGACGCTGAGTTGGCTGAGATTAAGGCCGTAGCTCAGAAGTTGCGCGAGCGCGCAGAGGTGGTTATCTGCATCGGTATCGGTGGTTCATACCTCGGTGCTAAGGCAGTTTTGGATGCTATGTCTAACTCTTTCGAGTCTTTGAAGAAGAAGCACGACAACCCCACCGTTGTATTCGCTGGCGAGAACATCTCTGAGGACTACACCTACGAGCTTATGGATGCTGTTAAGGACTACTCTATCGCAGCCATCGTAATCTCTAAGTCGGGCACTACCACAGAGCCAGCTATCGCCTTCCGCTTGATTAAGGCTGAGATTGAGAAGCGTTATGGCAAGGCCGAGGCTGCAGAGCGCATCGTAGCTATTACAGATAAGGCGCGTGGCGCACTCAAGACCCTTGCAACACAGGAGGGCTACCCCACTTTCGTTATCGAGGACAATGTGGGTGGTCGCTACTCAGTACTCTCACCCGTAGGTCTTTTGCCATTGGCTGTTGCTGGTGTCGACGTTGAGGCATTTGTTGAGGGTGCACGCGACATGGAGCGTCTTACAGCACAGGATAAGCCCATCGAGGAGAACCTCGCAGCACAGTATGCAATCGTTCGCAACGAGCTCTACAAGGCGGGCAAGAAGATTGAGATCTTGGGTTCTTACGAGCCTAAGTTGCAGTATATCGCCGAGTGGTGGAAGCAGCTCTATGGCGAGAGCGAGGGTAAGGAGAATAAGGGTATCTTCCCCGCAAGCGTAACGCTTACTGCAGACCTTCACTCTATGGGTCAGTATATCCAGGAGGGCGAGCGCACACTCTTCGAGACAATTATCTCGGTGAAGAACTCAAAGTATGAGGTTAAGGTAGAGAGCGATGAGGCCAACCTCGACGGTCTTAACTTCCTCACAGGCAAGCGTCTTTCGGAGATCAATAAGATGGCAGAGCTTGGTGTTCGCATCGCACACGTAGATGGTGGTGTGCCCAACCTCATCCTCGAGATTGAGCGCATCGACGAGCGTACTATTGGACAGTTGCTCTACTTCTTCGAGAAGGGTTGTGGCATCAGCGGCTATATGCTTGGCGTTAACCCCTTCGACCAGCCTGGTGTTGAGGCATACAAGAAGAACATGTTTGCGCTTCTTGACAAGCCCGGCTACGAGGCGGAGTCTAAGGCTATCAAGGCACGTCTATAATAGAGATAGAGAGCGATGTATTGCAGAAATTGTGGTAGCGTGATGGGCTCTACCATCCCCGAGTGCCCCATTTGTGGTACACAAGGCGGTGGTGGCAGGAGCTATTGCCAGGAGTGCGGCACACCCTCCGAGGCTACGGCGTGCATATGCACACGTTGTGGCTGTGAGTTGCGCATGACACTTGCCGACGGTTCTATGCCAGTGTCGACATTCAGCGAAGCTGTTAAGAGCGGCTTTAAGAAGTACGCAAAGATAGGCGGTAGGGCCAATAGGGTCGAGTACTGGATGTGGTGGCTCTTTGTGCTCATCGCCACAGCCTTTGTCGGCATTGGCTGGCTGATGCTCCCCGTGCTTATCATCCCCACGCTCTGCATCACAGCACGTCGTCTACACGATGTGGGCAAGAGTGGATGGTGGCTTCTTGTGGGCATTATACCCATTGCAAACCTATACATCCTCTACCTGCTACTACAGCGCGGTGAGAGTGGCGATAATCGTTACGGCATATCACCCAGTGTGTAGACTTTTAACCAACAAAATAGAGGAGCTCCCCGTGGGGGAAGCTCCTCTATTTTTATATCCATATAACACCGACTATCGCACCTTAAAGTCGGGGTCGGCCATCTGAGGAATAGGCTTGATATACTCGCCCGCCTCAAACTTAGCACGCACAGCCTTGAAGGTGTTGATGGTATACTCCACATCCTCCATCGTGTGTGCCGCAGTGGGGATAACGCGAAGGATAATCTCACCCTTAGGAATCACGGGATAGATAACTATAGAGCAGAACAAACCGTAGTTTTCACGAAGGTCAACAATAAGGTTAGTACCCTCCTCATTGCCACCCTTCATATAGATAGGTGTCACGGGCGACTGCGTAACGCCAATGTCAAAGCCATTCTCGGTAAGACCCTTCTGCAATGCGCGGGTAATCTCCCACAACTTCTCCTGATACTCGGGGTGCTTACGGATAAGGTCAAGACGCTTCAATGCACCGATAACCATAGGCATGGGCAACGACTTAGCATAGAGCTGCGAGCGCATGTTGTAGCGGAAGAGATTGATCAACCAACGTGGACCACATACAAAGGCTCCAATGCCCGCCATAGACTTAGCAAAGGTATTGAACAAGACATCAATCTCGTCCTGAACACCAAAGTGGTCACCCGTACCCTTACCATTTGTACCCATAGTACCAAAGCCGTGGGCATCATCCACCAATAGGCGGAAGCTAAACTCCTTCTTACACTTGACGATAACATCCAAGAAGCCGAGATCGCCCTTCATGCCGAATACACCCTCGGTAATCACAAGAACACCACCATTCTGCTGCTCGGCAAGCTCCGTAGCATGCTTAAGCTGAAGGCGCAACGACGCCTCATCGTTGTGTGCATATACGAAACGCTTACCTGGATGCATGCGAAGACCGTCGATGATGCAAGCGTGACACTCCTTATCGTAGACCACAACGTCGCGTGGCGATAGCAAGCAGTCGATGATAGATATCATACCCTGATAGCCATAGTTCAAAAGGAAGGCATCCTCCTTACCCACAAACTCCGCCAACTCACGCTCCAACTGCTCGTGATACTTAGTCTGACCCGACATCATGCGCGCACCCATAGGGTATGCCATGCCGAAATCCTTTGCTCCCTGAGCATCAGCCTCTCTAACCTCTGGGTGGTTTGCCAAGCCGAGGTAGTTATTAAGGCTCCAGTTTAGCACTGGCTTGCCACGAAACATCATATGTGGACCAAGCTCACCCTCGAGCTTGGGGAATGCAAAGTAACCATGCACTGCCGACATATACTGTCCAATAGGACCACCTGCATTCTTCGATAAGCGATCAAAAATATCTACCATTTTACATTCTCATTATTTAATTAAACTTCCTGTCACACCATGCCTCACAGAGGGATATATCCCCGCGAGGTAGCGATGGCAAAAGTAGTATGTTTTTTTCATTTCACATCACTATACCACCTAAAAAAACAACTATTATCCACTGAAATTAGGTAAAAATACTTACAAACTATAGACCATATTTAACACCCTTTTTATGAAAAAACTACATTTTCACAAGACATAGGTTCTTGATAATAGAGTCTACTGCATAGTTTTCACACTAAAAAAGA
>JAEIGA010019756.1_pt1 | contig 10268 bp, 13 predicted proteins | sample 9270691 | NCBI WGS metagenome assembly JAEIGA01 (sample SAMN17057246, study PRJNA624740) | gut metagenome | biome: biome; isolation source: fecal sample | host: Bos grunniens | place: China: Xizang | collected 2019
CTGTGGAAGGTAATGGGTTGGGAGGTTTTAATAAATGGGTGTTGTGGGTGTTGTGGTTGGGTGGTTTTTGTGCCGAATGGGGAGGTGTTTCTTGCGTGGGTTCTGGAGGCGGTTGTTCGTGCCTGGTGGAGGCGTTTTTTTGGGATGGGGGCGGCAAAAAAGGCGGGCTTTGTTGCTCGTCTTTTTTGCGGTTAATTGTGGAGGAAGCCGGTGAAGCCGGAGGAGGATTTGCGGCGGCGGATTTGTTCGCCGAACTTAGTCCAGAGGAGTTTGTCGCGTGCATCGGAGAAGTGGGTGGCCTCTTCAGGGAGGATGCCTGAGGTGGGGCGTTCGGAGGATTTGTCTTTGGTGAGTTTGTTGTCGACGGTGCGGACTTTGGCGTTGTTCATGGAGATGAGGGTGTAGCGGCATTTGTCGCCGTTGATGCGCCAGAGTGGCATGGCTGGGTTGGATTCGGCGAGGACGATGTTCCAAAGGTTGTAGCGGTCGGAGTAGTGGGGTTCCTGTCCGCGATGTTCGCGGACGACGACATCCCATCCGGCGTTGGAGAGTTCCTCGATGGCGAGTTCGTTGTAGGTTTTGGAGTTGAGCTGTGCGGGGTTGCGATGGTCGCCGTATTTGTCCTTGAAGAAGTAGGCGGTTTTGTTTGCGTGGTTGCGATAGTAGTGGGTGAACTTGCCGATGAGCTCTTTGATCATGACACCTGAGGTGGTGTCGGGTTTGACGAAAAACTCGTTGATTTGTGTTTGGCAGACTTGCTGAGAGGAGGTGCCCTTGGCGAAGTCCCAGTGTCGTTCCTGGTCAACAATCATGAGGCAGATGGAGGAGCCCCAGTCGAAGCCGAGCTCGAGGGGGGCGGAGGGGTCGCAGTCGCGGTCGAAGAGAGAGTCGTCGAGGTCGGACTGGGAGTAGTTGAAGTTGGTTTGACGTGCGAGGTCGAGGAGTCGTGAGGAGTCGGCAGCGTTGTAATAGACCTGCTTGGCAGCGTCGATGTTGTAGAAGCAGTCGGTCACCTTCTCGATGTAGGTGTTCATTATCTCGATGAGGAAGATGAGGTGCGGCATCTGGTCCTGTGCATTGAGGATGTAGGAGAGGCCGAGCATGTGGAGGTTGTCGAAGGCGTTGGAGACGGTGAAGAGGAGGTTGTCCTTGGAGACGAAGGGACGGATTTGGTTGCGGAGGCGAGCAATCTCGTTCCAGCGGGCGCGGAACTCGTCGCGGGCTTCGAGAGCCTGGTGCTCGGAGCCGCCATCCTTGGCGACGCGGTAGGCGCGTGCGACATCGAGGAATTCGATTTGCATGGCGACGATACGGTTCCAGATGTCGAAGAGGCGGATGCCGCGTTCGGCTAGGTAGTAGTCGGCATAGTCGAGAATCCACCGGCCCTCCTTGCCTGTGGGCATGGAGGTGTAGTAGGAGAAGCCGTGGTGGCGTGGGCAGGGGTTAGGGGATTTGGGGCCGAAGAACTCGTTGTTGCCACGGTTGGTTGGGACGACCTCGTTGTTGTACTGTTCCTGGTCTATAGTGAGTGCTTCGTCGAGGATGAGGAAGTCGGTGTTGGCACCACGACCGGAGCCGCCCTCGGACTGTGAGATGAGGACGAAGCGGGTTCCATTGGAGAATGAGATAACGTTGTCGAACTTGTTGAGGGACTCGTAACTATCCTTGAAGAATGAGGGCGGTCGGCGGCCGATGACATATCTTACATCCTTGGCATAGGAGCCCAGCTGATGGAGGAGTTTGAAGGAGGAGGGGAGCGTGCGGGTGAGGAGCTGGCCATAGGTGATGCCCGTGATGGCGGTGACGGAGCGGGGCATGTGGGTAATGATGTAGTCCATGAGGTAGCCGATGGCGAAGGATTTGCCGGTGCCACGTCCGGCGACGGAGACTTCGTTGAGGGGTTCGAAGAGGAGCCCTGGGAGCTGGGCACGGTTGCCAGTGACGTTGAGCTGCATGGGTCAGGAGTTGAGTATTTCTTCTGCTTCGGTGTCGGAGATTTCGTAGTGGACGGAGGCGAGGAGGCGTTCCTGCATGTCCTTGGGGAGCTTGCGGAAGTCCTTTTGTGGCACTTGGAAGTTTTTGTCGCCAAGGACGAAGTTGATGACGACGGTGTTGGACTCCATGAGAGAGGGGTCGATGTCGGCCTGAGGGGTGGCGGCGATGTATTTCTGTAGTGTGGCGAGGTTCTTTGCGCGGGCTGCAGGGGGGGTGTTGGGCTTGGCAATCTCGGTGAGGAGCTGGTTGAGGAAGAAGGTGCGGACGAAGTCGAGGTTGTAATCAAGTAGATTGCCCCAAGTCTTGCGGACGAAGTCGACGTATCGTGCAGCTTGCCGATATGATATGCCATGGAGCGATTCGACGGCATGGATGAGGTGGATGCGGTTGGGGTACTTGCTGATGAGGCCGTAGCAGTCGCGACAGATTTGGAGCATTTTCTGCTTTTCTTCGGAGAGGGCGTTGGAGGAGCCAGTGAGGAGGCATTCGCGGAGGGTCTCGAAGTCGGTGTCTGTGAGGTTTTCCATTTTTGATAATTGTTATAGGGTTTTGTTTTCCTCGTCGGCGGCGGCGAAGAATTCGAGCATCTGCAGCTGAGCCGGGGAGCTGCCGTTGAGTGCGGAGGTGAGGACGGCCTGTCGGATTTCGAGTTCTTTCTGCAGCCGTCCCTGTCGGTAGAGGGTGTAGATATCGCCCTGTTCGGAGGCGAACTGTCGGCGGACGGTGGCAGGGTCGAGGTCGAAGATGTCGGCGACCTGCCGCCAGGAGAAGCCGACGGAGCCGCAGATGGTGAGGGCGTTTTGCTCTTCGGGGGTGAGGGGGGTGGTTGTGAGGTCGCGGGGCATGGTTTTTCGGGGGTGGGTTAAGAATTATATATGCCGACGAGGAAGAGTCGGTTTTTGTCTGGGAAGAGGGCACCGGTGGCGCGGATGGTGGAGCCGGTGGTGAAGATGTCGTCGTAGATGATGACGATGGGTTCGGAGAGGGAGGTGCTAAGGGTGAATTCGGCATTGACGCGGTGCTTGCTGGAGGCGGTGACAGCATCGGGGTAGTAGTGGAGGTGGAGGTTGTCGGCCACCTGCAGGGCGACGGCTTCGGCGAAGTTCTTGACGGTGTGGCGGCGTTTGGGCGGAGTGACGAGAGCGAAGAGGTGGCGGTTGGCGTTGCCGATGAGTTTGTCGATGACGGAGGAGGCACTGTCGGCGAAGCGTGTGACGTTGTAGAAGTCGGCCTTGATTTGAGAGAGCTCGTAGCCCTCTTCGGTGCGCTCGAAGGAGGAGAGGAACGAGAAGTCGGTGCGTTGGTGGTACTTGACTTTTTCGACGAGGTTGGAGCGAGGGGCAGTGTAGTCGGCTGCGTTGCGCCAGGCGCTGCGGGTGTCGGACTGTACGAAGGCAGGTGCGTCGGTGGTGGTGATAGAGGTGGTGTCGGGGAACTGTCGGTCGAGGAGTGTGTAGTCGGACTGCCAGACATGGGGGATGGTGCAGACGGCACCGCGTTCAGGCTGAGGGTTGGAGGTGAAGTTTAGGGAACCGTAGATGGAGAGCTTCCAGTCGTCGTTGGAGAGGCAAGTGACTTTGGCATGCACCGGGGAGATGGTGATGGGGAAGTTGAGCTGGAGCATCTGCAAGGGCTGAGGGTTGCGTACTTTGACACGGGGGTCGAGCCAGAGGCGGAAGGAGCGGAGGAGTCCTTTGTCGCGGAGGAGGAGAAGTGTTTCGACGGCCTGAGTGGTGACAGCCCAGGTGCAGGCGGTGACATCGGCGGGGCCGGTCTGGAGGAGGCAGTATTTGAGAACATCGTGCATGGCGTAGCGGCCAAATGTCCAGAAGTTGACGACGGAGTCGTGCTGGAGTGTGCCGAGGTGGTCGCGTAGGAGCTGGTACTCGTTGCCGACACAGAGGGAGTCGACGGCGTTCCCATCGACGGGATGATAGGGCGACGGGTATTTGTTCTGCGAGGCAGAACGGTTGGCGAAAGCGTTGAAGTCGATGTTCATGCCTGTTTGTTTTGAAGGAGGTGGTCGATTTCGTAGAGCTGCTGTTGGAGGGTGGCGATTTCGGATTCGATGGCTTTGCGCTTGGGGCTGTCGGGCATGGGGTTGAGTTGTTCGGCGGGAGTGGGTTGAGAGAAGCGGAGTTTGTTGTTGCGGCGAGTGATGGCCATGAGGAGGGCGTGACGTTTTTTGTAGAGTTCGAGGGGGGAGAGGGAGGAGAAGTTTGTCTTCACGGGTTGGGAGCAAGCATCCCTCTTGTTGACAGGCTGGGAGCCTGTTGCCCTACCGTCGAGGCGGTCGAGGAGCGGGATGAGGTCGGGCGGGAGTTGGCGGCTGCCTTCGGGGTAGGCGAAGTATTCCTCTTTGAGAAGGTAGAGCTGCTCGAAGGCGTCGATGAAGGGGGCACGGTCGGCCATCAGTGCGACGCGTGCCTTCTTTTTTTCGTCGGAGTTATCGAATCCAAGGTCGAGGAGACGTTGGTGGAAGTCGACTAGACGTAGCCAGAGGTCGTGGAGTTTGCCCTTGGCGCGACGGATGGCGTCGGGGGTAGATTGGATGGGAGCCGGTGTTATCGGTTTAACGGGAGCCACGGGCGAGCTGCCCGTGTCCCCGGCGATGCGACGGAGGAAGGCGACGAGGTGAGGGAGGAGTAAGGAGGGGTTGCCTCGGCGGAAGCGGTTGGCAGTGGCGGGAGAGGTGGCGAGTTGCAAAAGCTCGACACCTTGGGAGTAGTCTTTGTCATCTTGGTTCAGCCAGGCTAAAATTTTTTTTGTTTTTTCTGCTGACATAAAATGCTGATTTATAATACACGCTGCAAAGGTACGAAGAATGTGCGAGAGTTTTGGGGAAGGGACATATATTTGGTGTGGATAAAATGGATAAAATGGATAAAAAGCACAAAGTGCTGATTTGTATTGTTTTGACTTATGGACAAACTTTGGATAAATGGGATTTTTTGTCCATTTTGTCCACAGAAGGGGGTAGATTTGATAGAGAGGGATGGATTGGATAGCGGTGAAGGGGTGTTTTTGGGTGGATTTATCCACAGTTTGGCAGGCTTGTCCACAGTTTTTTTCGTCTTTTTCCGAAAATAACATATTGTATTATAGCATAATACAAGATTTATCCAATTTATCCATTTTATCCATTGAAAAAAGGTCGAATTTGGAGCGCAAAAAGTGCGCCTATTTTTTTTAGGATTGGTTTTCAGTTGGTTGTGTCGGTTGGAATTGTTAACAGATGTTAATTTTAAAATAGAGGAGATAGAGGGATAGTTTTGATAGAGGTGCTTGCTTCGGGGCAAAAGAAAAGGCTGCCCGGTGGGGGGCAGCCTTGGGAGCTGGGGTAGCATTCCGACTCTTTGGGAGAAAGGTAGTCGAGATTTTAAAGAGGGGATAGGTGGAACTTAGGGGCTATCCCCTCCGGGGTTCTTGCGAGGCTTTGGCGAGTCTTAGGGTTCGGTGACTTCTTCGGGGTCGTCGTTGCCGGTGTCGGCGTTGGTGGCACCGAGGATGGGGATGCCGGTGGTGGAGTCGTTGGGGTCGAAGCCGTCCCAGAAGATCTGCTGTCGTCCGCAGTTGTATTCGAGGACGGGGTTGATGCCGTTGTTGGAGGTGGCTTCCTTGCCGGAGGTCATCTCGTTGCCGCTGGCGAGTTTGGCACCACGGTCTATATCTCCGAGGAGGTGATATTGGCCGTTGTTGAGTTTGGCGACGACTACGACATCCTGGTTGTTGATGTAGGCCATGAAGCCGATGGCGGTGCGCTTGAAGCCGGGGTGGAAAAGTTCGAGAGAGCCTTTCCAGGAGCGGCATCCGGGGATGTCGCCCTGCTGTGCGTACTTGAGTTCGCCCATTTCGTCGGCGGAGTAGACCTTGACGAAGCCTTTGCCGGGCTTGCAGGTGATGGCCTGACGGGTGAGGGTGGAGGAGCCGATGGTGACGAAGTCGTCGAGGGAGGTTGGGTTGGGGATGTGGGTGGCGTTGATGGCGAGGATGTCCTTGACGGGGCAGAAGTAGGCGGTTTTCACGCCGGACTCGTTGTTGTCGCAAGGGTTGAGCTGGTCGAGGCCGTTGAGGGTTATGTTGTCGCAATCCATGATTTCTTTTTTTTAGATTTTTGAGATTTGATAGAATTGATAGAGGGGAGAGGGTGCGGGTACTGCCCGCACCCATGGGATGTTAAGCTTCGTAACCTGCAGCCTTGACGACGACGGCAGAGGGAGCGAGACCGGTCTTGAAGGCGCGAGCCTTGAAGGTGACATCGGTCTGGGAAGAGGTGAGGGTGATTTGAGAGGTGTACTTGGTGGAGCTGGTGGTGGGCTCGGAGCCGTCGGTGGTGTAGTAGATGTCAGCCGAGGCGGTGGCGGTGGACATGGAGACCTTGTTCTTAGTGGCGGTGTCGATGACGGGGTCGGCGACTACGGCACCAGCAGCGGTGGAGCGGTTGGTGAAGAGGTAGTCGTTGCAGACGAAACCGAGAGCTTCGAACCAGTCGCAGATGAGGATGACCTTGCGGATATCCTTCTGGACATCGAAGTTGGTTGCGCCACGGTCGCGCTTGGTGAGGTGGACGATGTTGCTGGGGAGAGTGGTGAAGATGTCGGTGGTTTCCGCCATAGAGGGGAGTGCGACGATGCGGCAGTTGGAGAAGTCGATGCGAGTGGTGAGCTCGGTGTCGTCCTTGACGGTGTAGTAGCCGCGGAGGCGTTTAGTCTCGAGGTAGGCGAGGCGCATGTCGTCGGACATGAAGATGGGGAGGCCGAGACGGCGGTATTTCTCCGGGATGTGACGGACGAAGAATTCGACCTGGTCGAAGCAGTCGGCAGTGGTGAGTTCACCGACACCCTCAATGATGTGGGCGGGGTACTGCTCGTCCTTGACAGCGTTGAGGAGCTGAAGGTGGAGACCGTCGAAGCACTGGTAGGATTCGCCAGCGGTGCCTACGACAGGGGCGGAGTACTGTCCCTTATAGACCACCTGCAGTTCTTTGTCCTGGTTGACGGAGTCGATAATCTGCTGGATGATGTACTTGGTGATGGGCCAGTTCTGGAGGTTGCGGGAGTCGTCACCGCCCAGGAAGCCGAGCCAAGACTCCTCGATGCGCTCAGGGAAGATTTCGACGTCGACCTTGCAGGGACGGAGCTGGATTTGATTGGGGTGGAAATCCACATTGCCCTTAGGGGTGAAGTCTTCCTGATAGGGCTGGAGGAAGGAGCCGACGATGGGGTTGGCACCGCGCCAGATGGTGTCGTCGGTCTTGATGTGGTTGATACCGGCGAGTTTGAGGGTGACGGGGATCTGCATGAGTCCACGGAAGAGGCTGTGGTAGCCTTGGGAGCCTTTCTGATAGAAGGCACCAAATTCTTGAATGATTTGATCGATAGTGAAAGCGTTTGCCATGATGGGTGATAGATTAGATGGATTTTGATTGACGGGTTAGTTGTAAAGCTCTTCTTTGATGGCCTGGTAGGCTGGGGAGTTGCTGATGAAGTCGGAGACGGGGTCTTCGGTGTTGGTGTGGTCGTCGCCGTTGACGGCGGTGGTGGCAGTGGGGGTTTGGTCGATGATGGCCTGCAGGCTGTCGCGCTCAGCGACGGCTTGGTCGCGTTCGGCGACGGCTTGGTCGCGCTCGGTGGTGAGGGTGTTGATGGTTTGGTTAGCCTGTTCGAGCTGTGAGCGGAGGTTGTCGCGCTCGTTGGTGACTTCTTGGAGTTGGTTGTTTTCGGGCATGGTGTTAGTGGGTTTAGGGTTGATAATGTCTTGAACAAAGTTGCGGATGCGCTGCATGAGTGAGGGGGAGAGTTCCTCGTTAGAGGGGATAGAATAGATAGCGGGGATAGGGAGGTTGGCGTCGGTGAAGTCGGCGGAGTTGTAGGTGTTGGTGGCGGAGGTGTCGGTTTGAGCGATGGCGGTGGCGAAGCCATACTGGAGAGCCTCATCGGCGGAGAGCCAGCGGCCGAGGCCGTCATTTTCGTTCATGAGCTGGTCGACGGTGTCGGGGTCGATGCCGGCATCGACGTAGGTGTTGCGGATGGTGTTGTTGATGACCTGCTGCTCTTCGAGGGTGCGCTGGATTTCGTTCTCGTTGCCATAGGCGTAGGAGGAGCACTTGTGGATGAGGAAGAGTGCGTTCTTGGCGATGAGGCGTTCCTTGCCGGCCATGAAGATGACGGTGGCAGCGGAAGCGCAGAAGCCGATGCACTCGGTGGTGACGTTTGGGAGAGAAGCGAGGAGGCGGTGGATGGCGAGAGCGGCATCGACTTCACCGCCGAGGGAGTTGATGCGGACGTGGTAGGCGGAGCAGTTGGTCTTGGAGACCTGGTCGATGAGATCCTTGATTTTTTTAGCGGTGTTGCCGCCATCGTCAGCCCACCAGTCCTCGCCTATGGAGCCAAAGATGTCGATGTTGCCGACGGAGCCGTCGGAGGAGAAGTTGAAGAAGCGTTTGTGCATGGCAGTGTGGGTGGGTGTTGTTTTTATATTATATACTATTATTTTATGGTGCAAAGGTACGGAGAAAAGATAGATATAATAGAGACTGCCCGTGGGTGCGGGCAGTCTGAGAGAGGGGGATAGAATGGGAGGGTGTCAGCGTTCGGGGAGGAGGGGGAGGCGTGATAGGCCGGAGAAGGTGAGGGTGTAGGCGGCGCCATCGGCGGGGTTGCCACTGTCGGAGTTGGAGAAGGTGAAGTGGAGGGGGTCGTCCTTGCAACCGGCGATGAAACGCTGGTGGTTGTTGTCGGTGAGTCGCAGGATGAAGCGTTGGTGAGACATGGCTATGAGCTGTGTGTCGTAGTGTTGTGCGCGGCAAGGGAGGAGTATGGTGATGTTGTGGAGATAGGCGTTGCCTGGCTGAGATTCGCAGGATTGCTGGATGGAGGAGGATTCGATGGTGTGGAAGTCGAATCCTGAGCGGGGGGATACGCGGGTACCTGAGGAGGTGAATGTGGTGAATAGGACTTGGTCAACGCTGATAACTTCGGCTTTGCACCATCCGGAGAGGGTGGCATCGGGGGGATTGATGTTGAGTTCTTCCATTTTTTTAGAGATTTGATAGAGAATTATAGATTTGATAGCGGTTTTTTTGTTAAAATAGGGGGTGGGGACAAATCCGTCACAAATTTTTGTTCAAATTTGTGTGTTTTTAGCGGTGTTTAGTTCTTGGAGGTCTGTGAGATATTGTTGTTCGAAGTGAACAAAGTGGCGTTGGTAGTGTTTTTTGAGTTGGGGGTAGTTGATTTCGTCGTTTTCGTAGGCGAATTTGTCCAAATAGAACCTCATGGCTTGGGCGCGAGAGGCGGAGGTGAAGAGGTAGGCGGCGCAGACGAGTCGGCAGAGGTTGTCGCGTTCGAGGGTGCAGAGGGTGGAGGAGATGTTGAGCTGGAGGGGTTGCGGGACGAAGAAGCCGAGGTGCTGCGCGTCCCTTTCAGCGATGTAGAGCCGGACGGGAACGAGGTTGGCGGGAGCCTGTTGTGGCGGCGGGGAAGGCCGATGGCGGAGTGAGGCACGGATGAGCGGCTCGATCCAGGAGTGGGAGATGTCGAAGGCGTGGCCGTCGAAGGGGCAGAGCCGGATGAGGGCGCGACGTGCGAGGGGTTTGATGAGGAGGGTGACTGTAGGCATTTTTTTTGAATGTGTGAATGCGTGAATGTGTGAATGTGTGAGTGGGGCGGGAGCCGGTGGGTGGATTTGATAGAGGTTATAGGGTGGATAGCTTTGGGCGGTTGGGAGAGGTGCGTTCCTCGATGTGGTATAAGTCATCGGGGTGGTGGCCGTACTCAGCGGCGAGGCGGAGGGCGTGGTCTTCGTCGGCTACGTTGTTGGCCGGGAAGAGGAGGAGGTTGCCTGCAAGGTTGTAGAACCAGAGGTAGAAGGAACGGGCTTTGGGCTGAAAGAGGTTGTTGATGTTCATTGCTTTTTTATTTTTGGGGTTAATAGATACGATAGATTATTTTTTGATGTTGGGGTGCTGGGCGCGGGCTGTGGTGTAGTCGGCGGCAAACTTCAGGAAGGCAGCTTCGCGCTTCTGGCAGTCGGCGATGGCGGAGGCGTTGTGGGAGCGGAGTGCAGCCTTCTGGTCGATGACGAGCTGGCGCAGTCGCTGGAGGAGGGCGAAGTAGTTTGCCTCAGGGACGCAGGGGGTGTTGTCGTCGTCGGAGATATAGATTGGTATTTCCATTTTTTAATAGATATTATAGGGTTGATAGATGCTATAGATAGCGGATGGGGATTTGTAGGTTTTCGGCAAGACGTATTTCGATATTGGCACCAGGCGA
>JAEIGA010019758.1_pt1 | contig 10267 bp, 9 predicted proteins | sample 9270691 | NCBI WGS metagenome assembly JAEIGA01 (sample SAMN17057246, study PRJNA624740) | gut metagenome | biome: biome; isolation source: fecal sample | host: Bos grunniens | place: China: Xizang | collected 2019
AAACGGCAGAAAGCTTTTGGTAATCAAGGACAGCTTCGGCAACGCCCTTGCCCCTTTCCTGCTGGCGGGCTTTGAAGAGGTTTACGTTGTGGATTACCGCAAGTTTAACTGCAACGTTCTGGAGTTTATTGAAGAAAACGGGATCACCGACGTTTCTCTGAACCTTGCCGCGTTCTCCGTGGCATCTTCCGCGAGAGACAACATTCTTCGTTTGACCGAACTGTGAGGAAGTTATGATTTCTTTGACTTACCCCTTTGACGGGAAAGAGATTTTTGAAAACAAAAGATCTATCCGCAGAGAGCTGATAAACGACGGCAGTAAGCGGATCACCAAGCGGATCGCGGTGCTGGGAGGCTCCACCACCAACGATTTCTGCAAGATGATGGAGATCTTTCTGTTGGACGCGGGGATCGCGCCCGTGTTTTACCAATCGGAATACGGGCAGTATGCAGAGGACGCTATGTTCGGAAACCCCGAGCTGGACGAGTTTGCTCCCGATCTGATCTATATCCACACCTCCTTCCGCAATTTGGTGAAATTCCTGCCCGGAAGAGGAGATTCCGCCGAGGCGGTTGACCGTTGCTTCGGGGAGGCCTACGGGCAGTTTGAAGCCATGTGGAAGAAACTGAAGGAGAAGTTCCGCTGCCCCATTATTCAGAACAATTTTGAGTTCCCGGGGTACCGTTTGCTGGGCAACCGGGACGCTTGGGACATCAGCGGTGCGACCCGGTTTGCAAACCGTATGAACATGGCCTTTGCGGACTATGCGGCTGGTGAGGATTCCTTCTATATCAATGACGTGCAGTACGTTTCCGCCTGCTATGGGCTGGACAAGTGGCTGGACGATTCCGTTTGGTATCTGTATAAGTATCCCTGCGCGTTGGAGGCTATTCCCCACTGGGCGTTTAACACCGTGAAGATCATCAAGTCCCTTTACGGCAAGAACAAGAAGGTTCTTGCGTTGGATTTGGACAACACCCTTTGGGGCGGTGTGGTTGGCGACGACGGTGTGGACGGCATTGAGATTGGCAGTGAGAACGCTACGGCAGAGTGCTTCAAGGCCTTCCAGACCTACGTAAAAGAGCAGAAGAAGCTGGGCGTGATGCTGACGGTTGCTTCCAAAAACGACCAGCAGAACGCACTTGACGGCTTGAATCACCCCGACGGAGTTTTGCGTCCGGATGATTTTATTGTCATCAAGGCAGACTGGGAGAACAAGGACCGCAATCTGATGCAGACCGCCGCGGAGATGAATCTGGGCGTGGATTCCTTTGTCTTTGCCGACGACAATCCCACGGAGCGGGCTTTGGTCAAGGGCAGTATTGCGGGAATCGCCGTGCCTGACATGGACACCCCTGCGGAGTATATCCGCACCTTGGATCGGAACGGATATTTTGAGGCCACGGTGATCAGTGAAGACGATATCAAGCGCAACGAGATGTACAAGGCCAACGCGGAGCGTGCCAAGGCGGAGCTGAACTTTGGAGATTACTCCGAGTATTTGCTCAGCCTTGACATGAAGGGCGAGATCCTGCCCTTCCCCGAGGTGTATATGTCCCGTATCACCCAGCTGACCAACAAGTCCAACCAGTTCAACCTGACCACCCGCAGATATACCGAGGATGAGATTCGGTCTGCCGCCACGGACGGGGAGCACATTGCGCTTTACGGCAAGCTGGTGGATCGCTTTGGCGACAACGGCGTGGTTTCCGTGGTCATCGGCAGAAAAGAGGCAGAAGAGCTTCACATGGAGCTTTGGCTGATGAGCTGCCGCGTTCTGAAGAAGGACATGGAGTTTGCCATGCTGGACGAGGTGGTGGCTAAGGCCAAGGAGCAAGGCATTGGTCGCATTGTGGGTTACTACTTCCCCACCGCCAAAAACAATATGGTGAGAGATCTTTACGGCAAGTTTGGCTTTACCAAGGTCAGTGAGGACGAAGAAGGCAACACCGTTTGGGAGCTTCTTACCGAGAATTATCAAGTACAGAATCACGTGATTCGCATCAATGGAGGAGATTTGAAATGACAGAAGCAGAACTTTTTACCAGACTTAACAAGATTTTCCGCAAGGTTTTTGACGACAGCAGTATCGTCGTGACCCGCAGAACCACAGCTAAGGATATTGAGGATTGGGACAGCTTGGAGCACATCACCCTCATCGGTGCGGTGGAGCGTGAATTCAAGGTGAAGTTCACCATGAAAGAGGTCAGCTCTATGAAAAACGTTGGTGAGATGGCTGATCTTATCGCCGCAAGAGCGAAGTAAAAAAAGGCATAAAGAGACCGCCGGGAGTCGTGTGAAGCTACTCTCGGCGGTTTTTCGTTTTGGGCGGAGGGGACGCTTAAGGGGTTTTCTTTGAAAAGAAAACCCCTTAAGCAACAGTCTAAAGTACGTAAAAATAAACGCAGAAGAAATGCAGGATGCTTCCCGCAAGGACGAAGAAGTGCCATATAGAATGGAAGTATTTCTTTTTGCTTGCAAAGAAGGCGATGCCTGCGGTATAGGCGATGCCGCCGGTCAGCAGGAACGCAGTACCCCAAAATCCCAAGGCGGAGATCACTTTTCCCGCAACCATCAAAACACACCAGCCCATGGCGATATAAGAGATCATAGAGAAGACCTTGTATTTCTCTAAGTCGATGGCGTTTAGGGTGATTCCAAGAGCGGTCAAGCCCCAGATAGCACCGAAGATACTCCAGCCCCAAGCACCGCCCAGGAGAACCAGGCAAAAGGGGGTATAGGTTCCCGCGATGAGAACGAAGATGGTGCAATGGTCAAAGATCCGCATCACTGCCTTTGCCGTTCTGGCCGATAAGGCGTGATAGAGGGTGGACATGGTATAGAGAATGATGAGGGATGCGCCGTAGATGGCACAGCTCACCACCGCCATAGCCCCCACGGAAGCTGAGCGGATCAGCATAAGAACCGTTGCGGCAATGGCAAGAGCGGCTCCCACGCCGTGGGTAACGGCGTTGAAGATCTCTTCCCCAAGGGTAAAGAATTTTTTGTAGATCAGCAAGAGGATCTCTCCAATTTCTCGGCGATGACGGGCTTCAAGGCTTCCGCAACCAAGTTGCCAAGCCATTTTCTGCCCTCCGTATTGGGATGAATACCGTCGTCAGCCAGATAAAGGGTGCCATGGGCAACCCCTTCCGCCTGGGCAAGTCCGTCCAGGGGGAGATAGGCTACGGCGTACTCACGCGCCAAGCGGCGGATCACCTCGATCTTGCCATAAAGATCCATACGGAATTCTTCGGTGGCGGGAGTGGGCAGACAGAAGGGCTCCATCATGATCACGGGGATGTTCCGCACCTTCAAGGCCTCCAGCACGGTGCGGTAGTTCTGCTCGGTCATCTCGTGAGTGGTGTTCACCAGTGCATATTTATCGAAAATATGCCAGCTGTCGTTGACACCCACCAGAATAGTGACGATATCCGGGTTCAGATCCAGGAAATCGGACTGCAATCTCTGCACCAAATGCTCGGTACGGTTGCCGCCGATGCCGCGGTTAAAGAAGGTAAAGTCGGTTTCGGGGAAGGCTTCCCGCAGGATGCTCGCCGCTACGGATGCGTAGCCGGGGCCAAGATCCATGGGATCTTCGCGGTTTCTGCCTGCATCGGTGACGCTGTCACCCTGAAATAAAATACGCATATCAGTTCTGACCTCTTCTTGCTTTGGCCTCTGCCTTCAGACGGGCATCCTTATCCAGAATGCGCTTACGGAGACGGATGCTCTTGGGGGTAACCTCGATCAGCTCGTCGTCGCTGATAAACTCGATGGCCTCCTCCAGAGAGAAGATGATAGGAGGAACCAGGATCAGCTTTTCATCCGCACCGGAGGAACGGATGGCGGTGAGGTGCTTCTGCTTGCAGGGATTGACAACGATGTCGCCCTGCTTGGGGTTCATACCCACGATCTGACCCTCGTAGACCTTGGTAGCCGGCCCTAAGAACATATTGCCGCGCTCCTGGGTATTGTACAGACCGTAGGAGGTGGTCTCCCCTGCATCGGAGGCAACCAGGGAGCCGGTGAAGCGCAGCTGGATCTCGCCGCGGAAGGGCTCGTAGGAATCGAACACGGTGTTCATAATGCCTTCGCCGCGGGTCATGGTCATAAACATACTGCGGTAGCCCAGCAGACAACGGGTGGGGATCTTATACTCGATCTTCATGCGGGTGCCTGCGGCGTTGGGGTTCATGGCAAGCAGTTCACCCTTACGGCGGCTGAGCTCCTCGATGACGGAGCCGGAATATTCATTGGGAACGTCGATGTATACCAATTCGATGGGCTCGTGACGCTCGCCGTCGATCTCCTTGAACAGCACCTTGGGGGTAGAGCAGGACATCTCGTAGCCCTCGCGGCGCATATTCTCGATCAGGATGGAGAGGTGCATTTCACCTCTGCCGCAAACCTTGAAGCTGTCGGTGGTGTCGCCGTCCTCAACGCGAAGGGAAACGTCCTTCTGAAGCTCCTTATACAAGCGGTCGCGGAGCTGACGGGTGGTAACGAACTTACCCTCCTTACCTGCGAAGGGAGAATCGTTGACGGAGAAGGTCATCTCCATGGTGGGCTCACTGACCTTGACGAATTCCAAGGGCTCGGGGCACAGCACGGAGGTAACGGTATCGCCGATGGTGATATTTTCTGCACCGGAGAAGCAGACGATGTCGCCCACGGAGGCAGTCTCTACGGGAACACGGTTCAAGCCGTCGATCTGATAGAGGCTGACGATTCTGGTCTTCTTGGGAGCGGCGCCGGTGTGGTAGTTGGTGATGCAGACCTCCTGGTTCACCTTTACGGTACCGCGCTCAATTCTGCCGATACCGATTCTGCCCACGTACTCGTTATAGTCGATGGAGGAAACGAGAAGCTGAAGCTCCTCCTCGGGCTCACCCTCGGGAGCGGGAATGTAATCCAGAATGGTACGGAACAAGGGCTGAAGATCCTCACCCTTCTCGTAGGGGGTGAGAGATGCGGTGCCGTCTCTGCCGGAGCAGAACAGCACGGGGCTTTCCAGCTGTTCGTCGTTGGCATCCAGGTCGATGAGAAGCTCCAGAACCTCATCGGGAACCTCGTCCAGACGGGCGTCGGGCTTATCGATCTTGTTCACCACAACGATGACGCGATGGTTCAGCTCCAAAGCCTTCTGCAACACGAAGCGGGTCTGAGGCATGGGGCCTTCTGCGGAGTCTACCAGCAGGATAACGCCGTTTACCATCTTCAGAATACGCTCCACTTCCCCGCCGAAGTCGGCGTGGCCGGGGGTGTCAACTACGTTGATCTTCACATCCTCGTAGTGGATGGCGGTGTTCTTGGCAAGAATGGTGATGCCGCGCTCGCGCTCCAGGGCGTTGGAATCCATAACGCGATCCTCAGTGACCTGATTTTCGCGGAAGATACCGCCCTGCTTTAACATTTCGTCCACCAAGGTGGTCTTACCATGGTCAACGTGGGCAATGATAGCGATGTTTCTTAAATCCTTACGTACCAAAACGGTTTGCTCCAATCTATCATACTACAATTTTTATCGACATATTGTACCACATTTTCTGCCCCGTGGCAATGAAAATTCCTACAAAATTTGGGAAGCTGTTCCGCCCGTCTTTCGTCACATTCTCCGTTCCAGGATCCAATCCAGGTAGAGAGATACAGGATCCATCTCCGTATGGGTATACAGCATACGGCATCCCACCACGTCCTCGATCTCGTTGAAAACGGGTTTTCCTTGGTGGTAGATCAGATCGATCCCCGCAAGCCCCAGCGGAAGAGCTTGGGTAAAGGCGCGAACGATCGCTTCCTCTTCGGGGGTGAGGGTATGGGGTACGGCAGTACCGCCCAAACAGAAATTACTGCGGAAATCGGTATGGGAAACGCGAAGCATTCCCGCAAGGATCGTTTCACCCAAAACGTAAACCCGCAGATCCTTCCCCAAATCGGAGACGGGCTCCTGCAATACGGAGGGGATGCCTGCCAAGGCAGTTCTTGCCGCCTCAGCCTCTTCCCTGCTTTTCACCAGGAACACCTGGGTACCGCCGTGACCTTCGCAGGCCTTCAACACGTATGGATAGGGGCGGTCTGTCATCTGTGCGGGATCGGGGATGTATTCCGTTTTGGGGTAGGGAACGCCCAAGGAATCTGCCAGCCGGTAGGTGTTCCATTTATCGTTGCAAAGAGTGCTGACCGCAGAGGAATTGTAGGTGGGGATCCCGCGAGCCTCCAAGGCTTTGGAAAGTGACGGATCCATGGTGCGTACCACGGCAAAATCCGGGTTCTCTGCGGGGAGAGGGACATCCGTCAGATGCAGCTCCAGCTCTACGCCGCGCTTTTCTGCGGCGGCAAACCAAAAGTCGATGAAGGTCTTGTTTCGCAAGGCTCCCGCAGGATCGTAGATCAGCCAGCCCTTCATTTGCTTGCCTCGCATTTCTCGCGGATATAGGCAAGGATATGCTCCGCAACGTTGATGCCGGTGCAGGTCAGAATGTTCTTGATATGGGCGTTGGAATTTACCTCGCAAAGCAAGGGAGCATCATTCTCGCCAAAGAGAAGATCCACTCCGCCGAAATCCAAGCCCAGAGCCTTGCAGGCGCGGATGGCCAGTGCCTCCTGCTCCGGGGTGGGAGTGTAGGGCTTCATACTGCCGCCGGAGGAGATATTGGCGCGGAAATCCGTCTCGGAATAGCGGTACATACTTGCCACAGCCTTGCCGCCCACCACGTTGATCCGCACGTCCCTGCCCTTAGAGGAGGCGACGAAGGACTGGAGAAGAGTTCTCTTTGGAGAGATGCGGTTGATGCATTCCACCAATTCGTCTCGGCTTGACACCAAAAATACCTGCCAGCCGAAGGAGCCGCAGGCCTCCTTGACCACCATGGGATAGCCAAGCTCCTCTTCTGCGTAGGGCAGGAAGGGGTTATCCCTCCAATCGGTCTCAAAAAAGGTCATAGGTAAGACCAGGGTCTTGGGCATGGGGATCTCCTGCCCCGCCAAGGCAAGATAGGTGCGGGCTTTATCGTCACACAGGGCGATGGCGGAAGCGGAATTGAATACGGGAAGCCCCGCAAGCTCAAGGGTGCGGGCAAGGATCACATCTTTATCCAAAAACAAAACGAACTCCCCGTAGGAAGCGGGCCGCTGTGCGTTGGTGCATACCTGCAGGGAGATGCCCAGGCGGGAAGCCGCCTCTTCGTAAAGCGCGGTTTGCTCCATGTATTTTTCACCGTTTAAGCCGTGGTTGATGATCAGCGTTCCTACCATTGGTATGCACTCCTTTCGGGGGGGGATCTTTCGATGTAGTTTACCCTATAATAAGACATTTGTCAAGTTTCGGGAGCATCTTTTTTGACAAAGAGACGAGAAAGCAGGAGCTTTTGGCCCTCTCCTCTGTAAAATACGAAAAAGTTCATTTATTTTTCTTTAATCCGTTGACAAAAAACGCCTAACATGGTAGAATATTATGTATTTTTTTGAAAGGGGCGGACCGCTGTGAAGCTTGCGCGTTTTGTTCGAAGAAAACATACGTCTATGAATTCTTACACATACGGGAGCATTGCGCCCGTGCAGGTGTCTTTCGCCCATTTTTGACCGGATTTTCCATTCTGCGGGCTGTGCAGAACAAGGAATTCCGGTTTCTTTCATTTATTCGACCGATTTACTTACAGAAAGGATCATTTTTCCGTTATGAAAAAAGTTGCCATTATCATGGGCTCTGACAGCGATCTGCCCGTAGTTGAGAAAGCCATTGACGTTCTGAAACAGTTCGAAGTACCCTTCACCGTACGGGTGCTTTCCGCCCACAGAACTCCCGCAGAGGCAAAGAAATTTGCCGAGAGTGCCCGCAGTAAGGGCTACGGCGTTGTCATTGCCGCCGCAGGAAAGGCCGCTCATCTGGCAGGTGCATTTGCCGCCAACACCACCCTGCCCGTGATCGGAATTCCCGTAAAGTCCTCCACCCTGGACGGGCTCGACGCACTGCTTTCCACGGTACAGATGCCCACCGGTATGCCCGTTGCCACCGTTGCCATCGACGGTGCCGCCAACGCTGCTTTGCTGGCAATTCAGATCCTGGCGGTTTCTGACAGAGCATTGGCTGCCAAGCTTTCCGAGAAGAGAAAAGCCGACACCGAGAAGGTTCTGAAGAAGGATGCGGAGATCTCCGCAAGATTTGCTGAATAAGGACACTTTATATACAGGCAGGTAATTCACATGAACAAATTGAAAGAAGAATGCGGCGTCTTCGGGATCTATGCCCCCGATCGCTGTGAAGTTGCGGCTACCGCCTACTACGGTCTGTTTGCCTTACAGCACCGCGGGCAGTCCAGCTGCGGCATCGTCGTCAACGACGACGGCTTGTTCCGTACCCACAAGGACAGCGGTTTGGTAAACGACGTGTTTACCCCCGAGGTTTTAGCCTCCATTGAAAACGGCAATATGGCTTTGGGTCACTGCCGTTACGGCACCTCCGGCAGCAAGGGCAGAGAAAACGCTCAGCCTGTGGTGGTGGATCATATCAAGGGCAGAATGGCCATTGCTCACAACGGCAGCCTGGTCAACTCCTACGAGCTTCGTACCGAATTGGAGCTGAAGGGCTCTATCTTCCACACCCAGAGTGACATTGAGGTCATGTCCTACATCATCATTGAGGAGCGTTTGAGACAGCCCTCCATCGAGCAGGCAGTCAACGCCGCTATGCACCGTGTCAAGGGTGCTTACTCTCTGGTGGTAATGTCCCCCTCCAAGATGATCGCCTGCCGTGACGAAAACGGCTTCCGCCCCCTTTGCTACGGTATCCGCGACGACGGTGCTTACATCGTAGCCTCCGAAAGCTGTGCCCTTGGCGCAGTGGGCGCAAAGTTCGTTCGTGATCTGAAGCCCGGCGAGATCCTGGTGTTTAACAAAAACGGCGTGGAATCCATTACAGATCACTGCGGTAAGGCTTGCCCCAAGCTTTGTGTTTTTGAATACGTTTATTTTGCAAGACCCGACTCCGTCATCGACGGCTGTTGCGTTCACGATGCCCGCGTCCGCGCAGGACGTTATCTGGCACAGGAGCATCCCGTGGATGCCGACGTGGTGGTAGGCGTACCCGACTCCGGCCTGGATGCCGCATTGGGCTATTCCAGAGAATCCGGTATCCCCTACGCTCCCGGTCTTTTGAAGAACCGTTACATCGGGCGTACCTTCATCTCTCCCGGACAGAAATCCAGAGAAAATCTGGTAAGACTGAAGCTCTCCCCCATTGCCAGCGTGATCGCAGGCAAGCGCGTGGTGCTGGTGGATGACTCCATCGTAAGAGGCACCACCTGCGGACAGATCGTCAACCTGCTTCGCGCCGCGGGAGCAAAGGAAGTGCATATGCGCATCTCCTCCCCTCCCTTTAAGTTCCCCTGCTATTACGGCACCGACGTCAGCTCCAAAGATAAGCTGATCGCAAACAGATACTCCAAGGATGAGATCGCCATGGTGATCGGCGTAGATTCTCTCGGCTACCTCAGCATTGAGAACGCCATGAAGCTCAGCGGCGAGACCAAGGAATACTGCAACGCTTGCTTCACCGGAGAATACCCCACTGCGACCCCTTCCGAAAACCGTCCCGGCCGCTTTGATCAGAAGCTGAGCGAAAAAGATAAGAAATAAACTGTCGACACGACGAAAGGATACGATTATGCACGAGAAGAGTTTTAGCGAAAGCTATAAGAACGCAGGCGTAGATATTACCGCAGGCTATAAGGCGGTAGAGCTGATGAAGGCCAGCATCGCCAGAACCATGACGAAGGGTGTTTGCTCCGATATCGGCGGATTCGGCGGTCTGTTCGACCTGGATCTCACCGGCATCTCCAAGCCCGTTCTTGTTTCCGGTACCGACGGCGTAGGTACCAAGCTGAAGATTGCATTTTTGATGGACAAGCACGATACCGTTGGTATCGACTGCGTGGCAATGTGCGTTAACGACGTTATCTGTGTCGGTGCAAAGCCCCTGTTCTTCTTGGACTACATTGCTTGCGGCAAGAACGTTCCCGAGAAGATCGCTTCCATCGTTTCCGGCGTTGCTGAGGGCTGCGTGCAGTCCGGCTCCGCTTTGATCGGCGGCGAGACTGCCGAGATGCCCGGCTTTTATCCCGTTGACGAATACGACCTGGCAGGCTTCTCCGTAGGTGTGGTTGACCGCGACAAGGTCATCGACCGCAACACCATGACCGAGGGCGACGTGATCATCGCCATCCCCTCCAGCGGCGTACATTCCAACGGCTTCTCTCTGGTTCGTAAGGT
>JAEIGA010019759.1_pt1 | contig 10267 bp, 7 predicted proteins | sample 9270691 | NCBI WGS metagenome assembly JAEIGA01 (sample SAMN17057246, study PRJNA624740) | gut metagenome | biome: biome; isolation source: fecal sample | host: Bos grunniens | place: China: Xizang | collected 2019
AAGTGCTTGACGGTTGGATTGATAGTCCGCGTGGGCAAGCATATATCAAGAAATACGAATTATAGCAAACACTCTGGATGCATATTATGTGGATTTGGAGTTGGCGGAAATGTGACAATCAAGGGGGTGAATTAAATGAAGAAAGCAATTTTGATTTTGTTATCATTACACAAAGAGATTATGACAAGTTGGGTGAATAGCGAAGAAGGGAAGGAATATCTTGAACGCTGGCAGCAATGAAAAGCAACCAAAACAAAAAAGGCACTTGATGGTGCCTTTTTTGATTGTTTAATATGCTTATGTGATATTTTATATTCAAATCAACCACAATGCACCGAGGGTGCAATTCATGGAGCAAGGCGAGAAATCATGGCAAAGCCAATTCATGCAACACGTTGCAATTCATAAAAAAAGACACTCGGTTGAGTGTCTTTTTGTTTCAGTTGATTACAGACTTTGGTCACCGAATTTGATGACGCCTGTTTTGCGGAGAAGTTCGCTCATGCCGAGGCTTACGCCTGCGGGGATTATGAATAGACAGAGTGCTATGCCGAGGCCAAGTTTCCAGTCTTCAATGACACCTTGTGATGCGTCGATTGTGCCAAAGAGTCCAACAAGACCTGACGTGCCCATACCGCCACCTGCTGAGTTGCAACGAAGGTCAAGAAGCACTGCGGTGAGTCCTGCAAAGGCACTTGCCACGATTTCAGGCACCATAATCACAGGCTTTTTCATAATGTTGGGGATTTGAAGCATTGATGTGCCGATGCCTTGTGAGATAAGCCCCGACCACTTGTTTTCACGGAAACTGCTGATTGCAAAGCCCACCATGTGTGCTGCACAACCTGCAACTGCTGCACCACCTGCGATTGCAAAAACTTCGGGGTTTTCAAGGGCAGTGTTTGAGGTTGCGATTGCCACCCAAATTGCTGCTGATGATGTGGGCATTGTGAGAAGTATGCCCATGACCACTGCAACGAGTATGCCAACAAGGACTTTCACTGCGGTGCCTGCTTCGATTGCCAACACAAGGACAACTGCAATGAGGTCAACAAGTTTGATGAAGGGCCAAGCAATAAACACACCTGCCATTGACAATATGAGCATACCAAGGGGAATAAGCACAATGTCAAGTTTTGTTTTGCCTGCATAAAGACCTGCCACTTCAACTGTAAGCACTGCAAGGACATAAGCACCAATAGGGTTGCCCGGTGCACCGAATGCAAAGACAAAATCTGCTTTTCCAACAAATGCGTCAACAAGTCCGCCAGAGAATGCACCGATAAGTCCAGTCACTGCTGCGGTGAAAAGCACAAGGGGTTTTGCACCAAGTTTGTGTGCTATGCCCACACCGATGCCTGCGCCCATAAGCATTTTGGCGATTTTTGCCATGCTGTCAAGAGCCTTTGCAAAAGAGTTGTCACCACACCAACTTGCGATTTGAGCAAGTATTGTGCCTGCAATAAGAGTGCAGAAAAGACCTTGTGCCATACCTGTGAATGCGTCAATGAAATATCTATTCCAGATTTTCTTCAACACATCAACTGTTTTTTGCTTTTTGGTTTTTTCTTCTGCGATGTCTTCTGTTGTGTCTTCTGTTTGAAATTCATCAACCATTTCCACATCTTCGGTGGTTGAGGCGATGTTTTCTTCGTTGTTTTCTTCAACCGCTGTCAAATCTTCATTGATTTCGGTTGCTTCATTGATAGTATTCTTATCGGTGGTCATATCAGTCCTCCATAAGATGATGCACTGTTGTCACTGAAAGGGCAAAGAGTTTTGCTATGTCATCTCTGCCAACAACACCTTCAATGGCATCTTTGTGTTTTGCGGTTATTGTTGCGGATTTGATGTTTGCTTTTGCAAATGCGTTTGAAACTGATCCGTGCAAGCAAGACAATCTGTTGACCATTGAGTTGTTGTCGTATGTTTTCAAGGACATACCATTTTCTCTTGCGGACAAGGATATTGCATCAAGGACTTCTCTTGAATGTTTGATCTTCAAGAAGTGGTCCCCTGTGTATGTTGCAAATTTGTTGTCAAGAATATCACTGATTGCAAGGACTTTTGCTGAGCCAAACTCTGAGTGTGCTTTAACAAATGCTTTTGAGCCACCATGAGCAGAGTTTTCGCCACCGAATGATGCAAACACAATGCGGACATCGTTGGGCAAAAGTTGAGGGTTTTCAACAAAGTATGCATAGGTTGCAAGGGCAACAGATGTTGCCACACCGCCTCTGTTTCTTGCGTGTTTCTTTGAGAATGAGAAGTGTGTCACCAAAACTGCAATGCCTGCCATTGCTGCAAGGAAAGGTATGATGGTGAGAGTGGTCACCGCTGCAATTTGAGTGAAATCTTCAATGCAGACTTTCACGATACAACAGATGATAAACACCAATGCGGAAATGGGTGAAGTGATGAGAGCAAACTTTCTCAACTTTGTGAAGTCATAAAGTGCGTTGCCAAGGACTGCATCGTGGTTGGTGCAGATGACAATTGTCCTTTCCTTGCTGGCTTCGCAACAGCTGGGGCATCTTTCACTGACAACGTTGTAGGACACTTTTTGTGGCAGAATCTTATTGAGTTTGCCACCCTTTCCAACAAAGAGAAGAAGGATTGCAATTGAGCCTGCAAAGAAAAGCACCAAAGACAACACAGTTATGATAACTGCGGAAATGTCATTCTTCACAAATGAAAGGAAATAAAGCACCAAGCAAAGTGCATACCAAATTCCCAAAAGTGAAAGAGAGCCTCTGCCTTCAATGGGGCGAGCTTTGTATGCTTCAAGACGGACACGAGCACTTGTTTCGCTGTGAAGTCTATCACGAATAAGGCGTGCGGTTGCAGTTTCTTCTGGTGTGCCAGTGAGCCTGCCTTGATATCCATCAAGCTCAGTGCAAAAATCTGCGACAAAATCGCATGCGTCGTCTAAATCATCTTGTGATACTACAAAAGGTTTTCTGTCCAAGTTTTCCATGACTTAATTATATAATCTAATTATAAAAAAAGCAATGAATTGTAAATAAGCAATAAAAAATCCCCTATCAAGTAGGGGATTTGCTGTGTTTTTTGTTGTTTTCAGTTTAGATATTGTCAATGATGTGTTTCTTTCTGCGTTTGCCCATAAAGAATACCACAAGAGCATTGTATCCTGCACAACCTGACACAAGGCGGTTGATATAACCAAACTTGATGGGGGGAATGTCGGGGTAGAGAGCTTTAATGCTGTTGGCAAGTGAGTCTGCATCTGCTTGATTGCCTGTGTGTGAAATGAGAATGAAATCATTTTTGCCTTCTTCATAGTATTCACCAAAGAAACGTGTGATTTCGCTCATTGCTTTCTTTCTGCCGAGAGCCTTTCCAAGAAGAGTGATTTTGCCTTCGTGGCTCAATTCAAGGATGGGCTTCAAGTGCATAATTTTGCCGAGAAGAGCTGCGATTGATGAAATTCTGCCACTTTGTTTCAAGTTGTTGAGGTCGTCAACGATAAAGATGTGGTGTGAGTTGAGTTTGTTTTCTTCAATCCAAGCAATGACTTCATCCATTGATGCACCATTTTCTTTCATTTTGGTTGCATAGTAGTAGAGAAGTCCTTCACCGCCCGCACCTGAAAGTGAATCAATCACTTCAATGCGTCTGTCGGGGAATTCAAGACGAAGGTCATTTGCAACAGCACAAACACTGTCATAGCTTCCACTCATACCTGATGAGAATGAGATATAAAGCAAATCCTTGTCACTTTCTTCAAGAGCCTTTTTGAGTGTATCGTATGCGGTGCTACGATTGACTTGTGCGGTCTTGACAAGAAGTCCGTTTTTGAGCATATCGTAGTAGTCCATCATAGGGGGGCAGGTGTCTTCATGCTCATAATCCTTGCCATCAACAGTGAAGGGCATAGGCACTTGAATGGCAGGGTTTTGTTCATAATAACCGAAGTAAAGGTCGCAAGCATTGTCTGCTGCAATGATAAAATCTTTCATAAATATTCCTTTTTACGTGCAAAAAGATAATGCACATTTTTATTAATATGTCTATTATATCACAAATATATGGTGATGTCTACATCAAAATTCACATATTGAAAAATAATTGAAAACATTTTGCAAAAGATTGTTTATATGGTGAAAATGAGCAGGGCGAAGGCACAAAACAAGTGATGAAAAGCGGGCAAAACAAAAATAAAAAAACACCGCAATGCGATGTTTTGTCATTCAAAAGTGATGTTTAAAGTGTTGATTTGGTGATTTTATGGGATAAGCAATCTTCCGCTTGATTCAACAATCAAGATGCACTTGCCACGGATGGTGTCCACCGGCACAACACCAAACTCACGAGAGTCACGGCTGTTTTCACGATTGTCACCAAGGACAAAGACAGAGCCTTCTGGCACTGTGACCACCAATGGGTCAGTTGAGCTTGTTGTGTAGGTTGCGCCTCTTGTGTAGATTTCATCAAGTGCCAAGCCATTGACATACACCTTTCCATCATTGTTGATTTCAACAGTGTCACCTGCAACAGCAATGACACGCTTTACAAGGGTATGAGTTTCCTTTTCACCAGTTTCTGCATCGTCAAGGTCAATGTCAAAGACAACAATATCACCGCTGTTGACTTTTGCTATCATATTCAGGACAAGGGTGTCGCCTTTCACTATGGTTTCAACCACTTTTCCGTTTTCATCAAGGACATATTCACCGCCTACAAGGGTGGGAAGCATACTGCCACCGCCAACGGGAATTGTGCAAATGACATAGGTTTTCAATATGATGGCTGTGACAAGAGCAAGCACCACGACAACCACCATAGAAACTATGGTGTAGATAGTTTTTCTTTTTTTGTCTTTTGGTGTTTGAAATATTTCTATTTCGTTGTCAAAGTTTTCCATTGATTTACCCTATGTAATGAAGTGCGTTGATATTCTACAACCAAAGGAAGTTGTTGAAAAGCACTTTTTCGCATTGTTCAAATGTGAATTTCTTTCCGTCTGCAAACAGTGCCAAATGTTTTCCGTATTGATTTTTGAAATCCGCTGTTGAAAGGGATATCTTTTGCCAACATTCACCGCCATTGAGATTGATGGTTGCGGTGTAGGTTTCATCTTCAACGTGGACACTGAAAAGCACTGATTTCTTTTCGGCAGAGTAGGCATCAAATTGAAGCACTGCATCTCTTTGAGATGAAAACTGCTCACGAGTGCTACGATACATAATAAGTCTGCCCGATTTGACTGAAATGCCTTTGATGTTGAATGGGCCAATTTCGGCAGAAAGGTTGTTGTCATCAAGGATAACGCTGTCTGACTCTGATGAGAATCTGCCAAGCCCCATATTGCCAGTGTAAATGATTCTGTCATCACCGATGGGTGTGCTGTCTTCTTTTACACCGATTTTTGAAGGTATCATGCCTATGACAGGTGAGCAACTCAATTCAACAACGTTTTCCATTGACACCGATGCAAAAGCGGTGATAAGCTCCTCATCGTTGTAAACGGGCACTTTGTATGCATATTCGTTTTCGCCTGTTTTTTGACCATCTTCAAGAGTTGTCCAAAATCTTTGTGTGGGGTCAGGCTCACCGTATGATATTGAAATCTGTTGGTCGGTGAAAGGTCTATCCCCTGACAAAACCAAATATAGACTGCCATCAACTTCGTTGAAAGAAAGAGAAGGCATTTGCACAGGCTCTGCATCGTGGGTGAGATTGCGCTTCAACCATTTTTTCAGTGATTGATAAACACTTGAAGTGATTTGGTCATCAGTGCCTCGGCTTATCATCAATGTTTTGGCGGTTGCAGGGACAAGTGAAATCAATGCTTCCGCTCTGTCTACGTCAGCGTATGTATTGTTGGTTGCCACAACATAACAAGTGGGGCAGTTGACAAGTCGAGCATAGGTTTCTGCACCGACACCTGTTGAAAAAGCACGCTCTTCATCGTTGGTTGGCACATTGCCCATAGTAAAGCGGTGTGCACCTGATCGCCACAAATATCCGCCACCATTGATTGCAACAAGAGCGGAAACTCTGCTGTCCATTCCTGCCACTTGCCAAGCAATTTGAGCACCTTTGCTTATGCCCAAAACCCCTATTCTATCCGCATCAATCAAGGGATGTTCTTCAAGCAAAGTGATTGCTCGACGGACAATTTTTGACCATTGAAACCAAGGGCTATTTTTTGCAGAGCCTTCAATATGGTCAAGGTGCAGATTGCATTCAGGATAACTTGATGTTTCAAGTGAAGATGGGAAAGATGTTGCATAGTCCCCATCAAATGAGCCATTGAAATCAAGAAAGCAGACAACGCAACCTGAGCTTATAAAGTCGGTTGCAAGATAGTGTGCATCTTCAAAGTGTGAATGGGAAGATATGATAAGGACAGCAGGGCGAGGGTCAAGCCATCTCTTGTCGTATGAGATGTTGACAAAAGCACGCACCTTTCCGTCAGCACAATTTTCAGACGTGAAAAAAGTGCCGGTGGTGACCACATTATCCTTTTCTCTTGAAAAAACTGTGGATGTTTCCAGCGGGTCTTTCTTGGGATTGAATCCTTCCCATACCAGTGTTGGTGTCAAAAATTGAAGTTCCATATCCACAATTATACCCCAAAATGAGTATAAAGTAAAGCACTAAAATATTAGTGCTTGTGTTGAAAGGTCTTGAAAGGGAATTGACACAGATATTATTCTCAAAAAAATCAATAGATTTTTCTGAGTTTTCATGGTTTTTCACAGGTCTTTCAATGTCTAGCGACAACACAGAAGTGTCCTTTCCTTTCAGCATTTTTTCGTATTCTAACCGCATCTTTTCAGTGGTCAACTCATCGGGCAAAATAAAATCCATATCCATAGGATATTTTATTCATCTTCTTTGAATTTGGTGTTGTCAACTGTTTTCAGTCACATCAATGTCAAAGGTGACATCAAACTGAATATTGTCAGAAAATCCATCTTCAAGGCTCAACCCATACTTTTGATACAACATATTTTCAATGCCCAAAAAGTCAATGCCCGATGATTTTGAAAGGTCGTATGCCTTTGTCAGGGCAGTTTCAAGTTTGGTTTCAAGGATATCTTTTGCCATCAAAACTTCACTAGAATTGCAGTTGAGAATGTATGGTGTGTCAAAGCCTTGCGCTTCAACAAAGGATACATTCATTTTGATTTTTACTGCAATTTTGTTGCCATCAATTTTCACCGACCGAGAGTTGTCAACAATGCGAAATTCTATGACACCACCAGTGTCAAGGGGGACAGGCAGTTTGTTTTCGACTTTGTCTGTGTAAAACAAGTTGATCGCTTGTGCAATTTCTTCTTCAACAATTTCATTGTTGTTGTCATTGAGAGCAAGATTTTTGTTGATGTCAACAATATAGTTTTTGTCTTGACTGCCACTGTTGTCACCGATTGGTTTTTCTTCCATTTCGGTCAGTTGAAGATAGGGGACAATGGCACTTCCACTGCGAGAGCATCGCATTGCAAGAAAGTCCTTCACACTGACAGAAGTCAAGCCACCTGCCTCTAAATCTTGAAGCAAAACTGCTTGCAAAAAGAAAGATATGTTTTCAGTTGACGGAATTTTGCTTGCAAAAAGTTTTGGAATGTTGTGGTCTGTTGCCACAACAAGTGCTTGCTCGGGCAAAGCCAAAGGCTTTGTCAGTGCAGAGAAAGTCCTGACAGGATTCAGTGTCAATGCACTGGGTGACATAATCACAAGATTGCAGTGTGAAAGGGAAACAATAAGCCCAAGTTTTTCACTGATGGAATTGATTGCCTCTGTCAATGTTTCGCCCATTGCTGAATAAGTGAGATAACTTGAAGTTGTTTTGTCAGTCCCTGCACTGCCACTTACACTGACCGTCTGGACAGTCACTTCATACACATCATCTTTGAAATCTATGCCCAACCCCACAACAATGCCCGATTGCGTAAGGGATTTGTTGTCAATGACTCTGCCGAATATGGTGAGTATTATGGCGGAAATCAAAATCACCAACCACTTTTTTGAAAAGAAACTGTCAGATATCTTGTGAAAAAGGTTTTCTTTCATATCCTATCCCCCAAAGCTTGATTTTGTGATTTTTTGTCTTTTTTCTTGTAAACCGCCTTTACGATGAGGAAATATATGGGCAAAATCAAGGATATAGCCATCATAACCCCACCAATCACCACACTATGTGACCAGTCCGCCAAAATTTGAGGGGAAGGCAAAATGATTGACAACAGAAAAACCGTTGTGACAACCACAAGCACCGCAGGGTATTTGCTTTTCACAAGACGCACCGAGCATTCTGTCAAACCATAAAACAAGAAGGATATTTCAACAACTCCCATGACAATCACCGCAAAAAGGGCAGTCCATTCCATTCTGCCAATTTCTGTTGACAATTGATTGAAGCCTGATATCTCAACAAGAAGATTGCCAAGAATTTTCATTGCATCGCCATACATTGCAACGCCAATCATAACTGCAACAATGGTGAGAATATGAGTTATGGCAACAGACGTGGGGATATATGGGAATTTCTTTTGTTTGACCTTTACAAAGATTAAGGGAAAGAAATTGCCAAGCCAAAGACCATACTTCAATGAGTGAGTGACAAAATCTTTCAAGGGCAAGGATAGAATGGGCAAGTTGCGTTTTATATCCAAATGGCAGTCAAGAAAAATCAAATTCAACACAATGACCGCAAAGACAATAGGCGTTAAAATTTCCGCAGTGCGACCTATGGTATGCACCCCTTTCAACCCTAAATAAAGCATGGGGACAACGAGTATTGAAACCACAATGACAGGGGATATTCCAACATACAATTCTACGGTGAAAAATAGCACCGCAAAAGCAAAATATCCTATGGATTTAAACCCTAAAAATAGAAAGAGAAATGCAACCCCAATCTTGTATGGAATTGTTGAAGAAAGGCGAGCGTCACTGCCATCACAAAAGAATAGATAAACAAGCACAAACTCAACAATGTCAACGACAGAAAGAATGATATAAAACCACAGTGTTGATGATGACAAATATTCATTGACGATTGATGGCAGAGTGGACAGCTTATAGGACAATGTAGCAAGAAAAACCACAGCCCCAATTTGAGAGTTGTAGAGCGTGGTTGTTTTTGGTTGTTGACACAAATTATAGTTCAGTTTCATATTTTGCACACTTAATCATCGCTTTTTGACATTCGCTTGTGATTTTTGTTTGGTATTGAATATGGTCTTTCACCCATATTTACGGTGCTTGATTTCAAGATGCCATCTTTCAAGTCAGGGTTGATTCGTGGGGCATAAGGTGCAAGATAAGGTGCACCATAACTTGACAAACTCACAAGATATGCAGTGAGCAAAATGATCAAAATCACTATGCCGAAAAGCCCCATAACTGCCGAGCAACAAAGGAATACAAAACGCAAAATTGACAACGCACCAACCTGGTCAGGCACACAAAAAATCCCTATTGCCGAAAGGGCGGTCACAAGGACTGCGGGGGAAGATATAAGCCCTGCTTTCACTGCGGTGTCGCCAAGGACAATCGCACCCACAATAGACAATGAAATTCCCATAAGTCTAGGCATTCTTATTGACGCTTGATTGAGGATTTCAAACAGCATCAAAACAAAAAACATTTCTATGGCAGGGGGGAAGGGTATTCCGTTGGTTGCAGACATCAATGTGATGAGAAACTTCAAGGGCATAAGGTGATAATGATGGCTTTGTAGTGCAACATAAGCACCGGGCAATATTACAGTGAGCAAGCCACCCAAAATGCGGAAAAGTCGAGCAAGAGATGATGACCAATCGTTGGAATAATAGTCATATCCATCTTGCAAGTCCTCAAAAATCACAAAAGGCAGTGTCAACACCAAAGGTGAGCCATCAACAATGATTGCCACACGGCCTTCAAGGAGTTTTGATGCCACAACATCAGGCTTTTCACTGCTTCCAACTTGATTGAAAAAGCAATATCGTCTGCCTTGAATGAAAGATGCCACATATGAGCCATCAATTATGCCATCAATGTCAATTTTCCTCAATCGGTCAATTATTTCATCAACAACCTCTGGCAGGGCAATGCCGTCAACATACAAAACTGAAATGGGCGTAGAGGAATATCTGCCTACACTGAGATTTTTCACAGTCAATGATGGTGTCTTCAATCTTCGCCTTATGAGAGTCACATTTGTTTTGATTTCTTCAATGAAACCTTCACGTGGACCTTTCAAAACATTTGAGGTTGGTGGCTCTGCAATGGCACGTTTGTCAAACTTTCG
>JAEIGA010019760.1_pt1 | contig 10267 bp, 8 predicted proteins | sample 9270691 | NCBI WGS metagenome assembly JAEIGA01 (sample SAMN17057246, study PRJNA624740) | gut metagenome | biome: biome; isolation source: fecal sample | host: Bos grunniens | place: China: Xizang | collected 2019
CAGGCGGTCCAGTTCATCCCAGGAAAACAGAAGTCTTGCCTTCTTGCCGCGGCGCTCCAGGGCGAGCTTTACAAAAAGGCTGGTCGCAATGTCTCTGAAGTTACCGATATGGATCGAACCTGACGGGCTGATTCCGGCCGCGCACACATATTCTTCCTTATCGGGGCTGCGCCGAAGGATCTCTTCAGCAATATGGTCTGACCAATGCATCTTAATCTCTCCAGTCTGTGATCCGGCTATTCTGCTGCCGGTCTTTTGATAATATCCAGGATCTTGTATTCGAACTGGCCGGCCGGAGTCTCAGCTACGACGACCTCGTTGACACGGGCACCGATGATGGCCTTGCCGACCGGTGATTCTCCGGAGATCTTGCCCTCAAGGCTGTTGACCTCGCTGGTACCGACGATCGTATAGATAACCTCTTCGTCCAGTTCAATATCATAAAGTTTGACGGTCTTACCGACACTGACGGTATTCGGATCAGTATCTGTATCGTCGATAACTTCTACATTCTTAAGTAACTCTTCCAGCTCCTCGATACGGGCAACAGTATCCCGCTGCTCATCTCTGGCTGCATCATACTCAGCGTTCTCCGAGAGGTCACCCTGCTCTTTGGCTTCTTTGATCGTCTGAGCAATCTCTTTGAGCCTGACGGTTCTGAGCTCGTTCAGCTCGGCCTCAAACTTCGCAAGGCCTTCCTTGGTCATTATGTTTTTCTTTTCTTCCGGCATGGTTTCTTCCTCCACTAAAGAAATTTTGTATCAGTTAATCATTATATCGAAAGTTCCGAATGATGTCAATGCTGAAAGGGGACGTGCAGCCGCAGAAATATCCGCGTCCGCACATCCCCTTTCATGTATGACCTGCTTCTTAATAATGTCTTGTAAGTCCCAGGATCTCTCTGGCTTCAGAGGGCGTCGCCGCCTCGAATCCGGCTTCTTCGATCAGCCGCTTTGCCCTTGCCACAAACTGGGCATTGCTCTGGGCAGGCAGGCCTTTCCTGTAGAAGACATTGTCCTCCATACCGACCCGCAGATGACCGCCCATGGCAATCGCTGCCAGCATGATCGGCATATGGCCCTTACCGATACCTGCCGCCGCCCAGGTGCAGCCTTCAGGCAGTCTCCGGGTCAGATCCACCATATCTTCCACAGTGGCATTGACGCCGCCTGCCGCACCCAGGATCAGCTGGAAATGGCAGGGTGCCTTTAAGATCCCCTTCTTAACATAGTAGTTTGCCGCATAGATCATACCGATATCGAAGATCTCGATCTCCGGCTTTACCTGCAGCCTCTGCGTCTCAAGCCCCAGCTTTTCGAGAAATCTCGGATGATTTTCGAAGATGGTCCTGTACTGCCAGTTCAGCGTTCCGCAGTCATAGGAACACATCTCGGGCAGCAGCTCCCTGATGGGCCGGATCCTGGCCTCATCATCTTCATCCGTACTTCCGGCCCCGAGCGTTCCGCCGGAACTGGTGATGTTGAGACAGATATCGCAGTCCTTCTTTTCCCTGATCAGGTCGATGGTCTCCTTGTAACGTTCAAATGCTGTCGATGGCGTGCCGTCATCATTTCTGACATGGATATGGGCCACAGCCGCACCTGCTTTCCAGCAGGCGTAGACATCATCAGCGATCTCCTGAGGCGTGACAGGCAGATTCGGGTTATCCTTCCTTGTCGGCCATGCACCGGTAACAGCAACAGAAATAATGCGTTTATTCTTTAATTCACCCATTTGAGATACTCCTCTCCTATTTGTTTTCTTCTTGTTGACTTAATATGTAGCAAGACTCATGCCAAACCTGATACCTCACCGGGAATCCTTATTTTACAGGTAAAATGAAGGAAATCTCATCTTCAGCAGCCATTCGGGGACTGTCTACTTTTGTATGCTGACCGGGCTTAAACGGGCCTGCAGCCCTGAAAAAGGGCAAAAAAAAGCGCTGTATATATAAGTATACGTTTACTTTTATACACAACGCTTTAAGTCCTATTCTGAGATACCGTATTTCTCCAGCTTGCGGTACAGCATCGCTCTGGTGATTCCCAGCAGGTCCGAGGCCTTGTTTTTATTGCCGCCGCTCGCGGTAAGGGCTGCATGGATGGCCTCCTGTTCCGCCGCTTCTTTAGCTTCCCGGATCGTCATAACCATGCCTGCCTCCTGCATTTCCTGGGTGAAATGGTAGGACCGCGATTCAAAATAGGGCTGGAAATGCTTCCATGTCAGCCGCTCCATCCAGGCATCGTTCATGGCCCTTTCGATCACATTTCGCAGCTCACGGACATTACCCGGCCAGTCGTAGCCCTGGAGGCGTATCTTGGCCTCATCTGAAATTCCGGGAACCGCCATGCCCAGCTGTTCATTGAGCGTTTTCAATGTCATCTCGGCAATCGCAGGAATGTCTTCTTTACGCTCTCTGAGAGCGGGTACTTTAATAGGGATGACATTCAGACGGTAGTAAAGATCCTCCCTGAATTTGTTCTCTGACACCATCTTTTTAAGATCCTGATTGGTTGCCGCGATAATACGGACGTCCACTTTTTCCGGCGTCACGCTGCCGACAGGCTCAACTTCTTTCTCCTGCAGAGCCCTGAGCAGTTTGGGCTGGATCGAAAGGGGCATCTGGTTGATCTCGTCCAGAAACAGGGTTCCGCCATTGGCCGACTGGAATTTGCCTTTTTTTCCCTGCCTGCTGGCGCCGGTGAAAGCACCGCCGACATAACCGAACAGTTCCGATTCGATCAGATTTTCCGGTATGGCTGCACAGTTTATTTTTATGAACGGGCCGGAAGCTCTCGGACTCAATGCGTGGATGGAATGGGCAACCAGCTCTTTACCGGTTCCGGTCTCGCCCTGGATAATGACCGTCGATGCGCTTCTGGCGCAGCGCCGGATCGTTTTTTTCATTTCCAGCATCTTCCTGCTGTCACCGGCAATATTTTTCAGGGTATATCTGGCCCCCTGGACCTCGGCCAGCTGTTTTTTCAGGACATCGAGTTCTCCCATCATACTCTCGATCTTACCGGAAACGTCGAGCACTTCCTTCATGCCCTGGGAGGCGTTGACCGTCACGCAGCCGATCAGTTCGTCCCCGTCAAATAAGGGTGTATAAAAAGAGATCATCGGAACCTCTCCGCCATCCTTTGACGGCACCTTGACAAGCTCCCCATACAGTGATTCTCTCGTTTTCAGACATTGATTGACTTTTGTCCCCGGCGTGATCTTATAAGTCGGTATGCCCTTGACTTCATCCAGTGTCAGCCCTGTCAGGGCTGTCCATTTTTCACTGACAAAGACAAATCTGCCTTCATCGTCAGTGATGACCAAGCCTTCCAGCGCATTGACCGCGCATTCCAGGAGTGCACCGAGGGACATCAATTCCATCTTATGATTGCTCATTATTCCCCCTCCTTCCTTCACAATGCCTATTATATCAGAAAAACCGGATACAGATCATCTGATATCTGTACCCGGTTTGAAAAACTTTCGTCAGCGCGTCAGCCGCTCCCAGTTTCCGCATTTGATCGCTGTTCTCTGCTCAGCTGTCACCCGAAGGGCGTCAACTGAACTGACCGGATCAAAGTCTGCCATATCATAGGGGTAATCCGTTCCCATCAGGACATGGTCTGCGCCATAAGTGTCTACAAGGAACTGCAGTGCCGGTGTCCAATGAGTGATGGTGTCAAAATAAATGTTTTTAAGATACTTTTCCGGCCCGTCACTGATCACGGCCCTTGCTTCCTGTCTGACCTGGTGTCCGTGCATATATCTGCCGAACTGATATGGAAAATGTCCGCCGCCATGGGAAGAGAGGACCTTCAAATCCGGAAATCTCTCAAAAACACCGCCGAAGATCATCCGCATCAGCGCCCAGTTCGTTTCCTCGACATAACCAATCATATTCATGGCATGATACTTGTCATAGGGCGGTTTCTTCTCTGCTCTTGCAGGATGAAGATAGATGACGATTCCATTTTTCTCACAGAAATCGTAAAAGGGATAGAATTCTTCATCATCAGGCATCTTCCCGTTGATCACCGGGGCGATCTCCACAGCCTTCATGCCCAGGTCAGCTGCAGCCCTTTCCATCTCTGCAGCTGCAAGCTTACTATCCTGCATTGGTACTGTGGCCATCCCTTCAAAATATCCGTCACCTTTTCTGACATAATCTGCAAGCCAGTCATTGCAAAGACGGCAGACTTCCAAGGTCAGCCCGGCATCTGCGCCGTAGAAGAAATACAGTGGGGAGATCGATAATACAGACCGGTCCAGTCTTCTCCGGGCCATGCTTTCAATCATGGTCTTCTTATCATAATACTGGCTGGTCACCGGATAAAACAGCGTATTGCCTATATTGATCCAGGGAACATCGTCTCTGTATTCGAGCTGCGCTTCAAGGGCGCGGCCGTTTTCTCTGATACAGTCGAAGATCGTATCCGGTATATAATGCGCATGTACGTCGATATTCATGAGGGTCTCCTTTATACTTCTGCAGGATCTGCATCTGCCTTTATGGCCGCGGATTTCGGGCAATCTGCCACATAACGTCTGCCCTTTTCCGTAATGACCAGCTTTCTCCTGAATATACCGGCTTCTTTGATATAACCTTCCTCAGCCAGTCTGTAGCTGATCGCAGCAATCTGCATGCCACTGAGCTGATGCTTTTTGAATGCTTCTGCAGCCCCTGCCGGATTCTCGCTGATCGTTTTAAGGATATCGCAGTAGACCGGCGTCAGGTGGTCTTTTGAAAGGACTGCTTCTTTTTCTGTCACAGTAATCGCATTTTTGCCTTTTTCAGAAAGATCAAAGGTGTAAAAACCGAGTCCCCATGTCTTCTTTCTGATGACATATCCGCCGCGGTCCAGCTTTTCCATGATCGCAACTGTCGAACCGGAATCTGCGGTTCTCAGGTCTGTCAGCTCAGCCATGGTCACGTGGCCGCTGAAGATGTACTTGAGGATCTGTCTGTCTTCATCAGTAATTTCAATATCTTCTCTGTTGCTGTCATCCGGAACTGTCGTCCACTCAGCTGCGCCAAAGTAAGATGGTTTTGTCGCCAGAGAAACAACGACTGTCACGATCAGGGTAACTGCAAAACCGAGGGTTGCTGTGTAAACATACTGGTCAATGCGGAAGATGCCGAGGACGGTTCCAATAAGGGTAAAGAAGACCATGACGACCATGCCGCAGAGTGCGCCCCATTTGGCACCTGTATTATTGACTCTCGGCCAGATCGCGCCAAGAACGATCAGGATTGCCGGAGGAACCAGCCAGCAGTTTGCAAATGCGAAGAGGTAGGTGTTGCCGCCAGGGAACTGGCAGAGCAGCCAGGTGAAGGCAACGACGATGGCCATGATGACTCTGCCGTCTCTGACCCTTTGAGCCGGTGTCCTGTTCGGACGGATCCTCTGCCATACGTCACGAGATGCGATACTGGAAGCACCCATAACATTTGAAGAGCTTGTCGATACGCTGGCTGCAACCGCACCTACAACAGCGATGGAGCCAAGCAGCGGAGGCAGCATCGTTCTTGCAACAACACCATAAGCCTCTGTTGTATTGTACTGACCGCCAAGATTCACGAACTGGTCGCCGATAAAGGCGCCTGCATACTGGCCGATGATACTGAAGGGAAGATAAAAGATCAGGAGGGTCAGAAGACCGCCGATGATGAAGGATTTTCTGACGACCTTTTCATTTCTGCTGGATGCAGATCTGAGCCAGTAAAGGTTGGAACCGTATACAAGACCAACGCCGAAGCATACGATAAAGTTCAGGAATGACGGATAGGTAGTGGTGAGCATCGGCAGCGCCTCGCCGGTAAGACCGACATTAAAGCTGTTTCCGCCGGCCCAGGCCGCATTGATCGCTGCGAATCCGCCGAATTTGCTGATAAGGACCACAAAGATACTCGGAACCACGATACAGCCGATGATGACCTGGAAGGTATCGGTAAAAGTTGTTGACCAGAGACCCGCCATGGATACAAAGACCAGGACGACAATGAACATGATGGCCAGGACCAGGGTTCTGTTCCAGCCTGTAAAACCGTAGATCGTATTAACTGCAGAAGTCAGATTATTGGCCAGAAGACCGCACATACCGATCAGCATCGTTACCGCAACGATCCCTCTGACGGTTTTATTATATCTGATCTCCAGATATTCCGGCAGTGTCTGGGCGCCGCTTCGTCTTGCGATCGGGCCGATCGTTACGCCGTATACGATCAGGCCGCAGATACAGTAAATGATATCCCATGCTGCTGAACCGGCCAGGCCGTAGAGCAGGGTAAAACTCGGACAAAGAGTTACGGTCGTGCCGGCAAAGCCGATCGCCATGACACCGATGATCGCCATCGGCAGAGAAATCTCTCTGCCGGCGACCAGAAGATCGGAGGAATCACTCACCCATTTTCTGCCGATCATTGAAAGTCCGAGAAGAATGACCAGAAATACAACCAGTAATATGGAAAAATAAGCACTTAACGACATTTCTAATCCTCCACGTCTATTATTTTAATGTTACAGGTCACTTAACACTTCGTCAACTGCAAACCACTGCGGGATAGGAGAAAGACCGGTCTTGAACTTCATGGTCTTGACTGTACCAAACTCACGAAGTGTGTCTACATAGCGTTCTCTGCCGTATCCGCTGTCCTTCACACCGCCGAAGGGTGCGCCAAGGATGCTGGCCCGGTTATAATGGTTGATAAAGAAACCGCCGGCATCCACATCTCTGGATACTTTCCAGCATTTCTCAAAATCTTTGCTGTAGACGCCGCATACGAGACCGAAGTCTGTACCGTTGGCGATCTCGATCGCTTCTTCATAAGTACTGAACTTCATGATGCAGGTTACCGGTCCGAAGATCTCTTCCTTTGCGATCCTCATATCCGGGGTGACATCTGTGAAGACTGTCGGTGCGACCCAGAAGCCATCCTTGTGTTCTTCGTCTGTCGGAACAGTTCCCTGGGCGGCGATCGTTGCGCCTTCCTGGACACCGATGTTGATATAATTGAGGATGCTCTGCTGCTGCTTACGGCTGACGATCGGACCTACATGTGTTGTCGGATCAAGGGACAGCCCCACCTTCAGCTTCGGAACTGCCTTGAGAACTGTCGGAACGATCTGATCATAAACCGTATCCTGAATGAGAATACGTGAAGCTGCTGTGCAGGCCTCGCCCTGGTTAAAGAAAGCGCCATCGATGATATCTCTGATCGCCTGTTTGATATCGCAATCTTCAAAAATGATCAATGCATTCTTGCCGCCCAGTTCCATGAGCATCGGGATCAGGTTGTCCGCAGCACTTCTGGAAACAGCCCGGCCGGTATTCGGTGAACCGGTAAAGGAAAGCATTCTTACCTTCCGATTGGTGGAAAGGGCTGCGCCTGCAGCGCCTACACCTGCAACACATTCAACAACGCCTTCCGGAAGGATGGTGCTGATCAGATCACAAATACGCATGATCACTGACGGATCCTGTTCGGGCGGCTTGATGACCATACAGTTGCCTACAGCGATCGCCGGAGCGAGCTTGGCACCTGCATGGAGTGCCGGCCAGTTGAAGGGACAGATGCCTGCGACAACGCCGTAAGGTTCGATCGTGCTGATATTGATAATGTTGCCTGCATCGTGTGTATGGCTTGGCATATCGCTGAGGCAAAGACCTCCGAATACTTTGAAATGATTGATGCAGTCTCTGACGTCACCCATGGCCTGGCCGACCGGTTTGCCGTGTTCGATCGACTCAAGCTCAGCCAGCTCATCTGCATGAAGCTCAAGCAGCTCGGCGCATTCGATCATCAGGCGCCCTCTTTCCGGAGCCGGCACATGACGCCATACATTTCTGTAAGTATCATAAGCCTTATCGATCGCAGCATTGACTTCGTCAATACCTGAACCTTTGATGATCCTGGCCGGTTTGCCGGTTGTCGGATCGTAAACTGTAAATTCATTTGCAGGGTCATTGGAAGACCAACGGGTTGTGATAACTTCAATATCTCTCATTTCTTTTTTCCTTTCTTTTTATGTAAATTATTCACCAAATGATTTTCTGTTGTGTACCCACATGTCATGACCGGTAAGGAAATACTCCGGCTCAAATTTCTCCGCCAGAAGCTTCAACTTGCTGAAACTGTCATAGGCTGCATACTGATCATAGATCACGCTGTTGAAGAGGAACTCCTGATCATCATCGGAAGGTCTGACATCGATGATCTCGCCGCCCATCAGCTCCCATTTGTCCGTCTTCGGGAACAGGCTCTGATAAACATGAGGCATATCGCCGGTGATCACGTATCTTCCCCTGGCAGTAGGAACGACGATGCACATGGAGCCCAGCGAATGGCCCGGCGTCTTGTAAAGCTCGATACTATTGGCCATCAACAGATCGCCGTCAATGACTGCCTTGTGCTTAAGCTGAGCGATATCGCCCGGTGTTCTTGTATCAAAGTCGCCGCCCTTGATCTGGAAGGGAAGCGGATTGCAGAGATTAACAAACTCATCTTTCTGATAGACATGCACTGCATCCGGGAACAGATACATATTGCCGGCATGGTCATTGTGCAGATGTGTATACAGGACTGTGCTGATATCTGCCGGTGTCACACCGCAGTCAGCCAGCGCCTTCAACAGGTAGTCTGCACCGCCCTCTGCTGCGCAGCCTCTCCAGGCCTTGCCGTCAACGATATGATCAGCGTGAATGCCGGTATCGACAAGTACATTCTCCTCGCCATTCTGGAGAAGATACGCCGTATACGGGAAAGGGAGGATCCGATCCGGCTCAAGGCCGCCTTCCATAGACCCCTTCGGCATATGAATAATTCCGCAAAGCAATGGCTTGATCACCCAGTTTTTCATTTTGATTCCTCCTTAAATCATTTTCTTTTTTCTTGACCATATATAGAGCAAAGACCGTGCCAAAAAATAAAAGAGCCGGAAAAGTCTTGATTTTCAAGGCTTTTTCAGCTCTTTTTTATTTTTTGCCCATATTTGTCCTAAATTACTGCGTATACAAAAGTATGCACCCCGGGGGTCCTCATCCCCGGATTCCCGTGTAAACAAAAATATACAGTATATTTTTGTTTACCTGGAGCATTCCTGGTCTATCAGCCGGTTCAGTAAAGATTTCAGCATTTCGATATCTTTATCGGAAAAGCCTTCAAGAACTTTGTCATTGACCTCACTCACCGTTTGATCAATATCCTTTTCCAGGCTTCTCCCCTCTTCTGTGAGGTCGACACGAATATACCGTCTGTCATTGGTGTCAATGCTTCTGACGATCAGCCCCTTCTTCTCCATCCGTTCCAGGATCCCCGAGATCGTGGAATTCTCTATGCCAAGTTTTTCCGCAATCTCCTTGGGATTATGCAGATCTTTTTCCCACAGACACTTTAACACGCCATGCTGGATCGGCGTCACGTCGTAAACGTCCAGTTCTTTTTTCATGACCTGGAACACTTTATGCTGCGCTCCTGTCAGCAGATAATTGATACATTGCTCGAGTTTCATATTGCTCCTTTATGACGATCATGGATCCTTCTTTAACAAGATACATCTATTTTATATGAAAGCGCAGAAAAAGTAAAGATATCCGGCGCATGGGACGCGCCGGATATCCTGCAGGAAAAAGAGGAATCAGTTATCGCAAATCATTACCTGAACAAAGAACCGGAGATGACCAGTTTCTGGATCTCATTGGTTCCCTCATAGATCTGGGTGATCTTGGCATCACGCATCATTCTTTCCACGTGATATTCCTTCATATATCCATTGCCGCCAAGCATCTGGACTGCTTCAGTGGTCACTTCCATGGCGACATCTGTGCAATAAAGCTTTGCCATGGCTGCATCGACGGTAAATCTGCCGTTGTCATGGGCATAAGCCGCATTGTAGAGCAGCATCTCAGCCGCCTTGATCTTTGTCTGAAGCTCTGCCATCCTGAAGGCCAGATACTGGTTCTTGCTGATCGGCTTGCCGAACTGCTCACGCTGTTTCATGTATGCAACTGCTTCTGCAAATGCACCCTTGGCGATACCAAGCGCCTGGGCAGCCACACCGATACGGCCCCCGTCAAGGGTTGCCATGGCCAGCTTGAAGCCTTCGCCCGGCTTCGCGATCATGTTTTTCTCCGGCACTCTGACATTTTCAAGGTTCATCTCGGATACCTGGGCCTGACGGATACCCATCTTGTTCTCCACCTTGCCGACGGTAAAACCCGGTGTACCCTTTTCAACAACGAAAGCCGCCATACCCTTAGTGCCCAG
>JAEIGA010019761.1_pt1 | contig 10267 bp, 2 predicted proteins | sample 9270691 | NCBI WGS metagenome assembly JAEIGA01 (sample SAMN17057246, study PRJNA624740) | gut metagenome | biome: biome; isolation source: fecal sample | host: Bos grunniens | place: China: Xizang | collected 2019
GGTGTTGAAATAATGGCAAAAGGAACGATCAAAGCAAAAATCGAGCTCGAGGGAGCAGATAAGTACAAAGAGCAGCTGAAAAGCATCGCGATAGCAGAAAAAGAACTGCAGTCAGAGATGAAGAAAGCGCAGGCACAGTACAAGGGGATGGAATCCTCCACGGAAGCGCTTGCGAAGAAGAAAGAACTGCTCGTGAAGCAGATCGAGCTGGAAGGAAAGAAGCTGGCCGAGCAGCAGAAGATGGTTCAGAACGCGGCGAAAGCTCAGGAAGAGTACGCAACGCGGACCGATACGCTCAAAAAGGTGCTCGAAGAGGCGAAGAAGGGCACAGGAGAGCTGTCGGATGAGCAGAGAAAGGCAGCGGAGGCAGCCGGTGCACAGGTCAAGACCGTAGAAGAACTGGAACAGGCCATAGAGAAAAGCGAGAAGCAGTACGAAGCTGCAGGACGCGCCATGTCCACCTATCAGACGGCCTGCAACAACACCGAGACCAGCATGATCGAACTGAACGGACAGCTGATCGACACCGAAAAGACCATGCTGGGCGTCACAGATGAGTCCGAGGAAAGCGCAAAAGGGCTGAAAGAGGTGGGACAGTCTGCCGGAGAGAGCAGCAAAGACCTGAAGGTGATGGGCGACATCATCAAAGCGAACATCATCTCCGATGCGATCATATCCGGGCTCAAAGCGCTTGCAAAAGGGATAACGGAAGTATCAAAGGCGGCCATCTCCACCGGTATGGAGTTCGAGGCGTCCATGAGCAAGGTGGCGGCTACCATGGGCATGACGTCCCGCGAGATCCAGAACGGCTCGAAGGATTATGAGAAGCTGGAAGCCGCGGCGAAGAAGTGCGGCGAGACGACTATGTTCTCTGCATCCGAAGCGGCAGAGGCTCTGAACTATCTGGCGCTGGCAGGATATGACGCATCGAAGGCGGCTGAAACGCTGCCGAAGGTGCTGGATCTGGCAGCAGCCGGAGGGATGGACCTTGCGACAGCATCCGATCTCGTGACGGACTCCATGGCGGCTCTGGGAATGCAGACCAGCGAGCTGGACACATACATCGACGAGATGGCGAAAACGGCACAGAAGTCGAACACATCTGTCCAGCAGCTGGGCGAAGCAACGCTTGTCTGCGCCGGTATGGCAAAAACGGCAGGCGTTGACCTGGAAGAAATGAACACGGCCCTGGGCGTGTTAGCAAATAATGGTATTAAGGGAGCAGAAGGCGGCACACATCTGAGAAACGTGCTGATCGCATTGTCTGCTCCAACGGATAAAGCGGCAGCAGCATTGAAAGACCTGGGCGTAGAAACTGTGGACGCCGGAGGAAACATGCGCAGCCTGGAAGACATCCTGAAGGACCTGAACGCTTCCATGACAGACATGGGAAGCTCTGAAAAGGCGCAGGCTATCCGAACGATCTTCAACAAAACAGACATATCAGCAGTCAACGCACTGCTGAAGTCCACGAACGGCGAGTTTTCCGATCTGAAGACACAGATCGAGAATGCAAAGGGCGCCGCTTCCAGCATGGCCGACACCATGAACAACAACCTGAAGGGCCAGCTGACAATATTGAAGTCGAATCTGGAAGCACTGGGGATATCTGCATACCAGGTATTCGACGGAGAACTGAAGGAAGGCGTCAAGGCGGCATCCGAGGCGGTACAGAGGCTGAATGAGTCTGTAGCAAGCGGAGATATGCACGTATCTCTGAACAAATTATCGGACGCGCTGGGAGACTTCATCGCACGCGGTGCAGATCTGGCTGAAGACGTGCTTCCGGAAATCATCGAGGGGGCGGCATGGTGCCTGGACAACTTTCCACTGATACTCTCTGCAATAACCGGGATTGTGACAGCAAGCCTGATGATGGGGACGGTGGTTCCGGTTATCCAGGCGGCAAGCGCTTCATGGCTTGCGTACAAGGCGGCAAACGAAGGCGCTACGATCTCACAGTGGGCCATGAATGCGGCGATGTCCGCAAACCCGGTCGGTCTCATCGTGACGGGGTTGGCCGCAGCGACGGCGGCGCTGACAGTATACTGCGCGACAGCAGATACAACGTACGAAAAAGAAAGCAGGCTGAACGAAGAACAGAAAAAGCTTGTAGACTCTGCAAAAGCCGTCGCAGATGCGAACAAGAAGGCGGCAGCAGAGCGCCAGAACGACATATCATCCATGGAAGCGAAGCGGAGCGTAACAACGAAACTGATCGCATCCTTGAAAGAGCATGTGGACGCAGACGGGAAGCTGGTCGGCGAAGAAGGAAAGGTGATGCAGATCGTCCAGGAGCTGAACGAGGCTGTCCCAGAGCTGGGCGTCGCTTACGACACTACATCGCAGTCCATCAATATGTCCACTGCAGAGCTTGAGAAGAACACAGAAGCTCTAATGGCGCAGGCGAAGGCGGCAGCAGTGCAGGAGCAGCTGACGCAGATCTACCGCGAACGGATAGACACCGAGATCGAGATGGCGAAGATCGAGGACGAGAAGACGGCCGCGGAAGAACGTGCGATGGCAGCCGCCGAGAGATACCACTACTACGAGCGGCTTGTAAAGGAAAGCACTGACGAGACGTCAGAAGCACATGCAAACCTTGTGGCGGCAATGGACCGCGCAAAGGAAGAGTGGGAAGAAGCGGTAGACGTGGCGATCCCCCTGAAGTCAGCATATGGCGATCTGGAGAACGGAATCGACAGTCTGACAGAAGAAGAGCAGATCCTGCAGGGGATGCTGGACGAGACAAGCGCGGCCATGGGAGACGCCGGAACGGCAGCAGACGGATACTCCGACGCCGTAGCAGAAGCAGCGGAAGAGATCTCAGACTCCTGGGCAGAGATGCACGACTCAACCGTGGCAGCCATTCAGGGACAGATCTCCATCTTTGAAGAATATACAGCGGCTACATCGCACTCGAAGGAAGAGATTCTGAAGAACATGCAGGATCAGGTCAATGCACTGAAGGACTGGTCACAGAACCTTCAGGAGCTGTCAAAGAAGGGCGTCAGCGAAGGAATGCTGCAGGAGCTGGCAAAGATGGGGCCGGATGGTGCGGGATATGTGGCGGCCTTCAACCAGATGACCGCAGAAGAACTGGCACAGGCGTCAACGCTATTTAATGACGCGACAGTTATTCCGGAAGAGACGCTGACAGCCGTCGAGGAGAACTGGAAGGAGTTCGGTTCAAAGGCCTACGAAGGCGTAGAGGAAGGAGCTTCGGAAGGCGCTGAGGACGCGAAAGAGGTCATGGGAGAGCAGGCCGAAGAAGTCGGAAACTGTCTCCCGGAAGGAATCATAGAGGGCATCGAGAACAAACAGAGCGGAGCCTGGACGGCAGCCGAAGAGATGGCAAAAGGTGTCGAGAAGGCCACAGGCGAAAAGATCACGAACCCGATCTATGCAAAATACGGCAACAAGGTGCCGGAAGGCGTGGCAGACGGCACGAGGGAGAAGATCAAGGTCGCACAGGACGCAGCCGTCGAGATGGCGAACGAAGTGAAGAAGACCATGGCCGAGAATATGGATTCGGAGGAATTCTTCTCACTGGGCGAACAGGCCGGACAGGGATTCGTGGAAGGCATCCTGTCAAAGATCCCGGACGTGCAGGCGGCAGCGGCACAGCTGGCCAGTATCGCAGCAGCGGCAACAGCAGCAGCGAACGGGAACAAGGGAGGCGGCGGAACAACAACGCAGAGCACCGGGGGAGACTTCGCAGACAATTTTATAAACGGCTTCGAGGCAAGCACACAGAGTATGAACGATATGATCAACGGCTTCGGCGATCAAAACATGGAAAGCTCAGACAACCGTGATTACTCCATCAACACGAACGTGACAAACAACTTCACAATCAACGCAGACGGACAGGATCCGGAAGAGATCGCCGCTGCAGTACAGGATATGATCAACGATCAATTCAACAGTGAAAGGAGTGCATTCGCATGAGACACTACCTGACATTCGGCGGGAGGCCGACAACGGAGTTCAATGTCTATATCTCCGGAGCAGGAACCTTCGGAGCGCCGGAGCGGGACAGAAAGACCGTCACAATCCCTGGAAGAGACGGAGAACTGACGCTGGACAACGGGAGATATAAAAACATCAAGGTATCCTATCCGGCATTCATCGCAAAGGACTATTCCATGAGTGTGGAGGCCCTGCGGAACTATCTCTTGTCGGTTCCTGGGTACGAAAGGCTGGAAGACACTTATCATCCTGGAGAGTTCCGGAAGGGAAGATACTCCGGGAGCTTCGAAGGCGGATCCACAAAGGGCATGAGGGCCGGAAGCTTCAAAATCGAGTTCGATTGTATGCCTCAAAGATGGTTAAAAGAGGGAGAAAAGCAGATCACACTCTCAGCGTCGGGAAGGATCATCAATCCGACCATGATGGAGTCGAAACCGCTTCTCTATGTAGTGGGGACAGGGACCCTGGTGATCAATGACATCGAGATGGTGATCGGAGCATCACCGATGTATATTGACTGCGAACTGCAGGAAGCATACAACGCCCAGGGCGGGAGCATGAACAGCGATCTGACACTGTCAGACGGAGTGTTCCCGACATTATTGCCGGGAGTGAACCTGATTACGCCGACCACAAGCATCACGATCACGCCGAGATGGTGGATCCTGTAAGGAGGAGACATGATACCGATCCTATACGAGAACACGGAATATCTTTTCGAGACAAACGGCCTGGGGAGACTCTCTGACGCCATCTCCTGCATCGTGACGGAAGAACGGAACGGAGCATACGAACTGGCCATGGAATATCCGGAGAACGGCATCCATGCGTCAGAGCTGGAGACAGACAGGATCATATTTGCGAAGCCTGCAGCATTCGAGACGGAGCAGCCATTCCGAATCTATAAGATCACAAAGACATTGAACAGGCGCATCAAAGTGAACGCGCAGCACATATCCTATGATCTGGCCTACACGACCGTCATGCCGTGCGTGGGCGTGTCAGCATCGAACGCACTCTCAAATATGGCAACGAATGCCATCAATATCGGACATTTTACGACATGGTCGAACGTATCGACCGCAGCGGCTTTCGTGATCGATGAACCGGCAAGCTTCCGGAACTGGATCGGAGGCAGAAAAGGATCCATCCTGGATACTTACGGAGGGGAACTGCAGTGGGATAAGTTCGCCGTCAAATTGCACGGGCACAGGGGAACGGACAGAGGGCTTGTCTTAAGATACGGGAAAAACATCTCAGACATCAGCCAGGAGCAGGATATCAGCTACACGATCACCGGCATCACGCCGTATCTGGTCACGAGTCAGAAGGTGACACTGACACTCCCGGAAAAGACTATCTGGAAGAGCGGCGTGAGCTATTCTCCGGCCAGAGATAAGTCAATGAACATGTCTTCCTATGTGGATGAAAAGGGCATCCGGGAAACGAATCCGAACGACACGGAGGCGCAGATCGAGGCGAAGCTGATCAGCGCCATGCGTACAGCGACACAGGCCTATATCAATGCGAACATCACAGGCACGCCGGACGCAGCCATTGTAGTGTCATATGTCGATCTGGGAGCAACAGAAGAATACAAAGGATGGAGATCCTTATTCTCACAGGCGGGGCTCTGCGACACCGTGAGCGTATATTACGAGCGTTTAGGCATTCAGACCACGTCAAAGATCGTAAAAACGGAATATAACGTGCTTTTAGATCGTTTTGAGAAGCTGACGATCGGGAAAACGAGCACGAACCTTGCGTCAAACATCTTCGGGCTGACAAAAGACGCGAAGGCGAAGGAAGAAGAGACAAAGGGACGTATCAATGCCCTGATCGGCACACTGAACGTGGACGTGGAAGACCTGGGGGACGAGATCGAAGAGACAGCACAGAACCTTCAGGACGCGATCGACACAGCCACACAGCTCATCACCGGGAGCAAGGGCGGATACGTGGTCATATCACAGGATGCGAACGGAAAGCCGTACGAGATCCTGATCATGGACAAGCCGACAAAAGCAACGGCTACAAAGGTATGGCGCTGGAATAAAGACGGCCTGGGATACTCTTCGACAGGTTACAGCGGCACGTACGGCCTTGCCATCACGGCAAACGGAGCCATCGTGGCAGATTATATCACCACGGGCAGCCTCTCCGCATCTCTGCTGACAGCGGGGATCCTGAACGCTTCGCTGATTAAAACGGGCGTGCTGACGGACAATGCAGGCCGGAACTGGTGGAATATGTCAAACGGCGAGTTCTCGTTCTGCAATGGAAATATGAAGTACGATCTGTCGGACGGCAGTTTCATCCAGCTGAAGAACAACCTGAGCTTGAAGTTGAATGGAATACCGCTGGCGGGAGCCGGATATAACTACGAAAACAATAATCTGGGAAGTTCGACCGTCGTATTATGCAGAGAGATCGGCCTTGTATACATGGGAGAAGAGACTGGCCAACAAGTTAGCAGCATTAGCTTAACTCTGTTTGTAGTCATTTACCCGTATGTGACGACATTGTTTATCAGATACTCGGCAACGGTGTCAGATGCGAGCGTGCATTACCTAAAACTGATGGGTGGACCAGAGATAAACGATGAAATGATCGACAAAATATACTTCGAGTGCGTACAGCACCAATACACAGAAGTCGAAGACATTGAATGCGAAACGGTATCCGTGGAGGAATATGATACAACCGCGGCGTCAGGCCCGTATGTGCGAAGGGTGTTCAATAAACCGGCAAGCGGAAATATAACAAGCTATGTACTAAGGGTTAAGAGATTATCGTCGTCGCAGTCTTCCGGAGCTTTTTATGCGAATATATCATATCCGAGCAAAACAACGCATCCGACGCTAAAGATCTAACAAAACACAAAGGAGGGAACCATGATCACACAATCCATCAATCTCAACCTGATCCCGGGCGCGGTCCCGCCGAGGATCTCGATCAGCCAGTATGACACAGGGAGCCGCGTACTGAGCATCACTCTGTATAACGGAGCCGTGGCATTCACACAGACAGGGATCACGGCGAAGATCCGCGGGACGAAGCCGGACAAGAAGGGCTTCTCCTATGATGCGACATACTCTGCAGGCGTAGTGACTGCAGATCTCAAGGAACAGATGAGCTGCGTGGCAGGCGTGGTGACTTGTGAGGTAGTCCTCTTCAAGAATGACGAAGTGCTGGGCTCCGGAAACTTCGTTCTGGACGTGGAAGCGGCGGCACTTGCGGACGATGTGGACATATCCGAGACGGTACTCCCGGAATATATCTCCGGGGCACAGGCAGCAGCAGAGGCGGCGGCAGACAGCGCAGATGATGCGGCAGACAGCGCCACGGCGGCAGCGGGAAGCGCAGGAGACGCAGCAGACAGCGCCACGGCAGCAGCGGGAAGCGCAGACGCGGCAGCAGCATCAGCGGCGATCGCGGAAGCAGCCGAACTGAATCCTCCATACATCGGAGCAAATGGCAACTGGTGGGTATATGACACCAGCATCAGCGCGTACAAAGACTCCGGGATTGACGCATCCATAACCGTGACCGTGGCAGATGTGACCATGCTGGATCCGGGAGCGACTCCGTACGTGACGAACACAGGCACCAGCACAGATCCGATCTTCCATCTGTTCATCCCGAGAGGGACGAAGGGAGACAAGGGAGATAAGGGTGACACCGGAGCAAAGGGTGACACAGGAGCACAGGGCCCGCAGGGCGAGACAGGAGCAAAAGGCGACACCGGAGCAAAGGGCGAGACCGGCGACAAAGGAGACAAGGGAGACAAAGGCGACAAAGGCGACACCGGAGCAACCGGAAACGGAATCGCGTCTATCGAGAAGACAGCATCAGTCGGGCTGGTAGACACATACACAATCACATACACGAACGGACAGACGGCAACTTTTCAGGTGACGAACGGAGCATCCGCCACGCTTCCGGCAGGAGGAACGACCGGACAGGCCCTGATCAAGAACAGCGATGCGGACAGCGACGCGGGCTGGCATGACGTGGACATTCCTGCGGCGACAGCGAGCGCGGCTGGCAAGGTGAAACCGGACGGAACGACCACAACCGTGGACCAGAACGGCGTGATCAGCGCAGCGCAGACGCCTGTGGCGACCGTATCAACAGCCGGCAAGGTGAAGCCGGACGGAACCACGATCACGATTGACCAGGACGGCACGATCCACGCTGCATCTTCCGGCGGCGTGCCCGTGGGGGATGTGAGCGGCGCGGCCATCAGCGTGACGAACGAGGTGGCAACACTTACCTGGTCAGATCCGTCGGATGTGGTCATTGAAGGAACGACGATCGCAGAATGGGCCGGGACAAAGCTTGTAAGAAAAGTCGGGAGCGCGCCGACAAGTTCGACAGACGGCACGCTGATCGTGGACAGTACCGTGCGAAACCAGTATTCGCAGACGGGCATACAGGACAACACGATCGAATATGGAAACACATATTACTATAGGTTTTTCCCGTACACGACAAGAAACGTTGTGACGGATGGTTCTTCCGTGACGGCAACGCCGACCAGGACGATCATACCTCTGCCGTACCAGTCCGGGACAGTGGTATATGACGGAACGGTGCAGACGGCCACCTTCGCGGATTACGATCCGGACAAAGAAACGGTGACAGGAAATCAGGGACTGTACGCGGGAAACTGGATGGCTACATTCACGCCGAAACATGACTACATGTGGTCAGATGGAACGACGGCAGGAAAGAACGTCCAGTGGACGATACAGAAGAAGCCACTGACAGTACCGACCGTCACAGGGAGCTTCACATATGACGGAACGCAGAAAAGCGCGACCGTATCCAGCTTTGATCCAAACGAGATCACCCAGAGCGGGAATGCCACCGGCACAAACGCAGGAACCTATACCGTGCTTTTTGACCTGGTAGACTCCGGCAACATGGAATGGAGCGACCATACGACAGCACAGAAGAGCGTAGACTGGACGATCGCAAAGGCGGCAGGCGGAGCCACACTGTCATCCGACAGCGTGACACTGGACACAGACCATCTGACGGCATCCGTGACGATCAGCAACGCGACCGGAACGATTTCAGGGGCAAGCTCGAGCGATACGAGCATAGCGACGGCATCCCTGAACGGAAGCACCGTTACGATCTCAAACGTGAACCAGGCGAATGGCACGGCAACCGTGACCGTCAGCATCGACGCTTCCGCAAACTATCTGGCGGCAACAGAGACCATCGACGTGGAAGCTTCGTTCACGCAGATCTTCGGTGTGGAATGGGACGGAACCAGCACGACAGCCTGGAGCCGTACGGATGACGCCGTAGGATTCGTGGATCCGAACCCGTACTACGCAGGGATGAGCGGAACGCCGTCATCTCCATTCGATAACATCTCCCCGTGGAAAGACATGACGATTGTGGACGATGCGGATGCAGGAAAGCTGGTGCAGATCCCGAAGTTCTACTATAAATGGACGCGCAACGGCATCAAGATGAAGCTGCAGATCTCTATGACGCAGGAGGATGGCTTCCTCTGCAGCCCGGCCCACGCCGACAGAGGCGACGGAGCGGGCGAAAGAGACTATGTATATATCGGCCGTTATCACTGTGCAAGCGATTACAAGTCGAAGTCGGGCGTGTCACCGTTGGGAAATAAGACGAGGTCGGAGTTCCGCTCCGGGATCCATAACCTGGGCTCGAAGATCTGGCAGAACGACTACGCTATGAGATGGACCGTGAACATGCTCTATCTGGTAGAGTTTGCGGACTGGAATTCCCAGGACAAGATCGGATACGGATGCGGAGACAACTCAGCAGTCGGAAACATGGGCTATACGGATAACATGCCTTACCATACCGGCACAACGCAGTCGAGCAGAACCGCATACGGCCTGGGAACACAGTACAGAAACATTGAAGGCTGGTGGGATAATGTCCGAGACTGGGTGGATGGCATTTACTTCAGTAGCGGAACAGTCTACGCCATCAAAAATCCGGCGAACTTCAGCGACAGCTCAGGAGGCACGAATGTAGGGACAAGATCGACAGCAAGCGGATACACAAAGGCGTGGACGAATCCATCAGTGTCGGGATTCGAATATGCGTTGTACCCGAACGACACCGACAGCAACCTGGATGGAACGACATATGTAAGCGACTACTGTTACTATAGTTCGTCCGGTGTCGTGCTCAATGCGGGCGGCTACTACGGCCAGAACCAGTACTACGGTGCGTTCTTCTTGTACGGCTACTACGCGGCCACGTACAAGTCCGCCAGCATCGGTTCCCGAATCCTTTA
>JAEIGA010019762.1_pt1 | contig 10266 bp, 9 predicted proteins | sample 9270691 | NCBI WGS metagenome assembly JAEIGA01 (sample SAMN17057246, study PRJNA624740) | gut metagenome | biome: biome; isolation source: fecal sample | host: Bos grunniens | place: China: Xizang | collected 2019
AAAATAAGATATGACGATGTGTTTATGTGGAAACAAGGCATGTATATATACGAGGCACTTTGTGATGTATCTCCTATATTACATGCTTTTTCTAAAAAAGGAACAAAACCTCTACAATATCGTAGCAAACCTATGAGCGAAGAAATTAGACAAATGGATACTGAAAGAGAGAAAGAAATTGCGATTAAAAACGAACAAATGAAAGCAAGAATATTCTTCGAGAGATGGGCAAGAGCTACGAAAAAACATTTCGATAATCAATAGACTAGAGGTGATTATATGAATATGGATACTATTTCACTTATTTTCAAAAGTTCTGTTGATAAAGTGAAAAATAGTGCAAAAACGATGATTAATATATTTCAGCGATATAGTAACGTTTTAGATAAAACTAAAAAGAGTATGCAAGGTGTTGCTAATGCTACAAATACCACAGATAACAATTTTAATAAATCTAAACAGAATATAGACGACTTGACAAAAAAATTAGAGAAAATGAAAAACGCTTATAGATTGAATCAAAAAGCATTCAATCAAAGACCATCTGGAACAGATTCTGCTCAACCTTTCCACAAAGGTTCTGATTGGATAAGAGATACGACTTCAAGCGAACTTATAACACAAAAAAGTTTGAACGAAGAAAAAGCTAAAATAAACGAATTAGAAAAAGAATTGAAAGAATTGCGTGGGGAAAGTGATAAACCAATAACACCTAAAGTGATGGTTCCTAAAGATTCTGCACAAGGTTTACGAAATATTGGTAAAGAAGCAAATGATAGTCGTAAGAAAGTAAATCTTTTCTCTGCTTCTATGTCAAAAATCGGTGGTATTGCAAGAAGCGTTGGTTCTAAAGGTTTTGATTTTTTAAAGAATAAATTCAAAGATTTTACTAAAGGTTTTAGTAAAAGTGTGGATGGAAATGTAAAAGAAATAAGAAAACTAGCATTAGGTTTAATCGGTGTCAGAACTGCTATGTCAGTTCTTACAAAATCAGTAAACGCTTATTTGTCTTTCGATAGTGCATTACAAGATTCATTAACAAATTCATGGAATATGTTGGGTTCCTTACTTGCTCCCGCTATTGAATTTGTTGCTAGAATGTTTGCAATAGCTACCAACTATATAGCACAATTTGTAAATGCCTTAACGGGTATAAATTTAGTCGCTAGAGCAAACGCAAAAGCATTACAGACACAAGCGAAAGCTACAAAAGGTGTCGGCGAAGCTCAGCGCGGTTTGTTAGGAATGGATGAAATAACTAATTTACCTACTGAACCAGGTGGAGGCGGTGGAGATTCTGCCCCACAAATCAAAATGGATGACACCATAAAATCTTTTAAAGCGTTGGATGATATATTACAACATTTAAAAGACGGACAATGGCATTTAGTTGGAGAAGATATTGCTAGAGGTATAGACGATTTATTAGGTAGTATAAATTGGCAAGATGTAAAACAGAAGGCATATAACGTAGGATATAATTTTGGTGATTTCTTAAACGGTTTATTTGAAGTTAATTGGAGCCAAATCGGTACCACAATAGCTGAAACAATGAATACTTTTGTATCAACGGTAAAAGGTTTCCTTGATAAGTTTTCTTTCATACAACTTGGTGGTGGATTAGCTAGAATGTTAAATCATGCTTTCTTAGATTTTGATTGGGATACTTTGGCTCAAACAATAAATGAAGGTATTCAAAAATTAGGAGATGGATTGGCTATATTCTTAGAAACATTCCAATGGGGAGATATTGGTTTGAAATTTGGAGAATTTGTTGCTAATATAGATTGGGGCAATTTATTATTCCAAGCTATTAGAATAAGTATATTGGCTTTTCAAGGTTTTACTGAATTTTTAGCTGGTTTCTTAGTAGGATTATTCTGGGATGTTATAGAACCATTTAAAAATGAATTTGTTGCACTTGGCGATATGTTATATAATTTTATAGACGGTTGGATAAATTCAATAGTGGAATTTATAAGAATACCTATTGATAATATTGTTAATATTTTCAGAACAATGGTTACTGCCATAAAATTACTATTAAAAGGTGATTTATTAGGTGCTGTTAAAACTGTTGGTAGAGGTTTAGCTAACGCTATTATTATACCAATTAATGGTTTGATAGCTGGTTTGAATTTAATTCTTTATCCTCTTAGAGAATTACTATCATTATTAGCACAAGCTGGTGGTAAAAATATAAGTGCCAAAGATATAAAAATACCAAAAATACCAACATTAGCAACAGGTACTCCAAATATTGAAACAGAAGGTCTATACCACTTACACGAAGGTGAAATGGTAGTACCAAAAAGATATAACCCTAATACAGATGGTTATGATAATGGTATGGATAATAGACAAATCATAGATTTATTAGTATCTTTGAACGCTAGTATGTTAGAGTATGCGGAAAGACCTATAAATATAAATATGAATAGCAGAAAAGTTGCAGAGGCTACTTATGATGATATGCAACAAATAGATAGAAATAGAAACAAATCTACTGCGGTAGTAAGGAGTTGATGATATGGCTTTATTAGAAGCTAGTATTGATAATAAGGCGAGTTGGTTTCCACTTCCAACTCCCTCTCCTGAAAATTATTCCCCAACATATACACACCTAGAACGTTCTTATCAAGATAGTATGGGGTATTTACATAGAGATATTGTTAGGAGAGATAGAGCAAAAATTATATGTGGTTGGAATTTCTTAAACGCACAAGAAATGGCTTTACTACAAATGTTATACGATCAAGATTATATCTACTTACGATATACTGATAATTATTCGCAAAGAAAGGAAATCAAGTGTTATGCTGGTCCTGTTGATGGTAAAACCAGGTTTATAAACCCACAGACTTATGCGTTGACAATGAGAACCGATGTAACATGTGATTTTATTGAGTATTAATGATTATAGTTAGTGATAGTTTCAAAAAAGCAATTAAAAGTGATAATCGAGAGATATATGGTTATGTAGAAGTGGAATATCAAAATAAATCTTTTAATACTAGTGTTACAGAAATACCAACAAAATCTGAAATAGTAGCTGATAATGGTTTAGTACAAGGTACAAAAACAATGCAACAATTTGCTACATTAGAAAACAATTATACTTTATTAGATGGTTCTTTTATGGTATGGAATGAGAATACTATCTTAGAAAGTGGATATGTGAGTAATGATATTTTTAATGATATAAATAACGCAACAATTACTATAACAAATAATTCAACAAATCTAACAACAAAAGGTATCAGTATATATTTTAAAGAAAACTTACCATTTGACTTTACTGTAACATTCACAGATACAAATAATGAAGAAATAATCGATAATGTTTCAAACAATCAATCTTATGTGTATCAATATTTTTTCAATACAGAAAAAAATATATCAGATGTTACAATTAATATTCATAGAGTAGAATTTCCTAATAATCGTTTAAGAATAGCTTATGTTGATTTTAATATTAGTGATTTATATGAGGGTGACGAACTAGTAAATTTCAATGTCACAGAAGAGTTAGATTTACTACTAGAAAATTTACCTATAAATAATTGTAATATAAAACTCAATAATTATCCAGATAATGAAGGTAAAAGTAAATTTGATGTATTGAACCCAAGTGGCATAACACAATATCTCACAGACGACACAAAAATAAAGCCTTATATTGGTGTGCTAACGGAAGATAACGGTATAGAATACGTACCAATGGGAACATTTTATCTTAATGATTGGAACTCTGATTCAGACGGAAATGTCACTTTTAACGCTTATGCTATATTAAATAAATTTAAAGGTAAACCAATGATAGTAGGTACTGATTTTTTATATGACGATGTTATAATGTCAAAAGATATTGGAGAAATGATAAAAAGCCAAGACGATGTAGAAGTTGACTTTTTGGAAACATCCAATTTATGGTTAAACGAAGATCTTAAAAATCCTGATTTGTTTGAATATTTAGCACACGTAATGCCTTACTTTTTAAGTTATGATGTATGGTATGATAGTTCTCCTGTTGAATTTAGAAAATTTTATGTAAATAGATATGGAACTATAGTATTAGACAAAATCGATAAACAAAAAATAGATAATATTGAACAAACTTTTTTAAGAGAAAACTTAGATTATAAACTTTTGAACAATATAAAATATTTGAATATAAAAACTAATGAATACACACCATCAAATTATACCACTCGTAATGTATTAAACGAAGAGCATATATTAGGTAGTACGGAAGAATATGTTTGGTTTACAACACAAAATGATTATTATATAACTGATGTTACATCTTTTACTTATAATGTTGTTTCTGGTAGTGTCACAGCTTCATTGATAGGGTTTAATCATTTTATGATACTTGTTAAATTTTCGGGAACTGTAGATAGTGTGATAGATGTAAATTGCGTTGCTAATGCTGGTACTGTTCAATCTACTTCAAAAAATCGTACGATAGAAAATAATGTAAATAACGGTGACACAATTACTATAGACTTATCCGAATATGGTTTGATATTAGGTAATAGAGCTTCAAGTTTAAATAATTTTAAAGATGTTTGTTTTGGTTTGTCACCAAAGTATAAAATATCTGCACAAACTATGGGTGATCCTAGTCTTGAAATTGGAGACACAATAGCCATTCAAACCAGATATAAAGATGTTAATAATGGTTACAAAAATATTACCATAACAAAACAACAATTTACATTCGATGGTGGGTTACAATGTAGTTTAGAAGGTGTTGGAGATTAATTTGAAAAATTTCCAAAAATATGATATAATTGTAAAGGAGAAATAATATATGAATAATACTTATAATTCAAATATGTATTTGACTACTAATAGTCTTAATGATATTGAAAGTAATGTTGAAAACATTACAAACGAAATTCAAGAAAAAATTTTTGATAATCAAGTCTCTCCTTTACAAAACATTGAGATAGGTGATTACTTAAATAGTAAGGTATTGTATTTGTCATTCCCTAGAAATTCTTATCAAAATATAACTAGTACAACGCAAGAAACAATAATAACAACAGACAATAACAATACAATTGGTTGTGTTTATAACAATAACAAAAAGACTATATATGTATCATATAAAAATAATTTATATCCTATTTATAATAAAAACGATACTAATTTCAATCCTGATGTCAATAAAATTCGATTAAAATTACCATATGATTTTGGTATTGTTACTAATATAGACACTAACAATTATTTTTATCAATATATACAAATTTACGATAACGATATGATTATCCCAAATTATGAAAAACATGTATGGAGTGATAATGAGATACTTTCAATGCAAAAAATAGATAATATTGAGAACGCTATAAAGAACATAGGTAAATATTACTATAGACCTGTTAATTGGTTAAACACAAGAGAATGGTTAAAAAATAGTGATATATTTGATGATAATTACAATACAAACATACAAAACATATCTTATCAAGATTTGAATAGATGGTTAAATAATTTATCTTTAATAAATTTTGATAATTTAGATAACATGACTATATGGAATACCAATTTCACACAAATAGAATGGAATGGCGAAAGTAATGTAGAATGGGAGGAATATTAATGGCATGGGCGAAATTTAAAAGAATAGACGATTCTAACAATATAGACGATATAGATTTTGAAGATGGAGCTTTTATTGTTACCGGTGATGGTAAAAGTTATATCGATTACGATAACGATAGAATATTAATAAGTTCTGGTATAGGAGAAGCTCTACCAGTAGGTAGTGAAGTTGATTATGATGGTGATGATGTACCAACTGGTTGGGAAAAAGTTGATGATGTGCCTAGATATTCAACAGATGAGATTGTATGTGGTACATGGATTGATGGAAAACCAATTTATAGAAAAGTTCTTACGTTGAGTTCTTTACCTAATACACAAACTTTAAGTATTGACATTTCATCACTTAATGTAGCAATCGTAATTTCTTTGGTAGGATATTCTAATACAGGATTAGTTTTTAATGGAACTAGGACAGGAGTTGATAGTGCTCCAATTGATATGTTTGTAGACATTAGTAGAAATCAAATCGACCTTATAACTTACCAAGATAGAAGCAATATGAGTGGATTTATTATTATAGAATATACAAAAACAACCGATTAAGGAGGTAACTTATGAGAATAAGAAAAGTAAGTCAAACGACACCAACACAAGCTCAAGTTGTTGATGGTTATAGCACAAGTGAAGTTGATAGTTATTCTTGTAATTATGTAAATAATACATTCGAAATCAAAGGAAAAATAATATGGACTAATTCGGATCCAACAAGCGATTTTAATCCACAAACAATAACTTTAGATGAAAGTTTAGACAATTATGATATGTATGAAATATTATTTTTACAAAGTACAACAACTTCGAGAATGATGACAAGTGGAAGAATACCCGTAGGGAATGGTACAATTTTAGATTTTATTACAGTTTATCCTAAATTCAGACCAACTAATGCTACTGTTAGTGGGAATACAATTACTTTTGAAGATTGCAAATCGCTTAATGCTATTGGTAGTCATGTGGTTGAAAACTCATCATTAATACCAATGTATGTAATAGCATATAACACAGGAATATTTGAATAGAGGTGATTAAATGAATATAGAAGTTACAAGAGATAATGTTACGATATTAGAACAATCAGAAACACCACATGAAAATGAATATAAAATCACAACTTGTTATTTTACGTTTGATGATTTTACAAGTTCTTTTCAAGTAAAACGTGCAATATTTACAATTCTTTCGACAGAAGAAATGTATGAAACTGATATTATCAACAACCAATGTGATATTCCTAGTGAAGTATTAAAGCATGAATATGAAACTGTAAAATTAGGAGTTTATGGTTATAATATTGGTGATAACGATGAACTATTAAACAGATTTAGTCCTAGTTATGCAGAAATAGTTGTACCAACAGGATCATATAAAGAAGGTGCTTTATCACCAGAACCAATTACACCAAGCCAATATGATTTATATTCACAAGCTTTACAAGAAGGATTGCAAGAAGTCGATGACAAATTAGATGAAGTTGTTGAAACTGTTGACGGAAAGATAGAAGAAGTTGACGATAAAATAGGCGAAGTTGATGACAAACTAGATGAAGTCGATGATAAAATTGCAGAAGTTGATACTGCTATTACAGAAACAAACAACTTGGATTTAGATGTTAGAGATAAAGTTGATGGCGATGTTACAGTTATACTTACAAAAAAAGATGCTAGTACGAAGTCGGTAGTAATAAGTGACGGAACAAGTTTACAATTCATGTGGCAAGGAACTTCTTTAGGAATAAAGACTGATGACATGCAAGAATATGTATTTGTAGATTTGCAAGGACAAATTGGTCCAATGGGTCCACAGGGAAATCCATTTCAAGTTAAGAAAACCTATGCTACTATTGATTTAATGATTGCAGATTATGATAACATGGAAATAAACGATTATGTAATGATTAGTGGTAATATTGAGCAAGAAGATAATGCCAAATTGTTTGTAAAGACGGAACAAGAGGACCCTGTTTATAGATGGCAATATTTAGCAGACTTTAGTGGTGCTAGTGGAGTTGTTGGACCACAAGGAGCAAGTGTAACAAGTGCTACAATAAATTCTAACGGAGAGTTGGTGTTGACAGTTGAATAATTATAAAGTATATTGTTTGACAAATGAAATAACAGGAATGAAATATATTGGTGTGACAAAACAAAAAATGTGTAAACGATTAAAAGCTGGTAAAGGATACAAACCAACTACTAAAATCAATTTAGCAATACAAGAATATGGTTGGGAAAACTTTAATTATGAAATATTATACGAAACCGAAAATAAAGAATTAGCTGGATTATTAGAGAAAGATTATATCGAAAAATTTAATACTATTGATAATGGTTACAATATGCAAAGTGGTGGTTTTAAGAATTTCATAGGATCTAAACATAGTCAAGAAACAAAAAATAAATTGAGTAGAATAAAAAAAGGTAAACATTATTCACCTAAAACAGAATTTAAAAAAGGTACATATTATCAATCTAGCAGAAATAAAAAAGTACCTGTTTTGTGTGTAGAATTAAATATTAAATTTGATAGCATAAAACAAGCACAAGAAACATTTAATTTACATCATATACATGATTGTATAAACGGTAGAAGAAATAAATGTGGTGGTTACCATTGGGAATTAGTAAAGGAAGGTGAAGTATAATGGCACAAGTAAATGCAGGAAGAGTTAGATTTATTGGAAGAGGGGAATATAATAATTCTACTCAATATTATACTTTCGATCTTGTAAATTATAATGGAAATAGTTATTTCGCAAAAAGTAATACTTTAGGTAATTTACCAACAAACACAACATATTGGCAATTAGTTGCAGAGAAAGGAAATATTGGAGATACAGGAGCAACAGGAAATGGAATCGCAAGTATTACAAAAACAAGTACAAGTGGCTTGGTTGATACTTATACGATTACGTTTACGAGTGGAAATACAACGACTTTTAATGTTACGAATGGAAACGGAATTGATAGAATAGAATTGACAAGTACAAGTGGAGCAGTAAAGACATATACGATTTATTATACGAATGGAAATACAAGTACATTTGATGTTACAGATGGCGAGGTTACACAAGAACAGTTAGATGAAACGAATGAAGAAGTAGAACGAGCAAAAATGGTCTACAATGCCTTACCAAAAGTAAACGGAACAGGTACAAGTATTACAATGAACAATACTGCCGAATGTCCTGTTTATGATATTGAATTAAGTCCAAGTGAATTGGAACAGGAGAGTACGAGTGGGAAGAATTTGGTTAATGTTAGTGAAAAGACTGGCTCTTTAAATAATGAATATTATAGAGATATTCCAACAGATTTTATCCTAGTTGCTGGTACTACTTATACAGTATCATTTGATGCCACTGTATCAGAAACTCCATTTATATTGTCTGTTGGTTGTGGAGTCAATAGTTATGCAAAAGATATGTCGAATAAAGCTAACCAGCAAAATGGAAGAATTTATATAACATTTACACCATCATCTGAATTATTAGAATTTGGTAATAAATTATTTATAAGATGTCCTAGATATGCAACACAACAAAATGCAACATATACCTTAAAAAACTTTCAATTAGAAATTGGTTCAAGTATGACTGATTATGAAGAATACACAGGAGGGCAATCTTCTCCAAACCCACAATATCCACAGGAAATTCATACGGTTAGTGGGGAGAATGAGGTAAAAATAAGAAATATACAAGCGACACATCTTGATGGTTATGTTTCTGTATCAGCAGGTAAAGGTATTTTTAGAAATAGTGCTGATGATAGTATGGTATTTCCAGTTGTACAAGGACATAAATATATTATTCATAATAATGGAAATAGAAATAGAGGAGCTATATTTGAAAATATACCAACTAATAATACATATTGTATTGAGGGTACGTATAATGCCTCAATTCCAACTGATACAGAATTTGAAGCTAGTGCAAATGGGTATTTAGTTGTTTATATAAACACACCTAATTCTCAAAATGTGGTTGATGATTTCTTTGCTTATGAAGTTGATAAATTGCAAACCTATCCAATATCACTAGGCGACTTGGAATACTGCAAAATTGGAGATTATGAAGATTTGTTCTTTAAAAATGTTATTGGTAGTGAATATTACGATAGCACTTTGGAATTGGATAAGTGGTATTTGAAGAAGAATGTTGGAAAGGTTGTTTTTACAGGTGCTAATGAAGAAAATTGGACTTATAATGACCAATATAACTTTTTTGCCATTACTATTCCAACAATTACAAACAATTCTGTTTATACTAACTATTATTTATACTATCCAACCTATTCAAGTGTAAGTGGAAATTATGGTTGTTGGATAAGTTCAACAAGTTTTAGAATAAAAAATACTGATTATTCTACAACGACAGACTTTAAAACATGGCTATCAACACATAACACAATAGTTTATTATGTCCTAGCAACCCCAACCAACATACTACTATCCGACACTCTACAAACCCAACTTGACAACATTCAAAAGGCAATAACATGCCAAGACCAAACGAACGTATCTCAAACCAACAACGACTTGCCTTTCGTTATTAAATTGAGTGCTATTAGAGATTTGAGTGGGATATTTGAATTAATACAGTAAGGAGATAAGGTAATATGAGTGATGATTTAATCGCAGAAAAATTTAACC
>JAEIGA010019763.1_pt1 | contig 10266 bp, 6 predicted proteins | sample 9270691 | NCBI WGS metagenome assembly JAEIGA01 (sample SAMN17057246, study PRJNA624740) | gut metagenome | biome: biome; isolation source: fecal sample | host: Bos grunniens | place: China: Xizang | collected 2019
GAGGTGGTGTGCTCCAGTGTGTTGAAGGTGAGCGAGAAGGGAGTGACGCTATGCGTGAGCACATCGGAGGTGGAGAAGGCATAGGTGAGGTTGCCACCAAAGGCGAGCATACGGAAGAAGCCGCTGCGATGTAGCCACTCTGTGTAGAGGCGTGCGGTAGTGGAGACGGGGCGCTCGTAGGGACGGTTGTAGCCCCCGGGGAAGAGCAGTTGGGGGACTGAAAGCGAAAGGTCGGCTGCAAGCTCATAGGAGTTGGTCTGCTGGCCGCGGAGTTGTTCGGCGCGATGCGTTTGCCACTCATAGGACCCCTTGAGACGTAACTGTATGACTTCGGACATGCGCAACAGGTTCTTGCGGGCGAGCGATGCTACGAGGCTAGGACCCGCCTTGTCGTTGCTCTTGGCGGTGAGGTTGCCCTCGAGAGAGAGCTCATAGGGGCGCTCCAACAGGGTGTTGATGTGTACGTCAAGGGTATCGGCCCAGTAGGCGCTGTCGCGTGGGATGTAGCTGATGCTCACACCGCTCAGAATGCCCAAGCGGTTGAGGTCGCGCTGCGTGGTGTTTTGTGACGTGGAGGAGTATAGATCGCCTCGATGGTAACTGATGCGCGAGGCGAGCAGGGTGGGGCGTATGGGAATGTGTAGTCCGCGGTAGTGGTAGGTGATGTCTCCAATCGTCAGTGTGCGCTCTGGTAGTTTGGCTATCGAGGGTCTGCTGTCGGTTAAGGTTACGTAGGTATGCCCCATGTGCCATGGCTTGGTGGCGGAGTAGGGAAGGTCTGCGTGCGGGGTGATGCGTAGTTGAGCCTGTCGCTTCACTATAGTGGTGTCGGCAAGGAGGAGTATCATCTCGGGACGGAAGTAGTAATAGCCCTTCTCGCGCATGAGCTGGAAGAGGCGGTTGCGCTCGCCGCTGAGCGTGGCATAGCTTAGTTGTTCGCCCTCGTGCAGTAGGCGTTGTTGCCAGGTGGAGCGGATGAGGCTATCCATGGCAGGAGAAAAGTGGCTGTACTCAATCTTACCATAGCGCCATGCCTCACCCAGGTGTAAGGCATAGGAGAGTTGTGCTCTGCGCCTGTCGGGTAGGGTGTCGACGCGGAAGGTCACGCGGCTGTCGAAATAGCCGAAGTTGTGCAAGGTGTTCTCAGCTACCTCGGCACGGAAGGCGGGGTTGACGGTGGAGATGTATATGGGTTGTGTGGCAAAGGTGCGGAAGAGCCAGTGGCGCAGTCCTGTGCTGTCGTCCACAAAGGCATTGTAGGTCCAAAGCCCCAAGGGGAAGGGGGTGCGATAGCGTGAACTGCCGAACAGCGCATTGTTGGGTGGCGAGATGAATGCTACCTTGGCTTCGCCTATAGCTTTGTCACGCAGTGGGGATGGGCTGTCGTCGGTGATGGTGATAGCTCGTGTCCCCGTATAGAGCAACTCATCGGTTGGCAGATGGCTCACGGTGGAACAGGCCGTCGCCATTGTGCCAAGCATGATGAGAAGTTGAAGGTGGAAAGATGAAAGATGAAAGTACTTGCTCATGACGATGATGCTTAATGCTTAATGAATAGGCTCGTTGCTCACTGCTCACAGCTCATTGCTCACTGCTCATAGCTCAAAACCTTCTCCTGTATGCATAACCCACGCCTGCTTCGCGGATCTCGCCTTCGAGAATACTCTCATAGTTCTTGTCGTAGAAGAAGCGCAGGTATTGGTTGCCTACGGGGGTGATGCGCCACTCGATGCTGATGTTGTCGATGACGGCATCTTCCTCGACGCGCTCGTTGCTGGTGGTTACGCTACCTCCGATGATAATGCGTATGCGGTTGTTCCACAATCGCTTGGCTAAACTGAATGAGTAGTCGGTGCGTGTGCTCACACCGCTCATCCCGTCGGGCAGCGGCTCTATGCCTACGCTCACGTCTATTGTGCGGAAGGCATCTCGCGAGATGTTGTCAATCTGAGATTGCAGGATGCTCATCAACGCCGTGTTCATCAGATTACCCGTGCCCCCTTCGCCTAGGTAGAGTCCCGTGGTGAGTAACGCTACGGCAAGTTTGCCCCGCTCTTCGGCAGATAGGGTGGTCAGCAGGTTTTGCATCGAGGCGTTCTCGGGGGCAGATAGGGTGAAAGCCACTCCAAGCTTGTCCATCGTGTCGGTGAACGATACGCCAGCGGTAAATGCAAGGGATTGTGGGCTGCCGTCGAGGGTGACCGAGGCACGTATGCGTTCCTCTGCCGTGATGTCGAACTGTGGGTTCTGTGGATTGCCTGACCAGGTAATCGTGCTCCCCTGTCGTATGACCAAGTGGTTTACATGCAGCAGAGGGACATTCATATTGAGCTCGCCCGTCTCGATGGTATAGCTTCCCGATAGGCGGAGTCCTGTGGCTGGGATATGCTGGAGGTTGAGGATGCCCTCTCCCTGCAGGGTGACATTGTTCTGCTTGTTGGCACCGAGCGTGGCTTCCAATCGTGCCGTAGGGTCGATGGTGATGGCGAGGTTCATGGAAAGGTTGTTGGTGGCGAGTTTCATCTTCGGCAGAGCGGTGGTGTCGGCATTGAAACTGGCGAACGTGACCACATTGCCGAGTTGGTTGCTGGCTGTGAGGATGGCATCCTTGTATGTATAGTGTATCGATGAGCCTGGACGCAAGCGCAAGTCGCCCGTGATGGAGAGTGCATTGAATGGCCCGTCCAGCATGACGTGGCCGCTCATCAAAGCCTTGCCATAGAGGGTGGATTCGCGTGTTGGGGTGTCTTGTAGCAGGGGCGTGTCTCGTGCCGTCACGCGCAGCTGAGTGGAAGGTCGCTTGTCGAGGAGCACGATGCGCCCGTCAAGAGACAAAGGCTGTTCCCCCTTGGAGAGATGTCCCGCGGTGTGGAGAGGAATGGCGTTGAAGGTGAGTCCTCCTCGCTCGAAGGGTATGTGCAGCGTGTCGATGGTGTGGAGATGCAGACTGTATGCAGGCAAGGCATATCGTAGGGAGGATAGGCGTAAGAGTCCCTTCAGACGATCAGTGTCAAAGTTGCTGTCCCATGTGAAGGTAGCATCGGCACGGCCCTGGAGGTACATTTGCGGGGTACTCCACGTGAACAGGTCGCTCTGCAGGTGGGCGTGCAAGGTGCCGCTGCTGTAGTGTGTGTTGAGGCTTAGGCTGTCTGTGGTGACCCCTTTGGCGGTGACGCCATCGAGCTGGAGGTGTCCTGTAATGGAACCCTCTCGTTCGCTTATGGTAGCATGTGAAGAGCGGAATGCTATGCCCATCAAGGCGAGATAGTTGCTTATGGGGTTGTCGGCACCTGCCGATAGCGTGACATACAATGCCGAAAGGTAGTCAAGGCTCTCACTTATCTTGTCAGACGACAAACGCTCTTGCTCCCATGGTAACCCCTCGATGTGGGCACTAGCCATCAGGGTGAGGTCGCCCGAACGGATGTCTACCTGTACGGTGTCGGTGGTAAGGTGGGCATGTAGCTCGAGCGGTCGTGGCTGCATGTGCTGCGTGGCGTTGCTCAGTACGATATCGGTGAAGCGGGCATGCAGGGTATAGGTGGCTCCCGAGTCGATGGCAAGTGTGGCTTGGCATCGCAGGGCGGGATGGATGTCGGTGTCGGTAAGCTGTAGTGCCTGAAGGTCAAGATGGTCGACTTGCGCATAGAGCTGTGCCTTGATAGCCTCTGGGGTATGTCTGAAGGTTGCCATCATGTGCCATTGCATCAGCGAGTCATTACAGGTGGCATGTGTGCTCAGCACTCCATGGTTAAGCGAAGCCTGTACCGAGGTGTTGGTAAACATCCTTTCCTCCCATTGCAGTGCATGTAGTTGTACTGTGGCTTGGGCTGTAGTGGTCTCGTCCCGGTAGTCTGTTCCATGTCCCGCAAGATGAGCCTGTAGGGTAGCAATGCCCCATTTGCTTTTGGGGATAATCTGCTGCAGGTCGAGTGAGTCGGTCTCAATTCTCAGTTCGTAGTTCCCACTTGTGTGGTTGTATCCAGCTTCCACGTCAGCCATGCCCTCCTTGAAGAAGAGCGAGCATTGGGCATGCAGTGTGTCGGGAGTATAGCGTATATCGCCTCGGTAGGTGATGTCGGAGGGGATAAGTATGTCCGCTTCGCCCATAAGCGGGGTGAGGAGGGCGAGGTCATGGGTGTGTGCCTCTACATGTATCAGCGCCGCGCATTGCTGAGGGGTGATGATGTCCTGCACCATGCCCTTCAAGTCGATGTCGAAGGCTGTGGGTAATGTGATGGAGCATTGTGTCAGTTGAAGTTGCTTCATCGTGCCATCCAATGCTATGTAGGCATTGAGGGTCTCGGTGGGGTAGAGGGGGAGGAGTTCGTGGGGTAGGCCGCCTAGCCACTCGGTCAGAAGAATAACGTCGGCATACCCTAGGTGGAGGTCGACATCGCCGTCGATGGCCGCACCATGGGTGTCGTTGCCTAATGTGTGAAGGTGACCTTGAAGACTGGAGTGCTCGGTGCGGAGAGCAAAGTACGGAAGATTAAGTTCCCCCTCGTGCCATGTCAGCGCTATCGTACCCTCACGCAGGGCCATGCCATGGGACTCCTCGAACGTTAGCTGCGTGAGCCGCGCGGCAAAGTCCGTGGGAGTGTAGCGTAATGAGTCGACTTGAGCGTTCAGCTGCGTCAATTGTATGGGCTCGGTAGTCTGTTGCGTGTCTTGGAGAGTGGCTTTCCCCTCCTTGATTATTGCGCGTTGGAGTGTGATGTGCAGCGCTGTGTCTACCGCAACATCGTGTAAGGCTACTTCGTTGACAAAGCTCTGCATGTGAGTGGAATGCTGGACGTAACTTGCACCGATATGTCGCAATCGTAACTCTGCAATGTTTAACGATAAGGGGAGTGTTGTGGCTGTCGTGTCCTTGGCTCGCAATGAGGTGCCTCTGCGCAATGCTACATCTCCCTCTGCAAGGAATACACGGCGTGTGTTCATCCTGCGCTCACTCCAGTGGTAAGCTATGTCGTCAATTCTAAGCCGCTCTACCCGTAGATAGGTCCCTATCGTGCCCGAAGTGTCGGTGTGTATGTAGATACCTCGTGCACTCACATAGTCGGCCCTTATCACGCCTCGTAGCAGAGGATGCAGTCTAATGTTGGTCATTATATTGTCGATGCTTAGCAGTGTGCCTACGTGTATCCCTTTAAATTCAATCTGCAAAGGATACATGAGTCGTAGGCTTTCTACTCTCATCTCTATTCCTGTGCGGCGTGTCAACCATGTCGAAGCTCGCCGTACTGCGGCATCCTGTATGGGAGGTATGTACAGCAAAAGTGTTGCTATCGTGGGTAGTAGCAATATTGCGGTGAAGAGGATGCCCGCCCATCGTGCCAACCTTCTGATTCTCATGCGCCATACATTAGGTTACGACAACGCACTGGGGAGAGTGTTTGTTCGCGTGTGATTCGTCTTTCTTATGCAGCATCAAGCATTGGTGGATGCAGCACTTCGTGTCGGCAGCATGAAGAGCTCTCGCCAAGACTTGGATTTTATCGAATCCTTGCCTCGTAAAGTGAAGAAAATACAAGCGTTTCTCTACATTCACTCGTTGAGATTTAATTTTATTATTGAATCTCTGCCTCGCTCAGTATAGAAAATACAAGCATTTTCTCTACATTCGCTCGTTGAGATTTGGCATTTCGCCCGTCTTGTACTAACTTTGTCGTTCTGTATGGAACACCAATATTCATCAACCTTGCTGGAACGTGCGGTGGGCGAGTTTGCCAAACTGCCGGGGATAGGGCGCAAGACAGCGCTCCGCCTTGTATTACATATGCTCCGCCGTCCAGTATCAGAGGCTGAGGCATTTGCCGGGGCTATAAGCGAATTGTGCCGCGAGGTGAAGTACTGCAAAGTGTGTCATAACATATCGGATAGCGATGTGTGTGACATTTGTGCGCAGCCCTCGCGCGACAAGAGCATGGTATGTGTGGTGGAGACGGTACGCGATGTGATCGCGGTGGAGAATACGTCGCTCTATCGGGGACTGTACCATGTGCTCGGAGGGGTGATCTCGCCGATGGATGGGGTGGGGCCCGCCGATATAGAAATCAATAGTTTGGTGGAGCGTGTGTGCAGCGGAGAAGTGAAAGAGGTTATCTTTGCTCTCAGTCCCACGATGGAGGGTGACACTACGAACTTCTATATCTTCCGCAAACTGGAAAATACGGGGGTGAAGATGTCGGTGCTGTCACGAGGTATCTCGGTGGGAGACGAACTGGAATATGCTGATGAGGCTACACTGGGACGCTCGCTGGTGAATCGTATGCCGTTTACGGGGAAAACTTTTTGATGGAGCATTAACAGTTAAGATTTGAAATTGATATAAAATACTAAACTCAAAACTCAAAACACTATGATAAACTATAAGAAAATCAGTCGCAATATTCGCTTGTTCTTTGCGGCATTGGTAATGTTGGTATTGGCCATTCCTGTGGCTGTGGAGTTTAATTTGGACTCTATGGCTTCATTCAAAGGCCTTTCCGTTGGTGTGTATGATGAGCAGATGATCTATGTCATCGAGGTGGTCATGTTCTTCCTTACAGGTGGATGTATTCTGTTTGCGCTCAAGTTCTTCGATAGATTGTGGCTACGACGCGTGGCTGAGGTGAAGGAGGAGGAGAAGGCTTCGAAATACATTGCTGCGTATATGATACGACTTGCGTTGTTGACGATTCCGATGCTTTCGGGAGTAGTCTTCTATTACAGCTTGTTGGCAAACTGGGGACTCTACTATGCTTTGGCTGGCTTCGTGTCGGCGTTCTTCTGTCTGCCTTCGGCTGAGGGTGTGGAGATTGAGATGAAGAATCTTGCCACTCCCGAGAAGGAATGACTCGTGCTTGACCAATTAAAAGAGTAACGGGTAATAGCGTGGACAATAATATCTGCAATAAAGGCAAACATGAGGAGGAGGGTATTCTTCTCTCTGTTATCATTGTCAACTATAACGTCAAGTTCTACTTGGAGCAGTGCCTCGAGTCGGTACGTCGTGCCTCGAGAGGATTGCAGGTAGAGGTGTTTGTGGTAGATAACCTGTCTACAGATGGCTCTATGGAGTATCTGTGCGAGCGTTTTCCTGAGGTGACATTTATCATAAACAAGGAAAACGTGGGCTTTGCCCGAGCCAATAACCAAGCGATACGCCAATCGAGAGGAAAGTATGTGTTGCTGCTCAACCCCGACACGATAGTGGGAGAGGATACGTTGGTGCAGTGTGTGGAGTTTATGGCTGTACACCCTGAAGCTGGTGGGGTAGGCACTTATATGCTGCATGTGGATGGAACCTTTGCCCCCGAGAGCCGTCGTGGATTGCCCACGCCCTTTGTGGCTTTCTGCAAGATGACGGGGTTGACGAAACTGTTCCCCAAGTCGCACTTGTTTGGTCGCTACTATATGCGCTACCTCGATGAAAATGAGGTAAATGAGATAGAGATAATCTCCGGAGCTTATATGATACTTCGTCGCGAGGCGTTGGATAAAGTCGGCTTGCTCGACGAAGATTTCTTTATGTATGGTGAGGACATAGACCTTTCGTATCGTGTGCTCAAGGGAGGTTACAAAAATTATTATCTCCCTGTGCGTATGTTGCACTATAAGGGCGAGAGCACGGTGAAGAATTCGTACCGTTATGTCTACACCTTCTATCAGGCGATGCGCCTCTTTTTCCGTAAACATTATGGGCACTATTCTTGGGCAATAAGTCTGCCCATTAACTTGGCCATTTGGGCACAGTCATTTCTCGTTTATATCGGCAATCGATTGCGTTATCATAAGAGGCCCGAGAAGGTGGATTCCTTGGGCAACGCTCTCGTCATCGGTGATGCGCAGATGAGGGAAGAGGTGCGTGCCCTGTTGCTGAAATATCACCCTAATGGTGGACATGGATTTGTCGAAGGAACTGAGTCTTTGCTTCCTGAGGGCCATCTGTCCGTGGAGATAAACCTTAAGGGCTATGATACGGTGGTGTACGATACGGAGCACTATGCTTACAGTACAGTGCTACGCTTGTTGGAGAAGACGCCTGGCAATACGTTGCGCTTGGCGACCTATTCGTCTCGAACAAAGGTGTTGATAACCGATAATAAGGTATATAGATAACGTCTAACTCTCTAGGTCTTATGGAACGTATGTTTCTGCAATCGCCTCTTCTTCGTCTTCGTGCTCCAGAATTGAGTGACCTCGACTATCTCTTTCATGTCGAGAATGATACGCGTGAGTGGATGGTGTCGGCGTGCAAGGTGCCTTATTCGCGTTTTCAACTACAGCAATACATAGAGACCAATGCGCACGACCTCTATGTGGATAAGCAGCTTCGACTGATGATAGAGCGTGTGGACGACAATCAGGTGGTGGGTGTCATTGATCTGTTTGATTTCAGTCCTGCCGATCGCCGTGCTGAGATGGGGATCGTAGTTGATCGTGAATGTCGGGGTAAAGGGTATGGGCGTGAGGCGCTGATGCTCTTGTGTGACTATGCCGAGTGTGTGCTTGATCTTCGTCAGCTCTATGCATATGTGTTTGAGGACAATGTTTCTGCGCGGCAACTTTTTGCTTCGAGTGGCTTTGAACTTACTGCAACACTCCCTGATTGGGCGTTTAGGAATAAGAAATTTAGGAGCGTATGCCTCTATCAACGCTTATTTGAAAAATAATTTACAAAAAAATCTTCAAACGCTTTGTAGTTACGAAAAAAGTATCTACCTTTGCACCCGCAATCGAGAGAGATTGCTTGAAGATTTGACAAATTTCTGGTGCGTTAGTTCAGTTGGTTAGAATACATGCCTGTCACGCATGGGGTCACGGGTTCGAGTCCCGTACGCACCGCCAGAAATTCTAAAATCGTTCGAAACAAACACTTATTGGTGCGTTAGTTCAGTTGGTTAGAATACATGCCTGTCACGCATGGGGTCACGGGTTCGAGTCCCGTACGCACCGCAGAAGAGTCTCAAGTTGAGGCTCTTTTATATATATATATGTTATCTCCAAAATAAAAGGGATGCCCAATTCGGACATCCCTTTTACTCTTATTGTTGTCGGATCTATTTGTATCTTTTAGAAGATGTAGTGTATGCCAACCGAAGCAATTGTTGTGTGAGCACTCAGCCCAAAGTTGGTATTTTCTCCAACGAAATAGAGGCCTAAGTTACCGAGATGAGAGATGATGCTGATATTCTCCGTTACCTCAAGTGCAACACCGGGCTCAGCATAGATTCCAAATGAAAGATCACGATCCTCTCCGCCTACGAGGCTCAAACCTCCATCAACGAAACAAGAGAAGATCCCATTTCTGAGGAATGTATAACGAGCATAAGGAGCAATGCCCCAAGAGAAGCCATTTTCCTTGTAGTCTGTGTCTTTAATCTTCATGCTGCTTGTCGAGAAGCTGAGAGCTGCTCCAATGCTAAGATTCTCGTTCAGCTCATAACCCACTTCGGGCGAAAGTGAAAAGTTTGAAGCGCTAGCTGTCTTGTTGCCTGCGAAATCCAAGTCCAAAGAACCACCGACGTAGACCTGTGCACTACCTACCATAGCTACCATGGCAAATGCGATTGCCAATAATGACTTTTTCATAATTGTTTTTTAATTTTTAGTTAAACAATAAGTGAATAGTTACAGCAAAGGTACCGATTGTCGTTGGGGCGTGCAACGAATAGCGGAAACTTTTTTTGTAGGACAGTTAAAATATCCTAAAAAATCATTCGTGGGATAGAAAAAAGGTCTAAATTTGCACATACAACAAAAACCCGAAATCATGAACCATCCCGAAAACGACGAAATATATAAGGGGCTCACGGTGAATGCCGGTATTGAGCAGCCTTCGATGGTAAACCCCTACATGAAGCCCAAGAAACGCAAGCGCCTCTTCACCGCCGGCGAGTATGTCGAGGGCATCGTGAAGGGCGACATCACCATGCTCTCACGTGCGGTGACACTGGTCGAGAGCCTGCTTCCCGAGCATCATGCCATAGCGCAAGAGGTGATTGAGAAGTGCCTGCCCTATACGGGCGGCTCGGTGCGCATTGGTATCAGCGGTGTGCCGGGTGCGGGCAAGAGCACCTCAATCGATGCCTTTGGCCTGCATGTGCTGGAGCAGTATGGCGGTAAGCTGGCTGTGCTGGCCATCGACCCGTCGAGCGAGAAGACCAAGGGCAGCATCCTGGGCGATAAGACCCGTATGGAGAAGCTCTCCGTACACCCCGACGCCTTTATCCGTCCCAGCCCGTCGGCGGGCTCATTGGGTGGTGTGGCGCGCAAGAC
>JAEIGA010019764.1_pt1 | contig 10266 bp, 21 predicted proteins | sample 9270691 | NCBI WGS metagenome assembly JAEIGA01 (sample SAMN17057246, study PRJNA624740) | gut metagenome | biome: biome; isolation source: fecal sample | host: Bos grunniens | place: China: Xizang | collected 2019
GTGTTCATTTAAAGTCAGAGGGGTGATGCGAATGATCGCATGGTACTGGGCGATAATTGCGTTTTTTGCGGGGGCATTGTTCGGCATGTTCATCATCGCACTGCTCCAGGCGGATAATGATAAGTGAAGGGAGGCGGAGGAATGATCACATTTGAGGCCCTGATCGGTAAATTTCAGTACGCACTGAAAAACAAATGGGGATACATCTACGGAACCGCCGGGTCCGTATGGACAGAAGCAAAACAGAAGGCCGCGACCAGGGCGCAGACCGTGAAATGGGGGAAGCAGTGGGTCGGGCATTATGTGGCGGACTGCAGCGGACTGTTCACCTGGGCGTTTCATGAGCTGGGCGGATACATGTATCACGGAAGCGATACCATGTTCAGGAAGTACACCACGAGCTCAGGCGCACTGAAGAACGGAAAGCGCACGGACGGCAAGGAACTGAAGCCGGGGACGGCGGTGTTCGTATGGAAAGAGGAGGATCAGAAATACGGACACGTAGGCTTGTTTATCGGAGGGGATGAGGTCATAGAGGCCGCGTCCACACAGTCCGGGATCATCAAAAGCAAGGTCACCGCGTCAAAGTGGGAATACTGGGGAGAATTAAAAGGCGTCAGTTACAACCCGGAACCGATCCCGAAAGGATACGCCGAAGTGACCGGGAAGAGGGTCGCACTGCGAAAGGCACCATCCACGTCGGCAGGGATCATCACGCGGATCGATACGGGAAACCGGGTGAAGATTGAGGAACCACCGCCGAGCGATTGGGACTATATCAGCTTTGAGGGCAAACAAGGGTACATGATGAAACAGTTTCTGAAGGAAGGATGAGAGTCCCATGAGCATTGAAACAATAGTTGCGATGGCGGTCCCGGTGATCGCTCTGATCTTTACAGTCATGACGTTCAACAAAAACGCGAAGAAGGACAACACCAACGACGCGACGGAGCGGGCCACCATGTCGTCAGACATCAAATACATCAGGACGGCCATTGACGACATCAAAGTGGACAACCGGGTGATCAAGTCAGACATTTCAGACCTTCAGACAAAGGTCGCGCGGGTGGAGCAGAGCGTGGAGAGCGCACACAAAAGAATCGACGATTATATGAAAGGATGAATGAAATGAAACTGAGCAATAAAGCGTATGACGTTCTGAAGTATATCGCCCTGATCCTGCTGCCGGCGCTGGGCGCGCTGTACTTCGCACTGGCGAAGATCTGGGGATTTCCCTATGCTACGGAAATCGTAGGAACAATTTCGGCGGTGGACGCCTTCCTGGGTGCGCTGCTGCAGATCAGCACGAACAATTATTACAACCAGGCCGAAGGGGACGCGGAGACGGAACCGGAAACAGAAGAATAAAAAGAGACGGACAAGGCCGCTTGCGGGAACGCAGGCGGCCTCTTTTTTTATGCTTTTGTTGTTAGGAATACGTTAGGAATAGACAAGGGGGACAGGGTGCGGCGGAGGGGTGAAAGGAAAAACGCCAGGAAGCATAAGAAAACCCGCAAGGCTTTATTCCTTGCGGGTCTGAGCGGAGAAGCCGGGATTTGAACCCGGGCTGCCATCACTGACACTACTCCCTTAGCAGGGGACGGAAAGACCGTTGTTCCCAAAGGATCAGCGGGGTCGGTGTTAGGAATGCGTTAGGAGTAAGCGTGGTTTATCAGAGGGAGTTGACGGCGGCGAGAGCATCATCCTGGTCCGGATGCGCGTAGCGGTCGAGCATCTTTGCGGTGGACCAGCGCATGACCTTTTTCACGGTCTGCGGGGCGATGTTCTTATCGATGGCCAGCGCGGTGGCGGTGGTGTGGCGGCAGGAGTACGGAGGGAGATCCCGGCAGCCGGCATCCTTCAGGACAGCGTGATAATCAGCGTACCAGTCAGCCTCCACGCGCTTCCAGATGAAGCCGGAGGGCTGGGCGTGATCGATCAGGTCCTGAACCAGCGGGATGATGGAATCAGCCAGGACGATGTCCGTCTGTTTCCGGACCTTTGTTTTCAGACCGGCACCGTGGATCCGGCGGCCGGGGATGTCGATCTGATCCACGCGGAGCTTCATGGCTTCGCCAGGCATCATGCCGGTGTAGATCATAAGTAACGGAGCGGCGGCGCGGAGGTCTCCGGATTCGTAGCGTTTCCAGAGGGCCGCCTGTTCGACTTCGCTGAAAGGGGTCTGTTCCGTTTCCTCCAGGGAAGGAAGCTGGATAAAGGACGGGATGTCCTTATTCGCGTATCCTTCAGCGGCGGCAATGCGGAAGAGGCTGATCAGCAGGGTCCGGACGTCGCGGGTGGTGTAATAGGAGGAGCACTTCTCAGAAACGAGACGCTGAAGATCCGAAACCGTCAGCTGATCAATTCGGGTGGAGGAGATGGCGTCCAGCTTCTTCCACGCGGTGCGGTAGGCCTGCTGTTTTGAGGAACTGAGCGCAGCGTATGCGCCTTCCTTATAGGTTTCCCAGTAATGGGAGAGCGGCGGAGCCTGGACGGCTTTCTGCGGTCCGTTCTTCAGGATGGGGCAGTAGCGCAGCGCATCATCCCGGGTTTTGAAACCGCCCTTTGAGCGGGTGATCTTCTTCAGAGGTTTATCATCGGCGACATAGACGCGATCAAAGACCACCTGGGCGGTCCATGTGGATCCGCGTTTGAAAGCGGTGCCGGTTCCGTTCCCGCGAGATTTCACGCGGGTCTTTTTGGTGGATGCGAGCTTTTTCCCGCACCAGGGGCAGAAAACGGCACCGGGGACGGTGTCGCGCTTGCATTTTGAGCAGATCATTGAGCAGCCTCCTGAACTGGTTTAAAGGACAGAAGCCTGGTGAGAGGGGTGACGCTGTTTTCTCTCATATAGAAATTCAGATGCGTATCATCAACAAGGATCAGTGTATAGCGTTTCCCACCGAGTTCAACATAATATTCATTTCCGTCAACGTGGAACCAGAAACCACGGCCGGGATCATCAAAGACGACGTTCTGATCTCCGCGGTGGGCTGTATAGGAAACGAAAGACGCGAAATGATTGGAGAGAAGGACCAGGTCGATGTTCATGATAACAAGGTCCCCGAGATTATCGGACGGTTCGTCAACACTGTTCCAGTAGAAAGACCATTTCCCGGCAAGGGAATCATCCGCCAGGGAGGCGGAGGGAAGGAACAGGACGAGAAGCAGAAGGACGGCGATCAGTTTCTTCACAGTAATCACTCCTCATATTCGCGAAAGGTCGGGTCGTGCAGTTCGTCGTTCAGAATGTGATCCTTCTCATGCCGGAAGGCCCGGCGGTTCGCTTCCCGGGTGAGGCGGGAGTTGAGCACGATGACCGGCTCACCGTCCTCACCTGAGAAAACGAAACCGCGGACACTGGTGGGCAGATCCTGAAGGATGACGTGGTTATCTTCCATCTGCATCACCTCATGATCATCATAAGGGACGGGATGGAAGAAATTTTAATCATCCGGATAGATCTCTCCCAGGATGACGCCGGCGATCTGGAGCATCTTATCCTTATCGGAATCAGACATCCTGCGGACGCGGTCAAAGAGCATCCCGAGACGCGGATCCTGATGGAGGGCCTCCAGCTGATCCTGTTCCGGTTCGTCATCATTGGATCCGACGAGTTTAGAGGTAGGAATGCCGAAGAACATGGCGATCTTTTCCATCGCGTCAGCGCGTGGATAAGAAACGCCGCGGGTCCAGCCGGACACGGTGGTGGTTTTCGCACCCACATATTCGGCGAGATCCTTCTGCATCTTGCCGGAAATTGAAAGATAATAGTTCAGGTTCTTTCGGAATACTTCGCGGTCATTCATGGAGATCGCTTCCTTTCGGAATCATTATAAGGCAGAGAGAACCAAAAAGCAAATTAAATGTATTTTAGGGGTTGACAATGCGATTTAATAGGACTATTATTTAATCGTACCGTTAGAAACTGAATACGAAAGGAGCGGAAAACGCGTGGATGATTTCAAGATCTCCATCGCTGCGGCCCGCGTGAACGCAAAGAAAACGCAGGAAGCTGTGGCGAAAGCGCTGCATGTGTCTAAGCAGACGGTGGGCGCATGGGAAAACGGAAAAACATCTCCGACGGTGGAGAAAGCAGAGGAATTCTGCAAATTCTGTAACGTGCCATACGACAGGGTCTCTTTTTTGCGCGAAAGTAATGCTATTTAATAGCAGATGAAAGGAAGCACGAACATGGGCGACAGCAAGCTGATCGTTTCGGATGCGGTCCGGAACCTGATGGCCATGAGCCAAGAGCTGGTGAGCGCGAAGTACATCGCGCCGATCCTGCGGATGAAAACCGAAACGATGGTCAAAAAGGCGAAGATGGGCATCTGGGACCGGGAGGTATGCAACTACATCGTGAGCGGGCGCTGCGTGAAGTTCTTCCGGATCGACTTTCTCCGAAAGGGCGGCTGGATCAGCTGAAAGGAAGAAACATGAAAAGGAAGCAGATGGCGATGGACTCACTGTTGGCCGACCTGGACAGATACGAACTGGAGAGGGAGAGGCGGAAGACGGACGAGATCAAAGCGAACCTTGACAAAAGGTTTGAACGGATGGACCCGCGGCGGATGGTAAAGAAAGAATACCCGGCGGGGCGCGTGGTGATCATCGCGCAGAACCTGTTCAGAAACAACCATTACACCTGGCACTTTTACAGGACGGTGCTCAACTACTACAGAGACAGGGCGATCTTCGTGGAGGACACGAGCGAAGAGTTTCCGGAGCGGCCGCCGTGGGCGGACACAGTGGGACACGAAGGCGAGAGGAAGAGCATTGACTGGCTGAGCGACCATATGCACTGGGACACCGGCGAAGATGTGGAGCCGATTGAAACCTGGTGGATGAAGCAGTGGAGGGAGTGGAAGGAAGCATGACAAGAGAAGAGCGCGAAGAGTGGGCGAAGCTGGGCGTGAACTTCCCGGAGCCGCTGCCGGAGCCGGCGGTTTACTACGGAAGGCACACGGGGAACTATCCGGAGACGATCCGGCTGAGCTTCGCGGACGGGCACACGGAGATCTATGACAGACGCGTGAAGCAGCCAAGCCCGAGGAAATACCTGAACATGCCGGCGCGGAGGAGGCGGAAGGGATGAGCAATATCCATACATGCAAATTCTGCGGGAAGAAGATCGGGATCATCACCTGGGGCATTTACAGAAAAATCGTGGTGGACGCGGAGGCCGTGATGGTGGTGCCGGATGAAGAGGGAGAAGAGTTCGTGACGATAGAAGGCCGGAAGATCCGCGGGCGGGAGGTCGAATACGAGGAGGCGGTGCTGGCGGAGCCGGCATACAGGCCGCACCGGTGGACCTGCGGGGTGTGAGCATGAAGTGCAGGGAATGCCATCAGGGGCGGAGGTTCGCGGAGGGGAGCATCTGGTGCCGGATCTACGGGATGATCATCCGCGAGGATCATGAGTGCACAAGGGAAGGCTGGAAAATACACGACGAGGAAGAAAGGGAGCAGGAAAATGACAAGGAAGCAGTTCTGGACGGCGATGGCCGTGATCATCGCAGTGATGGCGGCGATCATCTGGGTGACGATGAAGGAAGAGAAGCGGCAGACCTGGGACACTGAACATCCTATGGTAAACACGGAGATCAGCTGGGGGCAGACATGGCACGCGGGAGCCTGGGGTGACGCGGGATGAGCGCAGGAAAGCATCAGTGCCCGGTATGCGGGAAACTGTTCTGGGTGGACTGGCCGACGCTGTGGAGGTTCAAGAGAGAGAAAAAGTTCGTGTGCAGCTACGGATGCACGCAGATATTCGATAAAAAAGAGAAAAGGAAGGAAGCAAAAGGAATGGCGCAGATGAGGAACAGCACAAAAGAGACGGCCAGGGAACTGCTGGACGCGATGGACGCGGGGCAGGATCCGATGGAGTGGCTGCGGGCGAAGGGCTACACGAACCCGGAGAAGGCATACCAGAACATCAAAGTGAGGATTCAGGAGCGGGATCCGGAGCTGGCGAAGCGCTTCCCGAAGGCGCGGAGCGGCAGGAAAGCGGCGAAGCCTGAGGTGGAAGTGGCGGAGAAACTGCCGGAGGAGCCGAAGGTGGAGCTGGTGTACGACGAGAGCATCCTGGAGGAATACCGGAGGGAGCAGCGGCAGAAGGAAGCGGACCGGGAGGGCAAGGCGCTGGCGGAGCATCCGATGCCGGTGGTGAAAGAGAAACCGGTGGAAAACTATCTGGAAAAATACCTGAAACAGAAGGAAGCGGAGGAACAGGAAAAACGGGAGAAGCGCGAGAGCGGGAACAGGTTCCTGTTCAAGACGACGGCGGTGTGGAACGAACATCTGGGGGAATTCTACTATGACCGGAAGTACAGGACCATCGACTGGCGGAACCCGGAAGGGGAAGAGGTCAGCATCCCGCCGGAGGACTGGAAGCTGCTGAGCGATGCGATCCCGATGATCCTGAACGTTCTGGACGCGGAGGGATGAGGATGGAGTGCCCATGCAAGGCGTGCGACCGGAAGGGCTGCGGAGCCTACCATGAGGAGTGCGGGCCCTATCAGGCGTGGAAGAAGAACCGGGAGGAAGCGAAGGCATGGCTCCAGGGGCAGATGCCGGTGACCAGCGAAGCCGGGCTGAAGGCGCGGAATGAGAAGCTGAAAAAGGGAAAGGGCAGGAAGTGGAACGTTAAGCAGAGATACACAAAAGAATAAGGAAGCAAAGAAAGGAAGCGAAAAAAATGGCAAGGGGCAAGGTGATCGACAAGGCGGCAGCGGACCTGGTGCTGCAGATGAAGGAACGGAACCCGAAGCTGACGACGGACCAGATCGCGGGCGTGATGGGATTCGACGCGACGACAGCGGGGCGGATCATCCGCTGCGGGAGCTGGGAGGCCTTCTGCGAGTGGAAGGCGGAGAAGGCCAGGAAGGAACGGGAGCGGAACCGCGCGGAGGAACAGGCGGAGGAACCGATCCCGGGACAGATGGAGATGGAACTGGTGGAGAAGAAACCGCAGGAGATGACGGACCAGGCGAAGATGATGCGGTTCCAGGCGAGCCAGATCGACAAGCTGGTACTGAAACTGGACCACATCAATGACACGCTGAGCATGATCCTGAGGGTGCTGAGGAAGGAATGAAAAACGACAGGATACGGCGGAGGACGTGCATCATCATCCGGAAGGGGAACGAGTTTCTGGTGGGAGTGATCCTGAAATCCACGGACCTGAGATGGAGCACTTCTCCATATGACGCATGGAGCACCAGGGAACGCCGGGACGCGGAAATGGTGGCGGCGATGGTCGGCGGGGAGATGGTGCTGTTCAATCCGATCGTGAACCAGATGAAAGAGATGGGAGCATGACGCCGGAGAACCGGAAAGGGACCTGTGCATGGTGCGGACAGGAAGAGGAAGATCTGCGGTTTGCAGTGTGGTTCTTTGACGGGTTCGTGTTCGCAGAGTGGCTCTGCGAGAAGTGCCGGCGGATCGTGAGGACGGCAACAGTGAACGAGAACGAGGACTGATCCGGATTAAAGGGTGCCCAGTGAGGCCACATCCGGGTCCTGCATGCGCGGCGGGGACGGGCAGCACGATCAAAATATGAAAGAAACGAAAGGAGGAGCCTCCTGTTTCGGATTTTGTCGATGTGCCGCAGCTGCCGGCCGGTTCAACTCCGGCCCCGCGCAACTTTAAGGAAGGAAGCGAGAAAACAATGGCAATGGATGCGAAGATGACCTTTCTGCAGCAGGCGGAGGCCGCGCTGGCGGACAGGGTCACGGTGAGCGAGATGGGCGGGATCCTGGGCGCGCTGAGTGACGTGCTACAGGGATACGAGATGAGAAGCCTGGAAAGATGGGAGGCGGAGGACCGGAACGACCTGCTGGAGTGCTACCTGAGCGCGCTGAGCGTGGAGTGCCGGAGCGAGAAGACGCTGAAGCGGTACGAATACGTAATTCGGAGGATGCTGCAGTTCGTGGCGGTGCCGGTGCGGCAGATCACGGTATACCACCTGCGGAACTACATCGCGCACGAGAAGGCAAGGGGAATCAGTGACGGGACGCTGGAGGGCCTGCGGCAGGTGTTCAGCGGTTTTTTCAACTGGCTGCAGCGGGAGTCACTGATCGACCGGAACCCGACGGCGAACATGGGCACGATCAAAAGGGCGAAGAAGGTGAAAAAGACCTATTCCGACATCGACATGGCAAAGCTGAACAACTGCTGCCGGACGGTGCGGGACAGGGCGATCATCAACTTTCTCGCGAGCACGGGCTGCCGGATCAGCGAGATGTGCGAGCTCAACCGGGACGCGGTGAACCTGGACGCGCTGGAGTGCGTTGTGCACGGTAAAGGCAACAAAGAGCGCACGGTGTTCCTGAGCAGCGTGACGGGGATGTGGCTGGATGAATACCTGAAGGAACGGAAGGACGAAAATCCGGCGCTGTTCATTGGACTGAGGAAGGAAAGGCTGGAGCCGGGCGGCGTGCGGTGCATGCTGAAGAACCTGGCGAAAGCGGCGGGCGTCGAACACGTCCACCCGCACAAGTTCCGCAGGACCCGGGCGACGGAACTGGCCCGGCACGGGATGCCGATCCAGGAGATCGCGGCGTTGCTGGGGCACGAGAAGATCGACACCACTATGGGCTATGTGGTGAAGGATCCGGAGACGCTCCGGAGCACAGTGAGGAGGTACGCATGAAGAGAAGCGAGATGATCCTGGAGGCCGTGCGGTGCTGCAGGAAGGAAGAAGGATGCAACAAGTGCCCGCTGCAGGGGGAGATCTGTGACGAACTGTTCACCCAGATGGAAGAGGTCCCGGCGGAACTGCTGGACCTGATCGAGCAGGAACTGGACGGACGTTAATGGTCAAAATAAGTGCGAGGTGATGATGATGCCTGTCAGTGAGAAGGTTTTCAAAGCACTTGAGTGTTGCAAACGAAAAGACGGAAACGAGTGTAGAGTCTGTCCATATACGGAAAGTGAATATTGCACAGAAGAAATGGTGACGGATGCCCTTGAACTGCTGAAAGAGCAGGAAGCGGAAAAAAAGCGGATACTGAAAATTATTTGGGATACTCTGCATGAGGGTTTGTCAATAGATACCGTGCCAGATCAAGATTGGGTATATGAGCGGATTCGCAATCGAATTGAAGGAACTTATGATGAAACTTAAAGGAAACAGCTAATTACTTTAATTACACGATGTTACACAGTGTGTAAGTTAAGCAGATTTTACTTACACGGATGTGACTTAAAGGAAACAATTCATTACACGCCGGAGCAATCCGGCATCATGACCGCAAAGCTCATAGGCTGAGCATGGCGGATCATCCGCCAGGGGCCGGTTCGATTCCGGCAGCGATCAAACTCTTCCTATATAAGACCCGCGGAGGGACAGCCTCCGGAACGGCGGGACGGGTTCCGCATTGAGAGCCTTGTAATGAGTATTATCTTCTCGCACATCGTCGTCCGGAAAAAAGATTGACGACGGCAGCGGGTGGGTACCGGGAGGGCGCAAGCGCCTCCCGGTTTGGAGGAGACGGATGAGCTGGGAGTATGAGGACCTGTTCAACAACCGGGTGACCGGAGACGGGAGTTTCCTGGAGGAGCCAAGCTTCATCCAGGTCGGCCGGATGGGATACCGGAGGCGGACGACGGTCAGCGGGCCGCGGATCGACGCGGAGGTGTTCCCGGTGTTCGGGAGGAACCAGCGCGGGGACCTGCGGAGGGCGAAGAGCCGGATCACCCGGGAGGCCCAGCAGCGGGCGAACGACGAGCGGAGCCGGATCCACCTGATCCAGCTGACGGAGGCGAACTTCACGGAGAGGGACGTGAGCCTGACGCTGACCTATGACGGAATACCGCCGGAACCGGAGCGGGTGGACAAGGACATACGGAACTTCCTGGCGCGGGTGAAGCGGGCGAGGAAGAAGGCCGGGATGAGCGAGCTGAAATACATCTACGCAATCGGCGGAGACGAGATGCCGGCTCCGGGGTACAGCGGAAAGAGGCCGCATGTACACATGATCATGAGCGGAGGGATCGACAGGGACACGCTGGAGCAGATCTGGGGCAAGGGCCGGGCGAACGCTGACCGGCTGCAGCCGCGGGACGAGGGCCTGGGCGGGATCGCGGTGTACTTCACGCGGCAGAAGCAGGACAGGCCGGAGAAGGCGGGCGTGCGGAAGTGGCGAGGAAGCCGGAACCTGAAGCAGCCGGTGAGGAGAAGCCGGGACGCGAGGATGCCGAACAGCCGGGTGAAGCGGATCGCGAGGGACTTCCGGAACGAGGCGAAGGACGTGATGGAGAA
>JAEIGA010019765.1_pt1 | contig 10266 bp, 5 predicted proteins | sample 9270691 | NCBI WGS metagenome assembly JAEIGA01 (sample SAMN17057246, study PRJNA624740) | gut metagenome | biome: biome; isolation source: fecal sample | host: Bos grunniens | place: China: Xizang | collected 2019
CAGACGGTGAGTTTGAGGTTTGCTTTGAAGAGAGTATCCGCGGCAAGGATGTGTATCTGATACAGAGCACCTTCCCCAATGCAGACAACCTCATGGAGATGCTGCTGATGATTGATGCTGCCAAGCGTGCATCGGCCCGCACAGTGAATGCCGTTGTCCCCTACTTCGGCTGGGCCCGCCAGGACCGTAAGAGCAAGCCACGTGTAAGCATCGCTGCCAAGCTGGTTGCAGACATGTTCACCGTTGCCGGTATTGACCGTCTTATCACCATGGACCTGCATGCCGACCAGGAGCAGGGTTTCTTCAATGTTCCAGTGGACCACCTTTATGCCAGCAGCGTACTACTGCCATACATCGAATCTCTGAAGCTGGAGAACCTCGTAATTGCCAGTCCTGACGTGGGCGGCAGCAAGCGTGCGTCTTCATATGCCAAGTATTTCAACTGTCCCATGGTGATGTGCAACAAGACCCGCAAGAAGGCCAACGAGGTTGCTCACATGGACGTTATCGGTGATGTGGAAGGTGCAGACGTAGTTCTCATTGACGATATGGTAGATACCGCCGGCACTATCACCAAGGCTGCCGACCTGCTCAAGGAGAAGGGCGCACGCACAGTACGTGCCCTGGCAAGCCACTGCATCATGAGCGGACCTGCCAACGAACGTGTTGACGGTTGTGCACTGGAGGAGATGATATTCACGGATTCTATCCCCTACCATGGCACAAGTCCCAAAGTGAAGCAACTGTCTGTTGCAGAACTCATTGCAAACACAATACGCAGCGTACAAGACAACGAGAGCATCAGCGACCAATACCTTATATAATATTTTAAGCAGGGTTGCATAACATACAAATCCCACCATTGCCGACACAACACAGAACGGCAAGATGGTGGGATTTTCACTTTATATAACATGACAACATTATTACTGCGAACAAGCAATTTCCTGGCCTCACATTCTTCCCTCTATGTGATACTGGCAGCCATAGTTGCATTCCTTCTTCCGGAAACATTCTCTTGGGTAAAAGGGGATGTGTCAAGCATAATCCTTGGCATTATCATGCTGACAATGGGACTGACACTGAGCGTAGATGACTTCAGGGAACTGTTCCGCCGTCCGTTGGACATTCTCATCGGTGCATGCGCACAGTACACACTGATGCCGATGATAGCGTGGGGACTTTCTATGATGTTTAATCTTAACCCTTATCTCTCTATTGGCATAATACTGGTGGGATGTTGCCCAGGAGGTGTCTCCAGCAACATAATGTCGTACCTATGCCGCGGTGATGTGGCATACTCCGTTGGAATGACTACTGCTTCTACCCTACTTGCTCCGCTAATGACACCACTACTGGTATGGTGGTTGGCAGACACGCGCATTGAGGTGGATGTTGCGGGAATGTTCCGAGGCATACTGCTCATCACTCTCATTCCTGTGGGAATAGGCTTTCTGGCAAACACCTTGCTGGGAAAGAGAAAGGCTTTCGGACAAATTCAGTCCATAATGCCCGGTATCAGCGTAACTTGCCTGGCACTGATTGTTGGTGGAGTTGTTGCACAGGTGACACCACAACTCATGAACAGTGGAGTTGCACTGTTTATACTTATGCTATGCGTGGTATTCCTGCACAACACATTAGGTTATTTTACCGGTTATGGAATAGGAAGCCTATTTGGTTTCAGCACAGCCAAGAAACGAACCATCTCCATCGAAGTGGGCATGCAGAATGCCGGTATGGCAACTGTGCTTGCAACCTCGTTCTTTGCCAAACCTGAAATACTCAGCCACAATCCGGAGGCCATACTGTGCGTTGTGCCATGCGCCATAAGCTGTGCCTACCACTCTATTTCGGGTACCATACTGGCAAGCCTTTTCGTAAAAATGGACCAGAAATAAATCTCGCTGAGATTCTCAAATACACGCACAGATATAGATACCGTTAGAAATATCTAATTCTCACAAAGCAAATAAGCGGGCATACGTCTGTCTTACAGACAATTAAACCATTTTTTGCAGAATGGACACAAATACCTTCTAAAAACGGAAACTCTACAACCTTATCTAAGAATCAGAATAGAAATAAGGCTGCTTCAAAAAATGAAGCAGCCTTATGTATATGTCATGAAAAGTATGTCCTACTTAAAAACTTTCTTTCCCTTTGATGTCAGGTACAGGCCCTTTGAAGGTGTGGCTATTCTACGGCCAGACAAGTCGTAATACATAGTTGAGACAGTTTCATGAGACAAAGTATTCTCAATGCTTGTCTCATACTCATTCTCTGTAATGATGCGGATTTCCTTTGCAGAACCAGCAGGAACCTTCAGATATGCCTTGTTAGCAGGAAGGTATTTTATATCAGCAGTTATGAAACCTAGCGAACCGTCACTCATGGTTCCCAAAACTCGCATAGTACTGGGATCGTATTTTACACGGTTCTCATGCTTCTTGTTGCTGTTGTTGAAATACACTCCAGAGAGACAATTGCCAGAAACAGCAGAACCACCAGATGTAAATACATCAAACCTGTTATCGGTGTAGTTAGCAGAAGCACACTTTACAATAACCGGTGTAGCAGCAGGAACAAAACCATCGGTAACTTCCTTAATTACAGCAAAACCATCCTTTACCAGACTGATATAGAACAAACTAACATTTCCATTTACTGTTTTGTATGGGTAAGCTGCATACATTGTGGTGTAATGTGATCCATTATGCTCAAACTCTGGGACAGCGGCAAAGTAGTTATTTGATGAGGAGTTCAAGGGGATTATCTCCCATTTCTTAGTGGCTTCTGTACCACTGGTCATAAGCCAACCCTCATCATAGTCGGAAGCCTCGTCATAAAGGAACTTAGTCAGTCCCTTTGCTGTAGCGTAAGCATAATAGGATCCATCTGAGAGAGATCTTAAATGAAGATACAGTCCCATTACATCATAGGAGTCTATGCCTTGTGCCCTAAGGGTATAGTCGTTGGAACTGGCTTTATGGATATAGATAACAGAACCTGGATTACCAACAATATTTTCAATATTACGAATGGGCAGTATGGCAGCGAGATCAGGATTTGTAGTAGCAAGATTTACACTGGCACGGTTATCAACGATAGTCAGATATCTATCTGTTGATGCATTCTGTATTCTATAAAAACCGTCTCCATTGAATTGTGCATAGATGGTATGCGACAATAAAACCGAGAAAATAAAGAATAGGATTTTCTTCATAATTGAAACATCACTCTGTCTCTCATGCGGCAAAAACCACATTATGAGACAGAGTGACAATTATATTACGTTAAATAAACTTGTATTACTTAGCAATACAGATACAAACGCGGTTCATAGAGTTGTCAGCGAAAGGCTGCTCAACATCGCCAAGAGCCTCAGAAGAGATACGATCGGTAGAGATGCCGAACTTGTTAATCAAGTAATCGGTAACAACCTTTGCACGCTTCTCAGAGATGCGCTTGTTGATAGAAGCATTACCTGTGCCCTTATCGGCGTGTGCTGATACAGAAACCTTGGCATTGGGATTTGCCTTCAAATAGTCAGCAACCTCCTTAATCTTAGCCATTTCAACATCGGTTACCTTGGTGCTGTTCAGAGCGAAGAACACATCACGACGGATGGGTTCTACAACTACCTCCTTAACAACCTCTACGGGAACTTCCTTCTCTACGATCTTCTCTACGATCTTCTCTACGTAGCGAATCTCAGGCTGGCAGCAAGGTGCCTTCTCGCGAGTAGTGTAGGTCTTGCCAAAAGCATACTTAACACCAATCAGAGCGTTGAAAGTCCAGTCAGCAGTGCTTGCCTTCTTTGAATTGTAGCTGTCTGCCAATACAGAAGCGTTCAATTCCAGACCTACACTCCAGTTGTCAGTGATACGGAAATCACCCATCAAACCAGCGCGGCCAGTGAAGTAAGACTTGGTGCCGTACCACAGGTTGCCCAGGACTGCTTCATTTTGCAGAGAAGAGTTGCCATAGTTCTGGATAATCTCAGCCTTGGCAGCAGCAGCCTCGTCGTTGTTGAAAGCAACATTAACACCGAGACCTGCGAAAGCCTTTACGCTGAACAAACGATTGGGGTTGTAACCGCCAATCAGGTTAGACAGATCCAGGATAGCGTCTACATTAGGATTGATGTAGTTCCACTTCCAAGAGTACTCATAACCCTCGCCATTGGGGCCGTATACATTATAAGTACCACCGGCCTTGCTCTGCCATGCATTGATAGAAAGACGGAGACCAAAGAGCTTGGTGAAATTGTAACCGCCAGAAACCTGCACGTTGGGAGAAATGAGGTCGCCAAAGCTTAACTCACCCAAGGTGTATTGAGCACCACCCTGAACCTGAACGAACCAATGAGGATTGAATACGTTCTCGGTCTGAGGCTGCTGTTCCTGTGCTGATGCGGACATGAAGCCCATGGCCAACATCAAAGAAACTATAATTTTCTTCATATTACTATCTTATTTATTATTTACGATTAGGTTTTACAGATTACTTTACAGTTACATAGAACTTCTTAGCATCAACCTTACCGTAGAAGTCAACAGCAGTGTAAACTACCTCGTAAACATAACCAGCCTCGAAAGTAGCCTCTACCTCGTAAACGTCACCAGCGAGAACCTCAGCAACACCTTCCTGTGCGTTAACCTTCTCAAGTGCAGCAACACAATCAGCATCACCAGCCTGAGCACTTGCATTACCCTTGAATACGTTGGTTACACCTACCAACTTCTTGTAAGCGGGAGCGATGTACTCCAAGCTGTAAGATGTGGGGATCAGAGACAGAGTCTTACCAGTGATAACTGTAGGATTGTTCTTAGCCTGGCTCAGCTTGTGGAAACCATCCTCGGTGGTAACGAACAGGATAGGACGCAGAACCTTATTGGTAGAGTTGATTACAGCGCAGAACTTGTCGTTGAAGATGTCCAGGAATGAAGTCATCTTAGACTGGAACTTGTCAACACCATTCAAAGCAGAAGCCTTGAGGTCCTTAGCCTTAGCCAGTACTTCGTTGATCTCGTCAACCATATCCTTAACACCCTTCAACATTTCATTAACGTCTGCGAAAGAACCAGCGAGGTCGCCATAGAGTTCGTTAACAACATCCTGTACAGATACACGGATTGTATCGTTGTAACCCTTAACGAAAATTGAGTCATTATTCAATGCGTCATCCTTAATCCACTGACCAGGAACATTAACTACAACCTCGATAGAGTCAACCTGAGGAGTCTCGGGGACAGTAATCTCCTTGATTTCAACCAATTCGTAGTTCAGAACCTTGTCTGTCTTGTTGATAGCAGCCTTAGCCTTCTCGCTCAACTTACCAATCAGGCTCTCGATACGATCCATACCAGGAACGTTGGTGAAGGCGAAATCAGAACCGAAAGAGTAAGACAGGGGCTTAACAGCAGTTACAGCAACACCATACTGAGAGTATACGCTGTGCTCCTCGTCGCAAAGTTCGTCGGTCCAAGATACCTTAACGCCGTTAGCATCCATAACGAATGTAGACATAGCGTTAGAAACGGTGCTTGCAATAGCAGAAACATTAACACCACCACCGTTAACGAGGTCCTTAGCAACTTCCTTGATCTCGTTGAAGTTCATAGAGAGCTTAACGTCCTCAAGGCTCTCCTCGGTAACAGTAGCCTTAGCCTCATAGAAACCATTCTTAGCAGCACGGGTGTAACCGAAGCTCAGAACCTCGTCAGAGGGAGCAAGGCTGCTCAGTTCAGCACCAGAGAACTCGTCCTGGCTGTTAACCAAAGCAACAGACAGACCAGTGAAGTCAACAGTGTTGGGGTTGATAGTCATATAAACAGTACCTGCGTTGCCGGTGTCACCAAGAAGGACGATACCCTCTTCCTTAGTAACAGCCTCAACACCGAGCATCTGTACGTCCTTAGCGGTCATCTGTACATTTGCAGCATCAACGAAGAAGCGAGGTCTTGCTGTGGGGAACTCCAGACCCTGAGCATCTACGCTACCATAGTAAGCAGCCAGGATGTTTGAACGGGTATTGAAAGGAGTAGCGATAGAGCCCATAACGGGGTTCTTAGTACCCTGCAGAACTACGCTGGTAACCAGCTTCTTCAGAGCACCAGTCAGGTTCTCGATATCCTTTGTGTTCTTGGCCACCTGAGCTTCAAGGCTGTCAACACGTGCCTCTACTGAGTCAAGACGATCTGCCAATACGCTGTCTACATACTCCATTGCCTCAGTCAACTGATTAAGAGAATCAAGCATCTCGTTCTTCAGTGAATCAGCCTGGTCGTCAGCATACTGTTTAGCAGCCTCAAGGTTAGCAGCAGCCTGAGCCTGGATAGCAGCAACGCTGTCCTTCAACTCCTGGGTAAGAGCATCAATTTCCTCATCGTGAGCCTTAGCAATGCTGTCGAGGTTCTCGATAGCAGCCTTGTTAACGTCAGCCTGATTCTTGGCAGCAGCAGCCTCCTGCTCAACAGCAGTCAGACGGGGACCCCAAGCAACGATAGTGTCGTTTACAGCAGCAGCGACCTTGTTCAAGGCAACAATCTGCTCAACGATAGTCTTGCCCTCAAGAGCAGCGACATCACCGATAACACCATTGATAGCAGCAATCTGCTCAGCGAGCTTTGCATCCTCAGCCTTCAGCAGAGCAACCTGAGCAGCGAGCTCAGCATTCCACTTTGCCTCCAACTGGCTCATCTTCTCAGCACACTCAGCCTTGCATGCTTCCTGTGCAGCCTGCAATTCTGCAATCTTTGCCTCCAAAGCCTGCTTCTGAGCCTCCAGAGCCTGCTCCAAAGTAGTGTTCTGGGTCTCAAGCTTGTTCAAAAGTTCTGACTTGACCTCCTCGGTATAGTCCTGACAAGAACTAAAACCGCCCAAAATGGCAACGAATGATGCCATCATGAGAACTTTACCTAAAAAACTTTTTTTCATAAAATTGTTTTTTTCGCCCCTGACGGAGCATTAAAAATTAGTAATTTGGTTATTTATTTTTTCTCTATCAATGTAACCTCACCTTAAACAAGAGCGCAAAGCACACCCTACCCAATGAGATTTCTGCGCAAAGTTATATATTTTTTTTCATACATAAACACTTTTACACTATTTATTTCTCTATAATGCAGAAAATTGCCACATATATATGACTTTTTGCATTCTTTTACAATCCCCAACTGTCATAAACAGAGCAAAAAAAATATGTTTTTTACTTATTCTAAGTGTTTTTCATGAGACCTAAAATTCATTACAAACTATACTGAAACAACAACGGGAAAACAAAGAAAGTATCATTTTTGCATTTGACTTGCAAATCAGAAATCATACCTTTGTGGCGCCTTTATATAAATAATAAATAATGTAATAACACATAACACAGGAGAGATGCTAAAGAAATCGCTATTAACAGGCTTCGCAGCAATAGCGCTGCCACTCAGCTCATATGCCCAGGCAGAAGGAAAAGTCATAGACGAACATGGAGAACCATTGGTGGGAGCCACCGTAAGATGGGAAGGAACGGGAGTAGGAACGACAACTGACTTAGAGGGCAAGTTCCGACTGGCCAAAAACGGGCACCTGCACGAGATAGTAACAAGCATGATGGGCTACCACAACGACACCACATGCACACATAGCGCAAAATACCTCGTTATCCGCTTGCGGGAAGTAGCAACCGACCTGCATGAAACCCACGTACACGGGCGCAAGCAGACAAGTCTGAAGATGTGGCACTCGGCAGAGAACAGCGAACTGATTACCGCCGCTGGCCTGAAGCATGCGGCATGCTGCAATCTGGGCGAGAGCTTCGTGAGCACCGCCGCCGTGGACGTGAACTATACCGACGCATCAACCGGTGCCAAGCAGATTAAGTTGCTGGGATTGAGCGGAACCTACGTGCAGATGCTCACAGAGAACATTCCTAATTTCCGCACAGTGGCAGCACCCTTCGGCCTTGGCTATGTACCTGGTCCATGGATGCAGTCCATACAGGTGAGCAAAGGTATTACCAGCGTAAAACAGGGCTACGAAGCCATGACCGGACAGATAAACATAGAATACCGCAAGCCTCAGATGCTTGAGGCCGACTGGATAAACCTGAACCTTTACGGCAACAGCAAGGGCCGCATAGAGGGCAATGCCGATGCTACGTTCAAGATGAAGGACCCTCGTTGGGGCACAACACTGCTTGTACACTACGACAAGGACCTCACCACACACGACGAGAACAAGGACGGGTTCCAGGACATGCCCAAGGCTGAGCAGGTGAACGTGATGAACCGATGGACATTCCTGTCAGACACATACGAGTTCCAGATAGGGGCACGCTACCTGAACGAGAACCGACATAGCGGACAACTGGAGGCGAAGGTCCAGAACCCCTACCTGATAAACCTGGAGACCAACCGCGTGGAGGGTTTCATGAAGAACGGCTTCATGTGGAACGACGCCCGTGAGAGCAGCCTGGCGCTTATCCTTTCAGGTTCTTACCATTGCCAGGACAACCACTTCGGCTTTAAGCACTACGATGTTGACCAGAGCACAGCATACGCCTCTTTGATATACGAAGGACAATGGACACAGAGCCACAAGCTGTCCGTAGGCCTGTCCATGAACTACGACGGGTACAACCGCCAGCCCAACAACCATCTCCAGCAGGCATTCGACCTCTCCATGCTCCATCCTTCATGCCACGAGATAACTGGAGGCGGATATGCACAATACACCTTTACCGTCTTCGACGACCATGGCCACGACGGCAAGTTCCTAATACAGCCAGGCATACGTGTTGACTACAGCAACCTGTGGGGCACATTTGCCACTCCACGCCTGCACATGAAATGGACACCCACGGAATGGGTGAACGTACGAGCTTCTGCTGGCAAGGGATACAGAACCTCCTTTACCCTGGACGAGAACAACTACCTCCTGTCCAGTTCACGACGCGTACACATGGATAGCGAGACACAACGCGAAGAGGACTGGAACGTGGGAGCATCTGTGATGTTCAAGCCCACCCTGTTCGGCCAGGAACTGAACTTTACGGCCGAGTACTACTACACCGACTTCCAGAAGCAGGCTGTCATAGACATGGACCGCGACCCACATGCTGTGTACATCTACCAGCTTGATGGCAAGAGCCGTTCGCATGTGTTCCAACTGGAGGCAAGCTACCCCTTCTTCAAAGGTTTCAATGCCACACTGGCATACCGCTATACAGACTCAAAGACCACATACATTGATGCACAAGGCAATAAGGCACTCAGAGAACGCCCCTTGACTTCACGCTACAAGGCACTGTGCTCTCTGCAATACAAGACTCCGAAGGAGAAGTTCCAGTTTGACGCCACACTGGCGCTTAACGGTCCCGGACGTATGCCCGACCCCTACCAGAAGGCAGACGGAACCATGTCTTGGGAAAGAGAGTACAAGGCCTTCCCACAACTGAATGCGCAGGTAACATACAATATAAAGAAGAATTTCTCGTTATATGTAGGAGGAGAGAACCTTACCAACTTCACACAGAAGAATCCCATCATAGCGGCCGACCAGCCATGGGGCGACGAATTTGACCCCACCATGACATGGGGCCCCATAGACGGATGGATGCTGTACGCTGGTCTGAGATTCAACCTTCCAAGATAACAGGAACACCTTATTATATATAATATAACAGACACCTATCTATCCATGACAACACCCAAGAACTTCCACAACTCCATCCGTAGAAACACTTTGATAGCAGCCATACTTGCATTCATGGCAAGCATCAGCACTTGGGCGCAACAACTCCATGCCTACAAGAATATGGCTGAGGGATGATACCATTTCTGGTTCTATTCACCAGAACCGCCCTCGCCTACCCTTGTGCCCTTGCGCCCTGCGGACATAGAGTTGCAGAAGCGCATGGAACTGGCAGAACTCTTCCATGCCAAACCTGCTGAATGGAAACACTGGAAGGAAAGGGAGGAAGCAAAACGGATAGAGAAACTGAAACCGCTTGTCATCTTTCTGCATGGCGCAAGCCTTTGCGGACACGACCTTAGGCAAGTTCTGCGCTACGGCACACTGGATGCCATGGACAGAGGACTGGACGTAGATGCCTACGTACTGGCACCGCAGAACCCAGGAGGAGCATGGGACCCGGACAAACTGATGAACCTGGCAGAATGGGCTTCGCGCACACATCCCGGAATAGACACCACACGCATATATGTGCTGGGCATGAGCCTGGGCGGATACGGAGCATTGGACCTTCCTGCC
>JAEIGA010019766.1_pt1 | contig 10266 bp, 2 predicted proteins | sample 9270691 | NCBI WGS metagenome assembly JAEIGA01 (sample SAMN17057246, study PRJNA624740) | gut metagenome | biome: biome; isolation source: fecal sample | host: Bos grunniens | place: China: Xizang | collected 2019
CAACTGATTCTGCCTGCTTAGCAGGAGCTACCGGTTCACTGACTGGTTCCGATTGTTTTACTGGTTCCGGTTGTACCGCTACATTGGCTTTGACAACCATTCCACTCTGATGAGGTGACAAGTAAATACCATCCACAGGTTGCAACAATCGAGCGATGGCAGCAATGTGCTGGTCGGTTGTACCGCAACATCCACCAATCACATTCAAACGATGCCATTCAAGCATAGGCCATACGGCACGTTGCATCATTTCAGGAGTTTGTGAATACTGTCCGTTTACATCGGGTTGTCCTGCATTTGGATAAAGACTGATGTGCAAGCCTTCGATTGCGCCCAATCGGTCGATCAACGGAGCAACCTGAGAAACATTACCTACACAATTCAATCCCACAGAGAACAAGTCTGCTTTATCGAGTGTTCCAATAAATTCTTCGATTGACTGACCGAGCATGTTCTTTCCTTCACCGTTAGGCACATTGAAGCTAAGCATCAAAGGTACTCGCTTGCCCAATTTCTTCATCGAAGCCTTGGCTGCTTCAATAGCCGCCTTAGCGTTCTGAACATCAAAGATGGTTTCAATCAACAACACATCCACGCCACCTTCAATCAAGGCTTCGGTCTGTTCTTTGTATGCATCCAGCAACTTGTCATAACCAAAGGTATTCCATCCCGGTTGTGTATTGTCCGACATGATGCTGCAGGTCTTCGAAGTAGGACCTACAGAACCGGCTATAAAACGAGGCTTCTGCGGATTCTTCTTGGTATATTCATCAGCTTGGGCACGAGCTAGTTTAACCGCTGCAAGATTGATTTCGCGACATACTTCTTCCAATCTGAAATCGGCCATCGATATGCGTTGAGCATTGAATGTATTGGTTTCTATCAAGTCGGCACCGGCTTCCAAATACTTGCGATGTATTTCGCTCACAACTTCGGGCTTTGTCAAACATAACAAGTCGTTACATCCGCGCAAATCGCAACCATGGTTTGCAAAACGGCTTCCCCGATAATCCGCTTCTGTCAAATGATAACGCTGGATCATAGTTCCCATAGCGCCATCCAGCACCAATACGCGTTGCTTGGCTATTTCATACAATGGTGAAGACATATCTTTTTCGGTTTTATTGATCTGAATATCCTTGTTTTCTATTTTCTCTATAATACGGTCAACAATCTCATCTACGGATTCCGATTGTTTGAAGTCTGAAAGATTGGGAGCACTAAGGGCTTTTGCCTTACACTGTTCTACAATTTCCATGGCCTGTTCCACTTCATTCTCATTGTGGAAGTCCATTTCCAAATGCACGCCATCGGTACCGATATTCTCGAGCAACGGACGTAGTTCATCAAGTGTCACCCAACAAGCCATAATACTCTTGCCAGCCTTCAAGATACGACGGTAAAGATCGTACCACTTCGGAGAACCGCCTTGTGGCTCACCTACTCCCGGTGTCCATTGGATGGCATTCAATTCCTTGATTTCGAGCAATGCGGGTAAATGATGCTGTGCCCCTACTCCATCCAAATGATAGAGTGTATAGTCTATCTTCTGGCACTGTTCTCGCAAGAACGGCTGTGCAAAGCGACGATAATCTTCCTCATTTATCATAGTGGATATATCGCATTGCAACTTGGTCATCTTTCCCGGAGCCCATGCAGAGAAATAACAGAATGCCATTTCATCACCTTCACGGATTATATCATAGAGTTCATTGAATACCTGGAAATAGATATCGTTTATCTGCTGCATCTGCTTTTCCAATACTTCGGGCTGCATGACAGTATCAAGCAATACCTTATCCGTACCCTTCAAAGCCGCCAATACATCCATACCCTCCATCAAATCGGGCATACCCACGTAATAGTTACCATTCGCCTTGGCTTTACAAGCTTTCAGCAGTTCCTTATGCAACAACCAATTGGGGTGATTCGGATCAAATTTTAATTCATCTGTAAAATTTGGATTTGGATGTATCCAAATGGTATCTTCTCCTCCTTCAAACACACCACCAAGAATAGCAGCCAAAGAGCCCGGTCCTAACTGTGTGTTGGCTACCGGAAGCATATCTGCCTTCAAAGAACTATGCGCTACATACCAATCCAAGTAATCGGCACGCCACTGAGGATCGAACCATTTCTGATTCAAGTCACGAGGAGCTACAGGCGCCTCTACATCTGCATGTGGAATCACTCCTTCTTGAAAATGTTCCCACATGTTAATTACAACCCCCTTATGATTCCACCAATCCGTATAATGTTTCTTGGTCTCTTCCAAGTTTGCTTTCCATGTTTTCATAAGCCTATATCGTTTTATTTCCAATAACCTTTAAAACTATCATCAATATGCAGCATTACACTCTTGGCCAAGTCCATTTCATCCGTACATTCTACGTCTTCCGGATAAACAGGAATAACCGCTCCATAGCGTACATAGACTGGCATTTCTTCCAATGGAATCTCTACATTCTTCAACCAGCGTCCGCCTTCCAACCGTTCACCAGTAAAGAAGTTCACCCATTGTCCTTCGGGTAGATAGATGTCACGGCGGTTTTCACTATTCATCACGGGTGCTACCAAGAAATCATCACCAAAATAATATTCATCGTCGATATGCCAGCAAAGCTTATCATCTGCATGATGGAACAACAAGGCACGCAATACAGGATAACCCGTTTCTGTCGCTTTCTTGCTTTGTTCCACGATATATGGAATCAATGCATAACGGAGTTTCCACCATTTCTTCACCAACGGAGCAATAGCAGGATAATGCCATGGTTCACGTTTATTGGTTCCATGATAACGGATATGCGACGTAAAGACACCGAATTGGGTCCAGCGCATATAGACATTATCATCTACTACCGAGTTCATAAAGTTGGGCAAAGTATGGAACCCCGGCACATCATGACTCCAGAAAGCAAAGCCCGACAAACCGAAATGCAAACCACCTTTCAAAGAACCGGCCAAGCCATCCCATGAACTACAGGAGTCGCCTCCCCAATGCAACGGATAGCGCTGACAGCCTGCCCATGCAGCACGTGCCCATACAATACCATCGCCAGTTACATCCTTCGTAATCTCGTAAGCAGCTTTCTGGTAGAGGAGTGCATAAAGATTGTTCAACAATTCCGGCTTCATACCTTTATAGATGGCATCCATGTGAATATTTTCACCGAAGTCGGTCTTGATACCGGCTACTCCCATATCAAGCAGATTCTTTAACAAGTTCTTGTACCATTCGGTAGCTTTGGGATAGGTAAAGTCAATGGTTCCGGCATAATCCAAAGAAGAGAAATTGGATCCTTCTGAATCCTGAACTTTCGTAAGCGGACCAATATAGTCATTGGCTTTCGCTTCTTCAATCTGTTCAGCATCATCGGCCACGTATGGCAACTGCCACAAAGTAACCCGATAACCCTTATCTTTCAGTCCATAGATAAATTCCTTCGGATCCGGGAAACGTTCTTCATTGAACTTCCATTCACACAACCAGTCTGTCTTGAACCAACCGGTATCCAAGTGAATCACATCACATGGATAATGTTCACGACGCATACGATCGCATATTTCACTCACTTCATCTGCACTGAAATAAGTCATTCGACTCATCCAAACGCCAAAACTCCACAGAGGAAGCATTGGAGGGTAGCCTGTCAAGTCACGATATCCACGAATAATTTCTTCGGGAGTATTTCCTGCTATGACAAAGGCATCGAGCATTGCCTGATCGCTCAGAAACTGTACCGAGCGGGTAGAATGCCCTGCCAACGACAATTTGCTATGTGCACAAGTATGATAGAATACACCATACATTCTACTGGAAAGGTAAAAAGGAATGTTCTTGTATGTACGACGGTTGTTCACACCTTGTCCATCCTGGTTCTTCAAGAAGAAAGTTTGTCCGCTCAAATCCATTTTAGAAAAACGTTCTCCCGTACCTACAAAACACTCATCCGCCTTACATTCAAATGATAAAGTGGCACGTTCTTTCTGTCCTTCGGCTTTGCAGAAAGCGATAGGCAGTGCATCGTATCGGGGAGGCGAAAAATGATCGTACGCCGCCAGTCTCACTTCCTTCTGTCCATCCGGATAAAGACGGATGTCCAATGTTTCCTGTGGATCAGGCAAAAGGGTACTCCAACGGTCGAGCAAAGGCTCCTTCACACTGACAAGTGCTCTGCAAATACCATCTTCCGTAGACAGCACCCACTCATCTTCTCCTTGCTTCACCTGCAAGGGTACCTGACTGATGCGTTTACTAAAGTGTAACATTTCTGATTCGTCCGTCATCGGTGTTTCACCGAAACCAATAAACAGACGAGTTATACCGGTTGCATATTGACGGATTGTCAACACATATTCTTCACGCGCTGCATCCAAGTCCGCAGCCATATCGTTTGCCAGAATCTGCTTCTGGAAAGGAACCACAATACATACATCGCCATCCTTTTCATAAACCGACGTTGGCTTACATGCTTTCCATAAAGATTCATTCTTCGACAAATTTTCGTCGAAATCCATGAAATCGAACAAATGATAATTAGTTGGTTTCATATTCATTCATAATTCTTCATTCACAACTCATTTTTCAATGATTCTTCCAGCTTGCCGTTTGATGGTTTCATTTACCGTTGGTCCATTATTCTTACAAACCAATGCTGGTCCCGGCTGATTATCTCCAAAGCGCAATTCTGGGCACCAATTGTTTTCTACGGTATAACCGTCCGTAGCCTCATCAAAATAGATGTAAAAGGCTCTGTCATTAGTAGCATAAGGAGAGTCTATCAAAGCCTCGATACGATTACCTCTTATTACCGAGCCCGGTTGGTTGGATAATGTATACAGCCCGCCTGCATCATAAAGGATGCGGGCAAAATGATGTACATAATTATTCTCTATCCGATTGTTTTTCATTCCACTTTCCAATGCAGTCCATCCCCATCCGACACAAATGCCCGAATAGTTCACATGGCATACTTCATTGTGGGTTATGGTCATATCGCTTACATAACCGGCTCCAATACCTACACAGCCCCAATCTTCAGTAGTCACTTCATCAATAAGATTGTTATGAATCGTAATGTTCTTACATAATTCCTGCATATTCACAGGTTTGAAAGGAACATGAGTTTCGAATCCACCATCGGGAAATGCACCGACCAACAAAGCAGTACCTCCAATATCGGTAAACGTACTGTTCTGTATCTTCGATTCGGTTACCGCCCATTCCATATCCACTCCCGTAGAAGCCATCCGTTGGAAAGTACAATCATCGAAAAAGATGTGATGAGCACCTTTGATATGCACTGCCGCTCCTGGTCGGGCTATCCAAGCCTGATTTTCCAATGCTGATTTTTCCGGCAATCCGGGTATTTGAAGTTTGTATGCATCCAACAGATACAATCCTCCTTGTAAAGTTACATGTCCCTGATAGGAAGGACGCATCCATGTTGCATATTCAAAGGATACCCCTTCGAAACCGAAGTATGACACCGGACGTTCCAACGAACCATCTATTGTTACCAATGTTTCCAACGCAGGAACAACAACTTTCGCCATATTCATATCTTCACCTTCGCGCGGATAATAATAAATTTTGCCTGAAGGATATTCCTGGAACCATTCACCTGGTTCATCAAGCAATTCCAGCGCATTGACCAATGTAAACGAAGAACTGCCTTTTTCTCCGTTGATAATGGGCTGCGGCCACGGATGTGCAAATTCCAAATGACTTTCCGGTTCATGGAAACGTACAACCATCTGATTACCTTGTCGTTGCATATCCTTTACCCGAAGAATGGCTATAGCCCAACGTTGATGAACAATCATTTCCAATTGACGGGCATTCTCCAGATCTTGTTCAGGAGCAGGGATAGTAATAGTCTGTTCCTGTGGATTGAAATCAATCATCCGTTGCAACACACCTTCGGGAAATAGGGAAGCACGCTGTGCTTTCTTTCCATTCACCCACATTTGCCGGAACTCTAAAATACGGTTGCCTACCATTGGAGCCTGAGCGGTCCATAGTTTACCTTCTGTCTTTTCCCAGCCGATCACTTCACGTCCGCCACTTATTACCGGATGGCTTTGAGGCATTGCACAGATTGTTGTTGGTGATTCTGGGGTTCCACTGTCTTCCGGACGGACAAACAACGGTGAAGTTTGTTCATATTCACCATCCGCCAACCATATTCGGATGCCACCTTCCACTCCTGTATGATGGAGGCGACGCCACTCACGCGCTTCTTTCAGCGCACGTTCTACTGTACAGAAAGGAGTTTCTTTTGAACCATCTGCTGCATCATTCCCTGTAGGAGACACATAGATATTGCCAGACAAGAGGTTCAAACAAGCACTTGCGCATAAAAAGTAAGAGAGTATCAATCGTTTCATGTTTATATACCTTAATTTAATTAAAGACGAACATGATTTCAATTAGTACTCTCTTCAGACCGGATAATTAAAGTTCAATCTTGCACATACAAAGAAATTCCTCCCTCATGCCCGTTAAATTCGGGTGCATATACCGAACGAATGGTCGCAGCACCGCTTTGATAAGTGCCAGACAAGTTCACATACACATCGTACTGAAGTGTATAAGTACCTTTACGCATTTTATCCAGATAGAACGAAGTGGAAGAATCTTTGGTACGCTGATAAAAACCGACACCGTCTTTCCAACGATAACCCGAAAGGACATCCACCGGTTCCATACAGGCGGCACGTTCGTCTTTTATCTCGATGAAATCCATATCGCGATCGGCCATCACCGTCAAGCGTACTGTGAGCTTATCCCCTATTTTTAATGGCACATCTGCAGCCAAAGGTTTGCCATCCCGATATAGTTCCTTATACACACGGAGAACATCACCTTGCACACCTATTTTGTCCATATCTTCTTCGTATAACGCATAAACGGCTCCCCAACCCATACCTTTCGATTCTTTCTTGATCGTTACCTTCTGAATATCCCAAACATTACCCTTTATCTCTTGATGAACATAAGCCAATGTATCGTTCTTGGTTACACGTATTTTTTCCTTACCTAAAACGATCTGACATTCACCCGTATTCGTCAACACACTCTCACCTACGTTCAACAAAGCATAAATGGCATCGGCAGTTGCTATAGGAGTTTCCCAATCCTGTGTTCTCTTCTGTTGCAAGAGCCAGCGTTTCAATTCCTCTATGTTTTTTCCCTCCTTGGCTACACGATGTATGGCCTCAATAACAGCTACCTGTGTCGGTATCTTATAGCTATACCATGAATATTCAGCCCGTGGAGAATCGAAATACCTCCCCATTTCATCTGTATATACGGAATACTGCATAACCGACTGGAGATACGCTTTGGCTTTTGCTTCATATCCCGCTTCCTGAAGAATGATGGCAGCACAAGCCTTACCATAAATAGTAAGCAAGCGCATATTGCCCAACTGAACCAACTTTTCTATAAAATAGCGGTTTACGTCTTTATCAGCCTTTTTGTTACCATTCAGCGCACAGATATACAAATAATGCAATACCTGTTCAGAAGGACAGAGATTCTTCACACCTTCCTTTTCCCATTTCTTCGTGTGGATATATTCTTCTTTGGCTTTCTGAGCCAAATAGGCCAAAGCCTTTTCATACATTCCGTCGCTTTCTTTTTCGGCCAACGACCGACCTGTCAATTGTTGCAAACGGGTTAATAATTCCACGACCTGTGTGGTGATGTATCGGCTACCATTCATTCCCTTATACCAACCCCAGGCTCCTTCGGCATCTTGCAATTCTTGCAATTGACGGATAGCCATAGAGGTACGAACACTTAATGTATCCAGACCAAATCGAGAAGTGATTTCAGCATTTGTTTTGGCCAAATGACTAGTCAATGTATTGGCATAATAAGCCACCACCCACGAAATGGCATTCTCATTATCCGGATTTTGCAATACTGGAAGAGCCTGTACAGCATACCAACCCGGATTACCCGTAAATTCTACCGTCATCTTCGGATGGCTGATACTCTTGCTATGATGATTGAACAGACTCTCGAGTGAGAAAGTGGAAGTACCCACACCATTGATGTACAAAGGTATACTTTCCGTTATCTGTTGCTTGTTGCTGAGTACCGGAAGCACCCGTTGCTCTCCATCACTGAATGTATCGCCTTCGGCTATCCAGCGAACGGCCAAATCCTCCCATTCGCCACTCACTTTAAAACCAAAATGAACCGTAGTCGTTGCATTCGGAGTAATCAGGAAGCGTTGTTTCTTCACCATATACACCTTATCGGTAGCCGGATTGAACAACTCCATCCGTACATTACCAATCACATCCTTATCACTCTGATTGATGAGCGAAGCAGACAGGCTCACTTCGTCACCTATCCGTACGAAACGAGGCATATGGGGTTGCAACATAAATTCCTTGCTGGCCACTACTTCCGATGCAATCTGTCCGTAATCCATATCCTTAGTATGTGCCAAGCCCATGAACTCCCAAGTGGTCAGACTTTCGGGAAGAGTAAATTCAATCTTCACTTCTCCATTGGCATCGGTACGCAGATTCGGATAGAAGAAGGCTGTTTCGGCAAAGTTGGTACGAAGCATCCTGTCATCGGTACTTCCATCATCTATCACAGATGATTGTTTTAGTTCTACAATTTCCTCTTCAAAAACGACCTCATTCAATGCTTTGGAAGAACGGGCACTAAACATCACCATACCCCCTGTTCTTACATTCGTTCTAAAAGGAACAATCAATTCGCTATAATCCAACGGCTCTGCTTTCAAGGAACGAAGAGGGAAATTCAGATTCAACCAACTCGGATTATTACCTTCCACTCTCCATGAAGTACGAGGTATGTTTCGATAAAAGAACACAAATAAATCCCATTCGTGAGAAGCAAAATCATCCAATGAAGCATCGTACATGGTAGCCAACAATTGTGCATCAGCCGGAGCTCCATTCGAATAGGCCACCTGCAAGGTCCACGTTTCCTTGCTTCCCGGCTGAAGCTTGTCACGGAAAGTCGTCCACTTCAATTGTAAATCCTTATCCGGTTGAGGTTTCTTGATAGTGAAATACTGATGATAAAGTTGGCTATTCTTGACGAATGCCATAGATACCATGATACCATCTCCATATTCTTCCTTATAATCAAAATCCATGCGCAGCAAAGAATCCGACAAGGCTATCTGTCTATTTTCTAAACGCTTGTTACCTGAAAATACATCATAGAATACGGTTACGTCCTTTTCTTTAGTACCGAAATAAAGGGAAGCCGGGAAAGTATCACTCGTTTGATACTTCCACTCCATTACATCACAAGGCACACGAGTATCCTTCAAAGAGAATAGAACAAACGGATAACTTTCCTCACAAACATTCCCTTGTTCATCCTTTGCACTCACTTTCATTATATATTCTCCAGAAGGCAATGTTTTGAAGGCGTCAGACGTAAAAGGTTCATTAGATTCAACCTCAAAAGACAAGAGCGATTGTTCACCTTTATATATATTACAATCCACCATCGTAGCAATCGGTTGCCCTGTGAGATTTTGTACATCGACGGAGATTTCTTCCGGTTGTTCTTTGACAAATGTCTCCTTCCAATGATTCACGTTCAGTCGTAAAGAAGAGCTTCCCAAAGGCAATGCCAATTCTCCCGCCTGTGTCTCACCGGCCATTGAAGTTACTTGTGCTGATACAACATAGGAATAATACCAATATTTCTTTTCGTCAGGACTCGGGAGAAAGCGTACAGGAATGGAAAAGCAACCATCCGCATCAGTCAAGGCTTCTCCTTCCGTACGATGTACCGTCGAGCCTCTCATTCGCCACCATGTATTTTCCATACAAGTAATTTGATATTTTACCCAAGCATTTTGTACGGGTGCACCGGCAAAAGTCGTAGCCTTCCCCGTTACCTGAATGGAATCGCCTGTCTGGTAAGTTGTTTGTACGGGATTGAATGTCACTTCGAAAGTCGGTCGCTTGTATTCTTCTACCCTTATCGACACGGTAGTGCTCGTTGTTTTGATAAACCATACTCCCGTCTGACAATCCTCCGGCAATACAAATGAATGACTGAATGTACCAAAATCGTTCGTCTTTACATCCAACGTATTTACCACCTTATTGTCATCATCCAACAAAGATACTTGCATGGTTTTTCCTTGTACCACCTTGACCGAATCTTCTTGCTGTTCATAAACAAGTCCTGAGAAATACACCGTCTGACCGGGACGATAGATAGCACGATCGGTAAACAAACTGACC
>JAEIGA010019767.1_pt1 | contig 10265 bp, 4 predicted proteins | sample 9270691 | NCBI WGS metagenome assembly JAEIGA01 (sample SAMN17057246, study PRJNA624740) | gut metagenome | biome: biome; isolation source: fecal sample | host: Bos grunniens | place: China: Xizang | collected 2019
CTGGCGCGCAGACGACCCAAAGGAGGTCGCTGACGCCATCCATGCAGCGGAAAGCCTGGGGTATGACGGCGGAATGCTTGTGACCGTACCCATTCCCGCGGAATGGTCCATGGACCCGGACTACATCAACGGCGCCATTGATGAGGCCCTCCGGGAGGCGGACGAAAAAGGCGTGGGGCAGTTCTACTCCCAGGCTTCCACCATGTATGCCAAGGTGATGCTGCTTTGCACTGCCCTGGCACTGCCCTGTATCAAGGTCGCCTTTCCTATCCTCATCGGTGAAGCCTATCGCTCCGCTGAGATCACCATTCCTTTGTTTTTAACGGTGGCCGCCGTATCCGCCGTGTCCACCTTTATCGGCAATATTTTCTATGCCATCAAGGAAACCAAAACCATCTTCATTTCCATGGTGATCTCCGCTGTGGCCAATCTGCTGATGTGTTATCCGCTGATCAAGTCCCTGCACATCAACGGTGCCAACCTGTCGGTGCTGCTGAGCTTTACGGTAAATATTCTGGTGCGGTGCGTGGTGCTTCGCAAAAAGATCGGCTTCCGCCTGGAAAAAGGCATCCTGGTAATTCTGCTGCCCCTGGCTGTCAGCTCCGCCGCCTTTGTGCTGCTGGACTGGAAGCTGAATCTTCTGGTCTTTGCCGGAATTCTGGCCTTTGCAGCCTTTTATTTCCGCAGCTATCTGAACGTATTTTTATTAAAGCTAAGAAAAGCCACAGGAGGCTAACATGATCGATCTGACTCGGCAAACAGAATGTACAGGCTGCGGTGCCTGCGTCAATATTTGCCCCAAAAACGCCCTCCGGCTGCTGCCGGATGAAAGCGGCTTTTTATATCCTCAAGTCGATCCCCAGGCCTGTGTGGACTGCTCCCTTTGCAATGGGGTCTGCCAAATAGAGCATCCCTCCGGAGAAAACATAGCGGAGCAGGCCTTTTATGGTCTGATCAACAAAAACGATGCCCATTTGAAGGCCGCCTCCTCCGGTGGTGCATTTCCGGCTCTGGCCGAGGAAATCTTTGCCCGGGGGGGCGTGGTGGTGGGCTGTGCCTTTGACGAAGAACACAAGGCCGTCCATACCGTGACCCACAGCCAGGAAGCGTGCATCCAAAAGCTTTGCGGCTCCAAATATGTCCAGAGCGAAATGGGTGACATTTACGCCCAGGTGAAAAAGCTTTTGTCCCAGGGCCGGCTGGTTTTGTTCACCGGCACTCCCTGCCAGGTGGAAGGGCTGCTGCTGTTTTTGAAGCACAAGCCGGACAATCTCATCACGGTGGATTTGATCTGCCACGGCGTCAGCAGTCCTTTGCTTTGGAGCAAGCATAAAGAGCATCTGGAACAAAAGGCCGGAGGCAAGCTTCAAGGCTATCGGTTCCGGGCCAAGATCACCCCCGACCTGTCCCCCTACCATTATTCTTACCGGATCAACAAAAAGCGTATCCAGGGCCCTGCCCTGCTGGACCGGTACTATGCGGATTTTCTCAAGGGCGTCAACCTTCGGGAAAGCTGCTACCGGTGCCAATTTTCCAACCTTCATCGGGTCAGCGATCTGACCATCGGTGATTTCTGGGGAGCAGAAGCCTGTCTGCCGGGTCTTGATCTGCGCCAGGGCGTTTCCCTGGTCATTGTCAACTCTCCCCTTGGCCGGGAGCTGCTGCAAGCCATTGCAGACCGGGTCACTCTTAAAGAAGTTTCCAAGGAAGATGCCGTTACCGGCAATCATAATCTGTCATCCCCCACTGCCCGGCCGGTCAGTCGGGAGGACTATTACGAGCGGTGCTTTTCGGACTTTGAAGGCTGGGAGGCCTCCTACGTGGCCACAAAATCCTGGAAGCTGGCCAAGCTGAAAAGCAGGATCCCCGCCCCCATCAAACGACTGCTCCGGAGGTGAGCCCATGGCAGAAAACATTCTGTACTCCATCGTTGTCCCCATTTACGGGGTGGAAAAATATTTGAACCAGTGTGTAGACAGCCTCATTGGGCAAACCTACTACAATCTGGAGATCATTCTGGTGGATGACGGAGCCAAGGACCGCTCCCCGGAAATTTGCGACCACTACGCCGCCCGGGACCCCAGGGTAAAGGTCCTGCACAAGAAAAACGGCGGCCTGGTCAGCGCAAGAAAAGCCGGTGCCCAAATTGCCACCGGTGACTATATCCTGTGTGTGGACGGGGACGACTGGGTCAGCACCGACTATGTGCGGCAGCTTCACCAAGTGATCTGCAAATATTCCCCCGACCTGGTATGCTGCGGCTATGTGCAGACCGACGGGGTCACCCAGCAGCACTACACCTGCGAAGCCCCCCAGGGCTATTACTCCGGTGAAGCGCTTCAAAAGGCACTCTACCCCATTGCCATCGAAAACCCGGAGGGCACGGTCTTCTCCCCCCACGTCTGGGCCAAGGCCTATAAACGGGAGCTGTATCTTCCGGAGCAGCTTGCAGTGGCCGATGTCATCAAGATCGGTGAGGACGGCGCTGTGGTCAAGCCCATTGTGACCAAAGCAAGCAGCATCTATCTTTTGGATGCCTGCCTTTACTATTACCGGGTCAACAACGAGTCCATGACCAAGAACCGCTCTGTTTACGACTGGAACGGCCCTCGCTATATCCACGAGCATCTGGAGCAGCGGCTGGACCTGGAGGCCTTTGATTTTAAGGCCCAGCTTTACCGGCATACCGCCAGACAGCTTTATATCGTGGTCTTTTCCCGGTTCAACCGGCAGGAGACCTATCGGGTCATTCGAAAAGATATTATTGCCCAATTGAAGCAGCCGGACTATCGGCTGATTTTGCAGCAGGCCCGGTACTCCGGTCTGAAGACCCGGCTGGAGGTATTTTTGCTGAAGCACCGGCTTTTGCTGCCCATCTATTTGCTTCATAAGCGATCAAAATAAAGGAACTCACTTCCATGAACGTGACAAACGCTTTATTTTCCATCCTGCAGCAGGAATTGGGTGGTCGGCCCTGCCCCCGGGAATGTTTTGATGGCCCTCTTTTGGCGCCCATGCTGGAACTGGCGAAAAAGCACGACCTGGCCCATCTGGTGGCCAATGCCTGCACCAACGCCGGTGTGCTGGGCTCGGACGAGGTATCCGAGGCCTATCGCAAGGAATTCATGGTAGCCTTCTACAAAAGCCAGCAGCAAAGCCACGCCCTGGAACAGGTCAGCCGCCAGTTTGATGGGCTGGGGATTCCCTATATTCCCCTAAAGGGTGCGGTGATCCGGCGGTTCTACCCCCAAAGCTGGATGCGCTCTAGCTGCGACATTGACATTCTGATTCGCCCCTCAGACACCCAAGGGGCTCTAGGCTGTCTAACAGAATTGGGCTACCGGCTTCAAAAGGATACTTCTAACCACGACTATTCCCTATTCTCTCCCCAGGGAGTCCATCTGGAGCTTCATTTTTCCTTGATCCAGGAGGCCTGCCCGAAAAAAGCCAACCTGCTTTTGGAGCAGGCCTGGGCGTACAGCCTCCCCAACGGCCGGGAGCTGACGGGAGAAATGTTTATCCTCTACCACATTGCCCACATGGCAAAGCACTTTATTTTGGGCGGCTGCGGCATCCGCCCCTTCCTGGACCTGTGGGTGCTTCGGGAGCAAATGCCGGTGGATGCCAAGGCCCTGGAAGCCCTGCTTTTGGAGGCCGATCTGCTGGAATTTTACCGTGGCGTCCAGGCAGTGGTGGAGGTTTGGTTTGAAAACAAGCCTCATACCCAGGTCACGGCCCAGATGGAGGAATTCATCCTCACCGGCGGTGTTTACGGCACCCAGGCCAACGCCTTTGCAGTCCGGGCCGCCGGTGGTGAAAGTCGGCTCAAGACCTTCTGGCGGCTGATGTTCATGTCCCGGGCCAATCTGGAATATCTCTACCCCAGGCTGGAACGGTATCCTCTGCTGATGCCCTATTACCAGGTAAAGCGTTGGTTCGGCCTGTTCAGCAAAAAACGGAGAACCCGGCTGAAGCGGCTGACCGATACCCGCAGCGCCGTGACCAAAACCCAGGCAAGCTCCACCGCCAACCTACTGGCAAAGCTGGGCTTGGAGCAATAAGCAAGCATATTTGTACAGGGACTGTCGATGCCAGTCCCTGTCATCATATTACCATCATAAGGAGTGAACCGTTATGAAGAAAAAAGTGCTGTCTTTCCTTTTGTGTCTGGCCATGCTGGCAGAGCTGCTGCCGGTGTTTGCTCACGCTGAGGATACCGGGGCTACCCTGGACAACAGCGAAGTGACCGTGGCAGGCACCAACGGCTTTGGTTCCGTGCTGGCCGATGAGATCGCTCAGGGTCATGCTCAGCAGCAGGAGCAGGCCGCCTCCGGCTACACCATCACCGATCTGGTGTTTGATGGCAGTACCGCCTCCGTGACCTTTGATACCATGGAGGAAGCCACTTTGGTGGTGGCCCTGTACTCGGAGGACGGTCAGCAGCTTTTGACCAGCGGCAAAGCCACCGTTACGCCGGAAAATACAACAGCTTCCGTCACCATCGAGGGGGAAATGCCAGCGTACTTCATGGCAACGGCCTATCTGCTGGACAGCTATGACATGTCCCCCCTGTGCCCCGCTTACGACACTCCCATGTACACCCGGGCCATGCAGGAGCTGCTTGCTTCCACCGTAGAGGACTACGATACGGACCGGGTGCTCCGGCTTGACGGCAGCAAGGAAACCAATTTCGCCGTGTATTCCGATGATGTGAAGATCATTGAGCCGGTGGAGGGCATGAACCGGGTGGTGCTGGCCGATGATGCAGCCGCCACTTATATCATCGAAAACGCCGACGAACAGATCACCGGTCTGCAAATAGACGATGTTTTTTCCTATTCCTACGGGGAGAACCAAGTGATGATCGTCCGGGTGGCCGACATTTCCATCGATGGCACTACGGTCACCGTCACCGGCGGTGAGGCGGACACGGCCGATGTGTTTTCCGCAGTAAAAATTCAGAGCAGCGGCCAAAACGCCGACATTACCGTGGACGACAGCAGCGCCGCAGAGGGTATCACCTATGTGGGCTTGACCCAGCCGCCCCAGGCCAGATCCTCGGATCCCTGGACAGACAGCGGACTGATCAGCACCACCCACGAATTCGACATTGGTGTCCAGGCAGGCACCAACTCGGAATACCTGGAAGGCTCAATTTCCATCGTCGGTGCTGTAAAAGAAGTCATCACCGCAGGCTTTGAGTATTATTTGGGCTCCGACATGCGCTATATGCGGTTTTTTGTCATGACGGAGGTACATATCAATACCATCATCAAGGGCAGTGCCTCGGGCAAGCTGCCCATGGGTGAGTACGATCTGTCCCCGGTGCCGGGCCTGTACATCGGCTTCCGGCCCAAGCTGGTGCTGGAGTATTCCGGAGCCGTCACGGTGGACTGTGTCATCCATAACACCATCGGCTTTTCCTACAACTTCAACACCAAAAGCTTCCGGAACCTCAGCCGCGCCCCCAGCATAGACACCCTCCCGGCCCTGGAAGCCACCCTTACCCTGGGCATCGACTGGGAGCCCACTTTGGCTTTGGTTCTGGTGGACAAGGATATTTTCACCGCCTCTTTGTCCCTGCCCACCGTGTTTGAGCTCAGCGGCAAGGTCACCGGCTCGGACTTTACCAATCTCAGCAATGACGCTTTGAGCCGCCATAGCTGCAAAAAGTGTCTGAAGCTGGAACTGAGCTTCAAGGTGTCCATCGGCGGTGCGTTGCAGGTCTTCGAAGCGGACTGGCTCACGGTTCCCATGAACCTGACGCTGCTGAACCTGCCGGCTCTGGATGCCTATTATTCCTACGATCTGAAGCAGTTCGACTTTGGTGACTGCCCCAACTTTGCCCACCGGATCACCATTGATTTGACCGACCGGGACAATCAGCCGGCCGCCGGTGTGGAGATCACCGCACTGCGGGCCTTTACGCTGACCGAAACCCAGCTAGGTGCCACCAACCGGGACGGTATTCTGGTGGGCTACCTGCCTGCCGGAAATTACCGTATTTCCGCTCAGTCCGGAGATTGCTGGGCTGTCAGAAACATCTCCGTGGCCGAGCCCGGTTATACCTCCCTGCGGCTGATGCCGGATATGACCCCGGAAAAATTCCCTCCGCTGAGCCCCTATCAGCCCGCCGACCGCCCCCAAAGCGGCAGCAACAGCACCAACCCCTGGCAGGAAACCACCAACGGCAGCAGTACGGAATCTGCCGGCGCAGTGGCTGCGGTGGGAACCTGCGGAACCGCCATCCGGTGGAAAATATACGAAAATGGCCTGCTGCATATCTACGGCTCCGGTGACATGCCCGATTTCCGCCGCTATTCCCAGTTAGACGGCATTGTGGAGCCCTGGTACGTACAGGGCACCCCGGTCACTAAAATCGTGATCGATGAAGGTATCACCTCCATTGGAAATTATGCCTTCGACAGTTGTGACGCTCTCACCTCGGTGACGATTCCCAGCAGCGTCACACGGATCGGTGATTGCGCATTTACCGGATGCGCTGAGCTTACCGATATTGAACTTCCGGAGGGGCTCACCTACCTGGGAGCAGGCGCTTTCTATGAGTGCAGAAGTCTGGAAAACATTTCTATCCCCAGTGGGATCACCTCCATTTTCGCTAACACCTTTGCATCCTGCACCTCTTTGCGTTCTCTCTGGCTTCCGGATGGAATCACGGACATTGGCTCCAATGCCTTCTATGAATGCAGCAGTCTGTCCTCCCTGACCATCCCCAACAGTGTGGAACGGGCAGGCTCGTATATTGTCTTGGGTTGCTCCAAGCTGCCCATCACCACCTACGGCCATGTCCGGTATTTGGGCAGTTCTGAGAACCCCTATCACATCGCCATCGAAAAAGAGAACGTCAGCTATGCGGATTTTACCCTGCATCCGGACACCAAGGTCATTGCCGGCAGAGCATTTACGAACTGCTACAATCTGATGTCCATCTTCATTCCGGAGCAGGTGATCTCCATCGGCAACGAGGCATTTTCCTCTTGCAGCTCCCTGGAAAGTGTCCTTCTGTCTGATGGTATCACCTCCATTGGAAGCCACGCTTTTGGTTTATGCCAGGCTCTTGCGTCCATCAATCTGCCCCATAGCATTCAATCCATCGGGAACAGAGCCTTTGCACATTGCAGCAGCTTGTCTTCCGTCAGTGTCCCGGAGGGGATGTCCGTCATCGAAACGGGACTGTTTTTAGGCTGTACTTCCCTGACTTCTGTCACATTGCCGGACGCTGTCACCCGCATTGGTGCGTTTGCTTTTATTAACTGTACCAATCTTGAAAACATCATCATTCCGAACAGTGTCACCGCCATTGAAGAGCAGGCCTTCAGCGGCTGCTCCAGGCTTGAAAGCATTTCCATTCCGGACAGTGTCACCCGTGTGAACTACAACGCCTTTGAATACTGCACCGACCTGGCCATGGAAGAATACGGTAACGTCTACTATTTAGGAAACGAAAAGAATCCTTATTATCTGGCCATGGGGCGAGTCGACGATGTGAGCGGCGAGTATCTGCTTCATCCGGATACGAAGATTTTAGGGATGGCCTTCTATGGCTGCCCGGAGCTTGTGTCCATCACCATCCCCCAGGGCGTTGAAACCATTGACCAAAACGCCTTTTCCGGCTGCTCCAACCTGGTCAGTGTGACCATTCCCGATAGCGTGACCGTGATCGAAGAAAGTGCCTTTTCCGGCTGCAGCGGGCTGACATCCATCACTCTTCCTGCCAGTCTTACCGAGCTTGGGCCCGCCGTGTTTAGTAGCTGCACCGGTCTGACACAGATCACACTCCCGGAAGGAATCACCTCCGTCAGCAACAAGCTGTTTTATGGCTGCAGCAATCTTTACAGTGTGCATCTGCCTTCCGGTATTCAGTCCATTGGAGAAGAGGCCTTCTATTATTGTGAAGGTCTTACATCTATCATCATCCCGGAGAATGTCACCTATATTGCTCAATCCGCCTTCTATCTGTGCACAAAGCTCAACACCATCACTCTACCAGCAAAGCTTTTTGCCGTGGGAGGAAACGCATTCTATGGCTGCAGCAAGCTGAAGACCGTTTACTTTACAGGTAGTCTTGAGCAGTGGCTTTGTGTCATGATCCAGGGAGGAAACGAGGCTTTGTCCGGTGCCTCCGTTTATTACAATGCCCCCGCTGCCCGGAGAGCCGGGGCGCTCAGCGGTACGGTGGACTCTCAGATCCCCACCGCCAATGCGGTGTACGGCGGCAGCTATGGCAGTGACGGCAACATCCAAACCGCCTACTTTGAGGGGCTGGCCCCGGATAAGGAATATGTGGTGCTGGCTCTGGCCAATCCGGATGTGGCCGATCCTTTGTCGGCAAGCAATCTGCTGTTCATTGACCAGGCCACTTCCTCCCGGGACGGCACCCTTTCGTTCCAATATATCCTCAGAGAGGATCGTGCTATTTTCCATGTCATGGCCTGCGGCCCATCCACCAAGGATCTGACCGACGCCTATATCTACTTCCCGGACATGACCGCCAACGGCAAGCTCCAGACCCTGCGGCCCGAGGTGTGGTATGACGGCGAGCTTTTGACCGAGGGCCAGGATTACATTTTGCTGGGCCAGGTGGACTTCACCAAGGTCGGCGAATACACCTGCTATATCCGTGGTATTTACAACTACACCGGCCGGGTGGAATGTACTTACAGTGTCATCAGCACCGGCGTATCCCTCAGCGGCTCGGTAAACACCGAAAATACTACCCTGGAGCTGCTGTTTGACGGCAGCCCGGTGGACCTTCTCACCGCCGACGATGCCTATTGCTTCGAAGGGTTAGCGGAAGGCACGTACACCCTCCGGGTCAGCAAGCAGAACCATGTGACCAGGGAATACGCCATTGCCGTTTCCCAGGAGGATCTGCAGCTTTATCCTGTGCTGTGTCTGATCGGTGACATCAATGGGGACGGCAAGGTCAACATTGCCGACGTTTCCCGGCTGTATGCCCACATCCGGGCCACCACGCTGATCACGGATGAGTATTCCCTGGCCTGCGCCAACGTCAACGGCAACAGCCTCAACATCAGCGACTGTTCCGGACTTTACAGTCATATCAAAGGAAGCAAACCATTATACGAATAAAAGGATCTATGTCAATAGTTGGGGTAGAGCTAAAATAGAATAATTTTTTGATCGTGCCGGGGTAACTCTCCGGCACGATTTTATGTATTACAGAAAAGGATACGTTTTCTAAAATGAGAGAAGTTACGCATACCGTAAGACACTCTTTTTAAGACTTTGGTTTTGTTATTGCAGCCTTCAATATATCCGTTTGTCCATGGCACATCCATGGAGTTAATAATCTCCTGAAACCAGTTGTGGTACGCCTTGGTGCAGTCATGGAATTCTGGAAGATCCATAACTTCTACCGAGAAAAGCCAGTCAACCAACCGTTGCTTGCCTTCTACAGAGGACTTGGAGCGGATTGCGGAAAGGAAATCATTTTTGATACGGTAGGCATCTGCAAGCCTGGGAGCGATTTCAAACATTAGAGAAAGCTTGTCCATTTCTTCATCTGACAGTTTCTCTCTTCGTTTCATTAAGAGATTTCTTGATTTTTTAAAATACTTTCGGAAACGAGCTGATAGCTTGTTTTGTTCGTTCTTTCTCACTTTTTCCATCGCCCAGTATACCTGTCGTATCACATGATACTTGTCTGCAATAATCGTTGCCTGCGGGAAGCAGATTTTTGCAACTTGGCGAAAGTGTGGGTTCATGTCGCAAACGAAGTATTTTACCTCGTTTTTATTAGAAAATTGAGAGAAATATTTGATTAAATTATTTTCAAAACGGTTGGGAAGTACATCCAGGACAATTCGGTTTTGAGGGTCAACAATAATGCTGTTATACTTCTGGCCACCGGAATTGCCTTTAAATTCGTCCAGAGAGATTACCTCTGGAAGCATAGTAAGCCTATGGTTGAACAGATTGAAATAACGCATGGCTGTCACAGATGAAACATTATACCGGCAGCCGATCTCTTTTGCAGAAACAGTTTTCTTGAAGGCGGACATAATCTCAGCAACCAGTCTGGTGGTTACTCTGTAATAACGTGGTAGGAATGTGTTCTTCTCGAAAAAACGCTTTCCACAGTCACAGCGATAGCGACGCTTGCGGAGGTGCAGAAATGTATCTCTGGCCAAAGGGACATCCTTGATAACCTGCATCCGATAGTCGTGTACACGGTCTGTCACCGTCCCGCAACAGGGACATGTATGTTTTCGGCGAGGCAA
>JAEIGA010019768.1_pt1 | contig 10265 bp, 11 predicted proteins | sample 9270691 | NCBI WGS metagenome assembly JAEIGA01 (sample SAMN17057246, study PRJNA624740) | gut metagenome | biome: biome; isolation source: fecal sample | host: Bos grunniens | place: China: Xizang | collected 2019
CATACGCTTCTGAATAAGATAACGGGACTATTACTGTTCCTTCTGCCTGCGACGATAAGTTTTATTGACCTAACGTACACCTTGCCCATCGTATGCACCGTTGCAACGGTTGCGGCGATGCACGAGTGGTATTATATGGAGAAAAAACATGATACTTGAAACAGAACGCCTCATTCTTCGCCCGTGGTGCGATGATGATGCACCGGATCTATACATATACGCAAGTGACCCCGATATAGGACCACCTGCAGGATGGCCACCTCATACGAGCGTGGAAAACAGCCTCGAAATCATCCGCACAGTACTGTCAGCTCCCGAAACCTATGCCGTCTGTTTAAAAGAGAGTGGCAAGCCTATTGGCAGTATTGGCTTTCATCGCAACGACCTTGCAGTGCTTTTTGATATGCACCCCAAAAGTTAGACACTTTTGGGGTGCATATCATTACTCCACAATGCCCTTTTTTATTCCCTGTTACGCAGTTTTTTGATAAGTGTTACGCGGTTTGTTACGCAGATTGTGTAACAAAGTATGTTTTTCTCACTTCGGCATCGCACTCATTTGCTTACTTTTTATATTAATTATTGCATAAACATTTACTTGACGAATGATGTAGTCTAGTCTCGGTGCTCCTCTCCCCAAAGAATCCACTGACGGTAGTTGTAGTGATTTTTCAGAGCCATAAAGAGCGCGTAGTTTTCAAGCCAAGAGGAGTTGCTTTTTACAAATCTCTTATAAGCTTGATCGGGAGTAAAGCGAGAATGAGCAAGTCTCAATGCGCGATATCTGACGTTGAAAAGTCGGCCGTAATCTACCTTTTCGGAGTTGTCCTTCTGCTCCTCAAGCTCTGATTGGGTGAGCAACCCCTGCTTTGCAAGGATATCAAGATCGATAAAATAAGGATTTCCCGCTACCGAAGACGGTGACTGATAGGGGCTATCACCGTAGGATGTGGGGTTGAGGGGCAATACCTGCCAGCATTTCTGTCCCGTAGCATCAAGAAAATCAATGAAGTCATGGGCGGACTTGCCAAAGCTTCCTATTCCGTATTTTGATGGGAGACTGCTGACGGGCATGACCACTCCTGCCTTGTGCTTGAATCCGAAGTTTTTAGTGTGGTTTTCCAAGGTTTTGATTCCTTTCCGAAGATAATAATTGTACGATTTTATATATTAGTCATATCTATGAGAATGGCTCTGCAAGGCGATCCGTCGCATCCCGAAAGTAATATTGGTGCACAATTAAGCAAATATACGCCCTCGGGAACATCCTTGAGTCGTATTCCCTCAAGAAGCACCACATCTGAGTTTAAAAGTATTTCGTGCACTTGATTTGGCGCAGTCTGGGGACCTACTGTCTGTGATTCGTTGCCAATAAGATGTATGTTCGCATCTGCAAACACTTTTGCCGCCTCCGCAGATACGGTAGCGGTTCCCTTTATCAAGATTCGTTTTGCAGACTCGGAAAGGCACTGATTCGCTTTATTTAAGATGCTTTCTGCGTCTTTTGCGATAAGTACACCTGAGTGCTCTGCCACAAAGGCATATCCTACAAACTTTGACAGAGGTATTTTCTCCACAGTATTGCCTTTATCAAAAAAATGATATGGGGCATCAATATGTGTCCCGTTATGCGCACACATTGAAAATGCTGTCAAATTGCAGGCGTGTCCGTTTGAAATGCTACTGAGCAGAGTTCTGCTTGGCGCAGGGTCTCCGGGATATACTTCTGAAGAGAACACCTCTTGGGATATATCGTATATTTTCATAATACAGGCTCCGTTTTGAGTGATCTTGGTTATTATTTTACCATTCCGTAGCCGCCCGCGTATTTGCTTACCTCGGACGCTACCACGAACACCTTGTTATCGCAGGAGCTTCTTATTTTCTTAAGAACTCGCGGCATTTCTTTTCTTGGCAGTACTATGAATATCATATTCATTTTGTCCGTTGAGCCGTGTCCCTCAAAAATAGTATAACCCCTGCTCTCGCTTTTAAGATATTGGGTTATTTTTTTGGTACTGTCGTCGTTGGCTATAAGCTCCAGATTGGAAGTACCCAGCGCGATCTTGTTTTCTATCGTAGAGCCGATAAAAAGACCTGTGGCATAGCCGATGCAGTAGAACAAAAGAAGAAAAATATTATCACCGAGAGTTCCGATAATAGTGGATATTACAAGTCCCCATATAATGCACTCTGCAAATCCCAGTCCCGCTGCCTTAAGTCTTTGTCCTTTTACCATCATGCAGGTCTTGAGTGATTGTATGCTTATTTCGACGATTTTGGCCGCACAGACCAAAAAACAGACCGCGACAGGTGGTAACGATGCTAAAAATTCTGACATTTCGATCTCCTTGTATTTTAAAATGATAGATTTCTATAAAGATGTTATTTATACGTCTATATCATTCTAACACATTTTTTATATTTTTTCAACAGTCCAAGATTTTTTATTTTTTGACTTGTTTGGCAAGAAAATATGTGTTATAATATTCTAAGGATGAATTATACGAAAAATTAGTGTGAAACTTATTTGTAAATAAACAAATTTTGTGATGCGCGAATTTTTGTCAACAATATTTGTGCCGCCGCGGGCGGCGGAATGGAGATCAATATGAATATTGCCGAAAGATTTTTAAAATACGTTTCTTTTCCCACCATGTCCGATGAAAGCTCGGAGACTGTACCCAGCACGGACAAGCAGCTCGTACTCAGCAGATATCTGGCAGAAGAGCTTGAGCGCATAGGACTTTGCGACGTGGAGCTTGATTCCAAGGGCTATCTCTATGCTACGTTGCCTGCAAACACCGATTGCAAGACGGTTTTAGGACTTATTGCACACGTTGATACCTCAGATGCTGTGAGTGATTATCCTATAAACGCGAAGATAGTATCCTACAATGGTGGAGATATTTGTCTGAATGAGGAAAAGGATATTTTCCTGAAAAGCGCAGAATATCCCTCCCTTGATCGTTATCGTGGAGACCGACTTATAGTTACCGATGGCACCACGCTTCTTGGAGCAGACGACAAGGCGGGTGTTTGTGCCATAGTTTCCGCACTTGAAAGGCTTGTAAAAAGTAATGCTCCCCACGGACGAGTAAGGATATGCTTTACTCCCGATGAGGAGATAGGCAGAGGCGCGGACCACTTTGACGTGGAGAAATTCGGAGCCGACTATGCCTACACGGTAGACGGTGGAGCTCTTGGCGAAATAGAATTTGAAAACTTCAATGCGGCGTCTGCAAAAGCCGAATTTTACGGCGTCTCGATCCACCCCGGCAGCGCAAAGGATAAGATGAAAAACGCTCAGCTTATGGCTATGGAATTCAATTCCCTGCTCCCCTCGGATCAGATACCCGCTAGGACAGAGGGATACGAGGGATTTTTCCACCTTATTGAATCTCGCGGAGATTGTGAGTATGCAGAGCTCATTTATATAATCCGAGATCACGATAAGAACAAATTTGCTCAGAAGAAGGAGCTGTTCAAGGACATTGCCGCAAAAATATGCGAAAAATACGGAGATGGCTCGTGCAAGATATCTTTAAGAGACTCTTATTATAACATGAAGGAAATAATAGACGACCATATGTACACCGTGGAGCGTGCTATCTCTGCTATGGAGAAAGTCGGAGCCAAGCCCGAGATAATTCCAATAAGAGGAGGCACGGACGGAGCTCGACTCTCTTTTATGGGTCTTCCCTGTCCCAACATCTGTACGGGCGGTGAAAACTTCCATTCGAGATTTGAATATATTTCGGTGGAGTCTCTTGAAAAGGTTGTAGATATTGTAGAGAGACTTATTATTGACATTGTTGAAATTGAGGAGAATAAATAATAATGGCCAAGCTTTATTTTAAATACGGCGCAATGGGATCCTCTAAGACCGCAAATGCGCTCATAACAAAGTTCAATTACGAGGAACGCGGTATGAAGGTATGGCTCATCAAGCCATCTATCGATGACAGGGACGGCATTTGCTCCGTACGATCGCGTATAGGTCTTAAGGCGGAGGCATCTGTTATATTTCCTGACACGGACATTCTTTGCGAATTTGAAAAGAGGTCGGAATTTCACGTTATAATTGCGGACGAATGTCAATTTTTCTCTGCCGAGCAAATAGACCAGCTACGCTATATAGTTGACAACAAGAATATTCCTGTGCTCTGTTTTGGTTTGCGCACCGACTTTTTGACGCATCTGTTTACGGGAAGCCGCCGTCTTTTTGAGGTCGCAGATTCAGTTACAGAAATAAAGACTATATGCTCTTGCGGAAACAAGGCTATTGTAAACGCCCGAATTGATGAGAGTGGACGCATAGTGACTGAGGGTGGACAGATACTCATAGGCGGTAACGATTCCTACGTGGCCATGTGCCATAAGTGCTGGAAGAAGGCTATCGCAGAGCAAAAAAATAAAAGCTGATAGCCTCCCTACCTCAACCGAATATACTGCCAAATTTTCAATTTTAGTTGAGCGAAAGCAATCAAGACCGTCGTATTATGACGGTCTTTGTATTTTTTGACGAATTAATTTTATTTTGTAAAATTTTGCACTTGAAAAATTCCGATCCAAAGTCCAAAGTTTCGTTTATAAATAAAAGACATATTAAATCATTGGAATAATTTTGAAATAATTTACCGAGATAAATTAAATTGGTTAGAATGACGAAATAACTGTGAAATTGCAACAAAACGACAAAAAAGAGTTGTAATTTGACAAATTGAATGTTATAATAGTATATGTATGGGTATGCCTGCTTAAATGTCGTACTCATTAATGCTCACGTAAGGAGGCGCTGTTATGATACACGATCTGCAAAAAGCAAGTATGTGGAAAAGGCTATCAGCCTATCTTTTTGACATAATACTTTTGGCGATATTAGCCGTTGGTATAGCTTTGCTTCTTTCTGCTCTGCTCGGATACGACGCCTACGTTGAAAAGCTGGAGAGCTATTACGTCAAATACGAGGAGCAATATGGAGTTGATTTTAATATTTCTGAAGAGGAGTATAACAAACTCGAGGGCGAGGAGCTTGAGAACTTCAATAAGGCATACAAGGCCTTTTCTACGGATAATGATATGTCACATACCTACGGAATGATATTAAGTCTTACGTTGGTCATTCTGGTCTTCAGTATCCTTACAGCGTATCTTGTCTTAGAGTTTACCGTTCCGCTTTTGTTTAAAAACGGACAGACCTTGGGCAAAAAGGTCTTTGGAGTTGCGCTTATGCGGGTGGACGGTGTTAAGATTACTCCCCTTTTGCTGTTTATAAGGGCTATCCTTGGCAAATATACCTTGGAGACCATGGTGCCCGTACTGATAGTTGTAATGCTGTATTTTGGTATTGTGGGATTAACCGGAGCCATTGTTTTAGGACTCTTGTTACTTATGCAGATAGTAATGATGGCGGCAACGCGCACCAATTCAGCAATACATGATATGCTTTCAAGCACAATCGCGGTTGATATGGCGAGCCAGATGATATTTGACAGTAAGGAAGCTATGCTTGAATATAAAAAGAAATTGCACGCGGACTCCGTGTCAAAATCTGATTATTGATACTTGTTTATCAAAAAAATTATATAAAACATCAGGAAGGAAAATTCTATGAAGGTTGTTTTGCAGAATTTGACTAAAGTCTTCCCAGGCCGTAACAAAAAGGCCAATGAGGAAGTCGTTGCGGTAAACGATTTTACATTTGAAATACCCGACGGCAAGCTCGTAGGTCTCCTTGGCCCTTCGGGATGTGGTAAGAGTACCACGCTCTACATGATAAGCGGCTTGCAGAAGCCCACAGGTGGTCAGATATTCTTTGGTGATGATGACGTTACCGAGTTGTCCCCCGAAAACCGCGGAGTAGGTCTGGTTTTCCAGAACTACGCGCTTTATCCTCATCTAACTGTCAAGCAGAACATTTTGTTCCCTCTCCAGAACCTTAAGGGCGATGACAAGCTTACCAAGGATGAGATGCTTGAGCGCGCTCTTTACGCTGCTAAGCTCGTTCAGATCGACAATCTGATGGAAAGAAAGCCCAGCGAGCTCTCCGGTGGTCAGCAGCAGCGTGTTGCAATCGCCCGCGCGCTTGTAAAGATGCCCAGAGTTCTTCTCTTGGACGAGCCTCTTTCCAACCTTGACGCACGTCTCCGTCTTCAGACCCGTGAAGAAATCAGAAGAATACAGAGAGAGACAGGAATCACTACTGTATTCGTAACACACGACCAAGAGGAAGCTATGAGCATCTCCGACCTTATCGTCGTTATGAAGCTCGGCGTTGTTCAGCAGATAGGTAAGCCCCAGGAGGTTTACGATAATCCTATAAATCTTTTCGTTGCGAAGTTCCTTGGAACTCCTCCTATCAACGTATTTAAGGGACACGTTGCCGGTGAAAAGCTTTATATCGGTGATAGCGCTGTTCTTGATGCTCCAGGGGTCAGTGACCGTGACGTTACCGTAGGTATTCGTCCTGAGGGATTTGTTCTTGATCCTAACGGCCCTCTCAAGTGCAACCTCTCCAGCATAGAGGTTATGGGACGCGACGTAAGCATCGTATCTACTCACTCCGAATCCCTCAATCCTATCATTCGTTCTATCATAAATGCCGATGACAGTGCTATTGCAGCAGGAGGATGCGCGAACTATTCGCTCAAGCCTCATAAGGTATTCCTATTCGGAGCCGAAAACGAAGAGAGAATCTATTTTTGAGGTGAAATAAATGGTAGATAGCAAACAACAATGGAAAGCCTGGCTCTATCTGTCGCCTGCTATCGTTCTGTTGCTTATATTTACCGTCTGGCCGATAATAAATACGGTCGTGATGGCATTCCAAGAGGACTATAATAGTTTTCTTGCTATCCGCAACGGAAGATTCAGCTTCGACTGGGGCTTTGGTAACTTTAAAAAGGTAATAGAGTATCAGGGATTCGTAACCTGTCTTAAGAATACTTTGATCTTGTGTGTGCTTACTGTTCCGATCTCCACTATTTTAGCGCTGATAATAGCAGTATGTCTTAACGCAATAAAGCCCTTGCAAAGATTTTTGCAAACCATTTTCTTCTTGCCGTACGTTACCAACTCTATTGCTATCGGAATGGTCTTTGCCGCAATGTTCAATATTGTTGGTAATACATCCTCCGAAAATATGATAATTACTACGGCAGGTATCATCAATAACGTTCTCGGCGTATTTGGAGTTGATCCTATAAACTGGATAAATGCCGGATCGGCTTATTGGGCTAACATAACTGTCTTGACGATATACATCGTCTGGAACGCTCTTCCTTTTAAGATACTGATACTTCTCGGCGGTCTTCAGAGCATCAACAAGCAGTACTATGATGCCGCTAAAATAGACAGCACTCCCCGTATCAGAGTTTTCACCAAGATTACCGTGCCGCTCTTGTCTCCTATGCTTGCATACGTAGTTATTACGGGATTTATAGGCGGATTTAAGGAATATTCCAGCATAGTCGGTATTTTCGGAGAAAAGATGACAACTCCCGGTGGAAAGGTCGGAAGCCTTAACACTATGGTAGGATATATTTATGATTCTATCAAAAATCAGCAGGGACGTGCTTCCGCTGCCGCACTCATTTTGTTTGGCATAATCTTCGTGGTCACCTTGATAAACCTTTATGTCAGCAAAAAGAAGACACATTATTAAGGAGGTGCTGTTATGTCGGAAAAAAACATTAGAACTATGACTGACAAAAATATGCACACGGTAACCTCCAAACAGAGAGTTACAAAGATATTCGTACAGATATTCCTTTATACTTTCCTTGGAATAATGGCGCTTATCGTTCTCTTCCCATTTTATTGGATGATTATATCGTCCGTAAAATCTTTGGAAGAATATATTTTGCCCGTGCCTACGCTTTTCCCGAAGCAAGTATTCTTCTCGAACTACGCGCAGGCATTTGAGACTGCCAACCTCGGTACTCTTTTCCTTAACACCTTATACGTTGGTATAGTTTCAACAATACTCTCTCTCATCATTACTGTCCTTTCCGCGTTCGCGTTTGCGCGTCTTGAATTCAAGGGCAAGAACGCCCTCTTTGCGGCTCTGCTCGCGACTATGATGATCCCCGGAGAGCTCTTTACCATTACAAACTACCAGACTATAAACGATTTTCTGGGATTGGCTACCTTAGGAAAGAATATGGGCTCGGAGTTGCTTGTGAAGCTCGGTAGCTGGACTAATACTTATACAGTATTGATAGTTCCCTTCCTCGTAAGCGTATTCTACATCTATCTTCTCAAGCAGAATTTTATGCAGATACCTAACGAGCTTTACCTTGCTGCTAAGGTAGATGGAACAACAGACCTTAAGTATCTGTGGAAGGTCATGATACCTCTTTCGCTTCCCACTCTTATATCCATAACCATACTCAAGATGATGGGTGCGTGGAACTCTTATATGTGGCCTAACCTCGTTGCAGATGACAAAGCCCACCAGCTTATCACGAACGGTCTCCGCGGAGCATTCGTGGTCGAGGAGGGCGGTATGGTTAACTTCCCCGTACAGATGGCGGCAGTCGCTATCGTTTCTCTCCCCTTGTTCTTAGTATTCCTCTTCCTTCGCAAGTACATTATGAAGGGTGTATCCAGAAGCGGAATCAAGGGATGATCTTATTTGGTTATCAGACTTACAGTCTTTAACAAAAATAAACAATCATTGAAAAATGAAAGGAAGGAAAAACACTATGAAAAAGATACTCGTTGCATTGATTTTATTGATTGCACTCGGTATCAACTGCGTAGCTTTTGTTGGATGTGATCTGTCTGGCAATGGCGGCGGAGGAAACGTTAACTCAGTAGGCGAGGGCGCTACCTATAACGGTGAGGAAGTTGAAATAGTCTTCTATCACACCATGGGAGCAAACCTTCGTAACGTACTGGATAAGTACATTGCTAAGTTTAACGAGCTTTATCCCAACATCAAGATCACTCACTCTCAGGTCGGAAGCTATGACGACGTAAGAGACAAGATCAGCACAGAGCTTACTGTTGGCAACCAGCCCAACATCGCTTACTGCTATCCTGACCACGTTGCTCTTTACAATCTTGCAGGTGCCGTTGTTACTCTTGATGACCTCATCGCAAGCACTGCTACCGTAGAAAGAGCAGATGGCACAACCGAAACTCTCGGTCTTTCTCAGGCACAGATCGACGACTTCATCGATGCTTACTACGATGAAGGCAGACAGTTTGGTGATGGCAAGATGTACACTATGCCTCTCTCCAAGTCTACAGAGGTTCTTTACTACAACAAGACATTCTTTAATAAGCACGAGCTTAAGGTTCCTACCACTTGGGACGAAATGGAAGAGGTCTGCGCTCAGATCCTTGCGATCGATCCCACCTGTATTCCTCTTGGATACGACTCCGAGGCTAACTGGTTCATCACTATGTGCGAGCAGTTGAACTCTCCCTACACGAGTGCAACAGGCGACCACTTCCTCTTTGACAACGAAACAAACAGAGCTTTCGTTGAAAGATTCGCAGAATGGCACAAGAAGGGCTACGTAACCACTCAGGAGATCTACGGTGCTTACACGTCAGGACTCTTCACCACCCTTGAGGGAACAAGATCCTATATTGGTATCGGTTCTTCCGCAGGTGCTACCTATCAGCGTCCCGCTATGGGCGAGGATGGAACTTATCCTTTCGAGGTTGGAATCACAACTATTCCTCAGGCTGATCCCAACAACAAGAAGGTTATTTCTCAGGGTCCTTCCCTTTGCATCTTTGAGGGAACTGAGCAGGAGATCATTGCTTCTTGGCTCTTTGTAAAGTATCTTACCACTACCGTTGAATTCCAGGCTGAGTTCGGTATGGTATCCGGATACGTTCCCGTTCTTGAATCCGTTTCTGAAAACGAGACCTACAAGGCTTTCATCGATAATGCTGATGGTGGCGACAACATCGCGGCCCTCTCCGCAAAGGTATGTCTTGAGCAGAAGGATGCTTACTACGTATCTCCCGCATTTAACGGTTCTTCCGAGGCGAGAGACCAGGTTGGAGCTCTTCTCCAGTACTGCATGGTTCAGTACAAGACTGCTGATGACGTAAAGGCTATGATAAAAAAAGCATTCGAAGACGCTGTTGCTGAATGTGAATATATGTCATAATATCTTCTAATTCTATGAAACAGATATACAAATTATTATCACTGTTTCTCCTTCTTTGTATTATAATAGGTTGTCTGTCCGCTTGTGATAACAGCGGTCAGACAACTGAAGAATCATCCACTGAGGCAC
>JAEIGA010019769.1_pt1 | contig 10265 bp, 8 predicted proteins | sample 9270691 | NCBI WGS metagenome assembly JAEIGA01 (sample SAMN17057246, study PRJNA624740) | gut metagenome | biome: biome; isolation source: fecal sample | host: Bos grunniens | place: China: Xizang | collected 2019
CAACCAAAAAAGCAAGGCAAAGCACCATAATAAATAAAATAAAGCTTTTCATATTAAACACCATATAAAATATGCAGATTACGGATTTCACCGTCACTTATCATATTGTTCACAGAATAAGCATGGCCCTCAAGCTCTGCACCGTTAAAGGTTGTTAAATTCTGTACCCTTAACTGCTCTACGATTTTACTGCACACATCCTCAATTACCATTACCTTTTTTATAGCATTTTGTTCATCATTACTGCTTGAAATAAGGTATTCAAGGTCACTATGCAATTCACCTAAAGCAGATAAATCACGAAGCACCTTAAAGCACCATTTGTAATAGGGCATATATTCACCATTAAGTAAGAATATGGTATGTATTGCGCTTTTTACAAATTCTGTAACAGCAAGCTGTGCAGCGGCTGTTTCACCCCTGCCAATACAACGATTGTAGTTATACTGACCCGCCTGACCCATTGTCAGTATATTACCTGCCAATTTTTTAAGCTGTACATCGCGTGGCATATTGATAAGCCTTTGACGGATGTCAGTAAACTCACCTGAATCATCTTTAAAAACTCTGCCATTTGTTGCCTCCAACAATCCTTGCTCGGGTACAAAAAACCATTCTTTTTTATGAAGTCTGCCGTCAGGTGTACCCGCCTTGGAGGTAAAAAACTCTGCCATACGTATAACGCCGTTACGTCTGCCACCCACAGGTGTATCAATACTACGACTAAAGCCCATAAACTCACGGGGTAATTTATCATATGCACGCTGAAGCTCAAATGCAGTTTTTTCATCTACAACGCTTTCATCAGGTATAAAAATGCAAAAGCCGGGCTCAAAATCGTGGTCACGTGATAATTCATCATCATAACCAATGCACTCAGACCCGCTACCTGCCATACCTACGGCAACAACGGGTAGAATGTGAGAAAAATCTTTTTGCAGCATTGGCTCACCATACTGACGATAAAATTCATAAGACAATTCAAGACCCTTCATAAATCCTCCTTGAACGCTCAGACAATTCTTCAGAATAACTGAATCTGCCGTAATATAAAAACGTGGGGGCGCATTTTTCACACACAAAAGCATAATTGCCATCACGCTTAGTGTGGCCTTCTAACAAACCTTCTGCTTTATCAAGGCACAAATCAATTTCTTCGCAGGCATTTTCAAGCCCCCTTTGTGCCTCAAGGGCATTTGCCATATTAAGGTAAGTTATAGCCGCTTCGGGCTTACCATTCTCATTACAAAGCATTATTGAAATTGCCTTTTCGTAAAGAATAAAAGCCTCGTTAAATTCTTTTAAATCAACAAGGGCTAAAGCCATATTGTTATAAAGACCGCCTAACCGACTATCAGTAGGCATCAGCTTTACTTCATATATTTTTTGTGCCTGTCGGTAAAAATCCAAAGCCTTTTCTGACTTACCAAACGCCTTAAAAACAGTTGCACAGTTAAGGAGTGTAGTTGCAGAGCCTACCTGACCCGATATACCCATATCACTTATTTTGGTAAGCGCTTTATTGACACAATCAAGGGCGTTTTCTTTATCACCGATTTTACGGTAAAGACCCATAAGCTCATTAAATACAAGTATCTGTACCCCATCGTCATTCAAGGAGTGTGCCTCTGCAAGGGTTTTCAATAAGTATTCCCGTGCGGAAGTGTAATCGTTTTTATGAAGATATGAATCGAGTGTAGCTAAAATATTTTCAGGGTTAATCATTCCATTTGCCACGGGAACACTCCTTTCTATTTTATAGTTTCGCTATTATTCAGTACCGATGTACTGTAAATAAAAAGCACGTCGGCGTTTTTAAAATCAACATACTTCCCTACCATATCAGGGTGCATATAGCGTATGTCAACAAGTGTTATTTTACTATAACCCTCCGCCATAAGTGGTGCAAGGGCACTACCAAAAGAATCGCGGAAAACAACAAGCTCCTTGTTATTTTCAGCATTGTCATTTTCTATGGTAACAAGTGACAATGGACCTGACAAAAACATTTCGTAGGGGTCCTTGCCATACGCCTTTTGCATATCATAAATACTTATTGATTTATTATTTTCATAGTCAAACACCTTACAATTATTCAATGTGTCATTTGTAAGGTAATATATTTTTTCAGACTCCGTAGGCAGAGCATACTGACCGCTGTAAACGCCGTCAAACTCATTATCTAACTCGTTTTTCTCATATTGCGCAGTAACGTCCACGCCCATAGCGTTACCGAGCAAAATAGCAACATCTTTAATATTCTCTTGCCGCCAATGGGTGTCTGTATGGTAGTAATCTTCAAGATTAAGTGTTTTTTTGATGTCGATATACTGAAAATCAGTTGTTTTCGATTTCAGAATGCCAACTATTTCATCATAATCTGCATTAGGATATCCATTAGCTTGTGCAGTAAACTGACCCTTATGTGGAATTACCGCAAGGTAAGGCCTTATACCCTGCTCCTTTAAATACTTGTTATAAACGTGATTAAATCTTTGCGAGGCGTAGTCTATTGATTCTTCATTTACAGGGTATTCCACCTCGAATAAATAGCCGTTATGGTTGTAAATACCATTGTTTTCACTACGGTTAAATATATTAAAGCTACAAAAAGCCTTTATTTTTCTGAAGTCATCTCTTAAAGGGAATTGGTCTGTGGCATATTTTTCGAAATTCTTTGTAAAACTGCCTGAAAGCAGCGAATTTTTATTTAATTCGGGCATCTGTGCCAACACACGACGCTCCGAAAGAGAAACATCATCGGCAGGCTTCAGCCAGGCAAAAAGAGAAAAACCGAGGATAAAGGCAATTATGACTACACTTGTTATGATATACTTAATTTTATTTTTCATAATTACCCCCTCCTAAAACCTGAAATACAAGAACGGGTTAAATGAGCCATCCACAAGGTAAGCGGTTACAGCTGTAAGTGCAACAACAATTAAAACAGGCTCAACTACTGTAAGAATACCTGAAATAATCTTTGTTTCGTTTAATTTCACCGAAAGTCTTTTTACAAGGGGCGTTGCACCAATTATACCCAAAACAAGCACCATACCATAATTTTTAAGGCAATAGGTAAATTCGCCTGAAATTACGGGTACACCACCAAGGCCCAACATACCTTTAATATACTCAAAGCCCTCACCCATATCAGTTGCATTAAATATTACAAAGCTTATAAGCACCATAAGCAAGGTGTAAATACGGCTTATAATTTTAGTCTTGTTAAGGTATTTTAATAAAAATACTTTTTCAATTACAAGAAGAACGGCAAAATACAGACCCCATACAACAAAAGTCCATGCTGCACCGTGCCACATGCCTGTTAAAAGCCATACAACAAAAATATTAAAAAAGTGGCGTGGCATTGACACTCTATTGCCACCTAAGGGAATGTAAATATAATCCCTGAACCATGTCCCCAGTGAAATGTGCCATCTTCGCCAGAATTCTGTGGCACTTTTTGAGATATAGGGATAATCAAAATTTTCTGTGAAATCGAAGCCCATTATTCTACCCAGACCAATTGCCATATCGCTATAGCCTGAAAAATCAAAATAAACCTGCAAGGCAAAGGCTACGGCATAAAGCCAATAAAAAAGAACAGATTTATCGTCAGAGGACTTGAAGGTGGCACACAATTCACCAAGCACGTTTGCAATAAACACCTTTTTAGAAAGTCCTACTACAAATCGTCTGAAGCCTGTGGCAAATCTTTCAAAGCTATGGGTACGATTTTTTAACTGATTTGCAATATCTGAATAACGCACAATAGGCCCTGCAATCAATTGCGGAAAAAGCGCAATATATGATGCAAGGTCAATAAAATTTTTCTGTGCAGATACACTCCCCCTATAAACATCAATTGTGTAACTGAGTATCTGGAAAGTATAAAAACTGATACCGATAGGCAAGGCAACATTAAGTAACCCTACCGACAAGCCTGTTACCTTGTTAAAATTCTCCACAAAAAAGTCAGCATATTTAAAAACGGCAAGAAAGCCCGCAAGTATAACGGTTGATATTATAAAAACAACCTTTGATGCCTTTTTTTCAGAGAAAGCCTCAATCAATAAACCGGCTACGTAACCGACTATGATTGAGGCTACCATAAGAAGCAAATACTTTGGCTCACCCCAGCCGTAAAAAACAAGGCTTGTAATAAGCAAGGCTGTGTTTTTTAACTTTTTTGGGGTTACAAAGTACAGTATCAGCGCACAGGGTAAAAAGTAATATAAAAACGGAATGCTTGAAAAGACCATAAAACTCTACCCTATTGTACGAAATAAATTTTTGTTAATTATACGAGAGGCTCTTCAACGCTGAGTGTTGCATCTGTATAAACAGCTATGAGCTTTGTCTTGAATGTGTTAATTGCATCTGCATTACCGAAGGCAGCAACAACATAGTCACCAATTGTGTATATAACAAGTGTGTCAGGGAAACCGCACATCCACTGTGTAGCCTTGATGCTATCTTTAAGTGATGTAACAAAGGCTTCACCATCTGTACCCTCTGCAAGGCGATATGCAGCAGCTGTAAATGTGTTTGCATTCATAGAATGAATGAGTGTTGCAGCCTCGCTTACAAGAGCAATATCACCCTCTGCAATATGAAGTGTTGCAACAGCATTTTCTTTATCAGTAAGGTTGAACGCACCTGCAGCACCATCTACGGGAGCAGAGAAATCACCACCCATTACAGGGAATTTTTCTTCTTCACCATAGGTTGTCCATATGCTGTCAAGTAATGCAACTGATGATTCAATCTGAATAGCATCTGTAGCCTCAATTGTTTTACCGCAAGCAGCAAATGAAAGCACCATAAGAACTGCCATTACCAATGCTAAAATCTTTTTTGTCATAATAATTCTCCTTTATAACTACTCTTACGAGTTTTTCACTTTTTCACTTTGAACCTGAGGGGTTTTTCTGCAGTTTTAAGCAACATACCTACTGTACCCTCGGTAATACCCTTAATGAGCTTGTTGTTCCTTACAAAAGCAGGATCTGTAGCTTGTTTTACAATAAATTCGGTAAAACAAGGTGTTGACCTGAAGCCGATTTTTACACAATCCGCCTTAAACTCAAAGTCAATATAGTGTGTTGCCAATGTATTAAGGGGTTTGACAACCGCCTTGAATATTTTACCCTCCATATAGCCATAAGACCATATTTTATAAGGGTAGCCCTTGATAACACATTCGCTCATACGAGGGTTACCGTCAACACCACAATTGATTGTGATTTTATCGCCCTCTTCGTACCATGTAATCCTCAAAGCACCATCAAAAAGGTCAAAACTAACCTTATCAAGATTACTTTTTGGTCTTTTAGCAAAGCTACAGGTCAGCGTACGCGGAATAACGCTCTGCGGAAAAATTATTTTTGCCAACGAATCTGAAAAACCTGTTATATGATACTCTTTATTATTTTCAACAAGTGGCAATTTATCACCTTTTTTGATTTTAAGTCTGCGGTTTTCAAGATATTGCGCAAGAATTTTTTCATCATCAGGTGTTGAAGCTTCCTCAAAGGCTTTTATAAGCACATTTTCTGCAAGGCGACCACAGGACCCCTCATCAATACAGCTATTAAGAGTGACCATAACTACGTCATACTGCGGTATGTATGAAATAAGCTGACCATACATTCCCGTCATACTGAAAATGCCGTTTTTTATCCAGAACAAATAGCCGTAGCCCTCATTCTCTTTAAACTCAACGTGTATTTTTGTTGCCTCACGGCACCAGAATTCGGGTATAACCTGTTTGCCATTATATTTACCGCCATTTGCATAGCAACGGCAGATTTTTGCAAGGTCACGTGCTTTAAGGTAACAGCCTGTGCCACCTATACACTCACCCCAGAAGTTAGTTTCCCAAAAAGGGATTTCGATACCCAACGGCTCAAAAAGTCGGGGTGTCAGATACTCTACAAGATTCTGACCCGCTGCCCTTTGTACCGCTGCGGCTACTATGTGAGCATCATTATTACTGTACAAGAAGCCATGATTTTTTCTGAAAGGGGCTTTCATAAAAATCTCGTTATAATCCCCTGTCATATCCTGCAAAAAGGTAAACTCCTTATTACTGCTCATAGTAAGCACCGAGCGAAGCGTAACGTCACCCCACAACGGGCTTTCGCATTGTTTATAATCACTGAAAATATCTTTAATTTTACTGTCAAGGCTCAAAAGACCCTCATCTATAGCAAAGCCTGTTGCCGTAGAAACAATAGATTTTGTAACAGAAAACAAGGTGTGTGGCATATCTGCAGAGTAAGGATAATTATACTCTTCAAAAATAATGTCATCACCTTGCATTATAAGTAATGCATGATTTTCAATGTTGCTCTCTTCCAGCCCCTTATAATACTCGTAAATACGCTTTGCAGAAAGCTTTGTTGCCATAAAATCACCTACCATTTATCTGACAAAAGACAAACAGTCTTTTTCCTTTTTGATTATATCATCTGACTATATAGTATTCAACACAAAATTACCATATTATTCTTGTATATACTTGATTTTAAATCTTTTTATATTATAATTAAACCATTATTTTGTTAATTTTTTTACGGAGAATAAAATGAAGATAAATAAGAAACAAAAGCAAAAAGCACATATCATAAAAAACACTGCATTTATGCTGAAATGTGCTCTTAAATGTGCACCCTTTTCGCTTTTCACAATTTATTTTGCATACGTGCTTGAAAATGTTTACTACGCAGTTGTGGTAAACGTACTTTTTCTTGAAACCGCACTTTCAATCATTGAGGGTAACGGTACATTCCGCGAGTTTGCCATTCGTATGATTATTATCGTTGTGGGTAAGCTGTTGGTTGACCTTATCGGCTACATAAACGTTTATACTGTACGAATAAAGTTTGAAATAAAATGTGAAAGCTACATAAACTCACTTATATTCAAAAAAGCACAGCAGGTTGAATTAGGCTGCTACGAAAACCCTGACTTTTTTGATAACTACAACCGCGCAACCTGGGTGGTTGAAAAAGGTGGCTTCAAGCGTATCATAGAGGGCTCTGCCTGGACATTAGGCTCTGTTGTAAGCCTTATTCTGCTTATAAGATACCTTTTTTCTATCGACCCTATTCTTGTTATATTCCTTATATGCCCCGTTATTGTTATGGGCTTCAGAGTGTTCAAAAACAATATTGAGCTTGAAAAAGAAAAGGCCATGACCCCCTACGAAAGGCAGAAGGATTACGTAAGGCGTACAATTCTGCTCAAGGATTTTGCAAAAGAAATTAAAACAACAAACATTTTTGTTGTGCTTGAAAAGCGTTTTCGTCGCGCTATTGAGGATAATGTAAAAACAATCAAAAAATACGGCTGGAAAATCGCTTTATTAGAATGCTTTTCTGACTATTTTGCAGAAATCATACCCGTTACAGGTGGCTTTTTGTATGGTTGCTACCGTCTTATGGTTGTAAAGGATATACCTATATCAGAGTTTTCTGTACTCGTTTCTGCTATAACCACCTGTCGAAACAAGCTTAATCAGTTGGCATATTACTTTGCTATGCAGCAAAAGCATTGTTTGTGGGTACAGAATTTACGTGATTTTCTTGAATACGAGCCTAAAATTCAGGGTGGTGACGTTATACCCGACGATTTCAGAAGCCTTGAATTCAAAAACGTTTCATTCAAATACACAGATGATGGTGACTATATCATTAAAAATGCATCATTCCGTATTGAAAAGGGACAGACTATTGCTGTTGTAGGTCATAATGGTGCAGGTAAAACCACCTTATCAAAGCTACTTATGAGGTTTTATGACGTTACAGATGGCGAAATTCTTTACAACGGCATTAACATAAAGGAATATGATTTGCTTTTATACAGGCAGAAATTCGCATCCGTTTTTCAGGATTACAAGGTATTTGCTATGACTGTTTCTGAAAACGTGCTTACCGAGGAAATTACACCTGAAAACGAAAAGCTTGCCGTTGATGCACTTAAAATGGCAGGTGTATACGACAAAATCGCCACATTCCCCAACAAAGAAAATTCGCTTCTTACCAAGGAATTTGATGAAAATGGCATACTTCTGTCAGGCGGTGAAACACAAAAGGTCACTATTGCAAGGCTTTTTGCAAGTGATTTTGATATTGCCGTTCTTGACGAGCCCTCCTCTGCCCTTGACCCTGTTGCAGAAAGCAGAATGTATGATGCACTACTGAAGGGCACACAGGGTAAAACAGTTATTTATATTTCACACAGACTTTCAAGTGCAACACGCTCTGATAATATTCTTGTTTTCAACAATGGTATTCTTACAGAGCAAGGCACACACGCTGAGCTTATGAGCCGTGATGGTGAATATAACCATATGTTCACCTTACAGGCATCAGGCTATAAGGAGGTGGTGTCATAATGAAGCAGAATAGCAAAAAAGAAAATAGGCTTACCTTTAAAAATCATATTTATATGATGAAGTTTTTGTGTAAGCACACTCCGTTTATGGTATTCGGATATATATTCTTTGACGTTATGGCAAACCTGCCCTGGACACTTTCAAACGTTGTACTGCTGAAATATATTATTGATGTAGCCACCGAGGGTAAGGATTTTTATCGTGTTGCAATTGCCCTTGCATTTTTTGTGGTATTTGTTGTAATCACAAACCTTTGCACCACACTATTTTACGAAATATCATTACCCAAGCAAAAAGAAAAGCTGTATTTTTCAATATACAAAACAATCTATGAAAAAGCCGCAAAAATGGACTACGAGGCATATGATAACCCCGAATTCTACAATGACCTTGTTCTTGCTATGACCGCAATGAATGACCGCGCCTATGCTATTCTGTCAGATATGCAGGAGGTTATCTCAAGCGTGGTAGGTGTAGTAACAATCGGTGCGGTTATCATATCAATAGACCCGATTTGTCTGTTGTTTGTTGCATTGTGTGTTGCAATAATGACACCAATCGGCAGACTTATTGCAAACGTTAACGTTGAACGCACCGAGGCTATGACCCCCCTTGACAGAAAAAATCTGTATTTCAGCCGTGTTTTTTACCTGCAGGACTATGCAAAGGAGCTGCGCCTTTCAGGTGCTGGTAAAATGGTTGAAAAGCGTTACAACAAAAACATTACCGACCGCTTAAAAACAATCTCGCCCTACCTTACAAAACAATGGCAGCTTTATTTTTGTCAGGAATCTCTGCCAATGACACTCCTTATTTACCTTGGTATATCCCTGATTATGGGCTATAAGGCTATTGTAACAAATGAGGTTTCTATGGGTGACTTTGCCGCAACCTTTAATGGTGCCGCATCTATAAGCACAAGTGTATTTGCACTTACAAGCCGTTTTGCCATAAACATTCGCGAAAACGGACTTTATATTGAAAAATTCCGCAGGTTTATGAACGCTAAAGAAAAGATGGTTTCAGGCACAAATAAAACTGTATTCAATAAGCCCGTTACCATTAAATTCAACAACGTTTCATTCAAATATCCCGGCACGGATAAATACGTGCTTAAAAACATTAACCTTGAGCTTTCACCATGCAAAAAAATTGCCCTTGTTGGCTACAATGGTGCGGGTAAAACCACTCTCACAAACCTGCTTTTACGTCTTTATGACGTTACCGAGGGTAGTATTACAATTGACGGCACAGATATAAAGGATTGGGATATTAAAACCTATCACCAGAATTTTGCTGCTGTATTTCAGGATTTCTCATTATTTGGTGCAACATTGGGTGAAAATGTTTCCATGAATGATACACACGATGTAAAAAGGGTAAAAAAAGCACTTAAAGCCGCTGAATTTAACAGAAAATTACCTGATGATACAAACAGCATTCTGCTACGTGAATTTGATGATAACGGTGTTTCACTTTCAGGTGGCGAGGCACAAAAGATTGCTATTGCAAGGGCATTTTACAAGGATTGCCCCTTTGCGGTGCTTGACGAGCCAAGCGCAAACCTGGACCCCGTTGCAGAATATGCCCTTAACCAATCAATGTCAAAGGCAGCCGATGATAAGACAGTTGTTTTTATCTCGCACAGATTGTCAACAACAGTTTTGGAAGACGAAATATTTATGCTTGAAAATGGTGAGATAATTGAGCACGGCTCTCACGAGGAGCTTATGGCACAGGATGGCAAATATGCTTATATGTTCCGCTTACAGGCAGAAAAATATATTGAGGAATAATTTATGATTAAGGTAAAACCCGCAAAAGAAATTTTGCTTATAGGCACTTCGGACACCAACCCCCG
>JAEIGA010019770.1_pt1 | contig 10265 bp, 8 predicted proteins | sample 9270691 | NCBI WGS metagenome assembly JAEIGA01 (sample SAMN17057246, study PRJNA624740) | gut metagenome | biome: biome; isolation source: fecal sample | host: Bos grunniens | place: China: Xizang | collected 2019
GTTTGGCGTGCCGATCGTCCTCAAAAAGGTCGTTATCGTGAGTTTTTTCAGTGCGATGCCGATGTTGTAGGAAGCAACTCGCTTCTTAATGAAGTGGAATTAATCCAAATCATCAACGAGGTTTTTCGTCGTTTGCAAATTAATGTTTTAATCAAACTCAACAATCGCAAAATTTTGAGCGGAATTGCTGAATACATTGGCGAGCCCGACCACATTGTTGACATTACAGTAGCAATTGACAAACTTGATAAAATTGGGTTGGAAAATGTGAATGCCGAACTTTTGGCAAAAGGAATTTCCAACGCGGCAGTCGAAAAGTTGCAACCAATTTTGTTGTTAAAAGGAACTAATGCCGAAAAACTTGCTCAACTAAAACAAGTGCTTTCCACATCTGAAGTTGGACAAAAAGGTATTGAGGAAACAGAAACTATTCTCAACGCCGTTAGTGAACTTGCATTACCCTACGAAGTTGAGCTCGACCTTACGCTCGCGCGTGGGTTGAACTATTACACAGGAGCAATTCTTGAGGTAAAAGCTCTAGATGTTGCTATCGGAAGCATCAGTGGCGGAGGACGCTACGATAATTTAACGGGCGTGTTTGGTCTTTCGGGTATTTCGGGAGTGGGAATATCCTTCGGTGCCGACCGCATCTACGATGTTCTCAACCAACTTGATTTATATCCTAAAAACGCTGTTGAACGCACAAAACTTCTATTCATTGCATTTGGAAATAACGAGTTGAATGCGTGTGTAAAAATGGCTGCTCAAACTCGTAGCAACGGAATAAATACAGAGATTTATCCTGAACTAACAAAAATAAAGAAGCAGATGACTTACGCCGACAACAACAAGATTCCTTTTGTTGCCATTGTGGGCGAAAATGAACTCAACGAAAGCAAGGTGATGTTCAAAAATATGCAAACAGGAGAGCAAAAACTACTTTCGATGGAACAAGTAATAGAAACAATCAAAAAACTTTAAACATATAAAAAAATGGCTTTAATCAATTACAAAACAGTTACTCCCGACGAAGCTGTAAAAGTTATCAAATCGGGCGACCATGTACATTTGAGTAGTGTAGCAAGTGCTCCTCAATGTTTAATCGAAGCAATGTGCCGTCGTGGCGATGCAGGCGAGTTGAAAGATGTTCACATCCATCACCTTCATACCGAAGGCCCTGCTCCTTACACAGAACCTCGTTACGAAGGCGTGTTCCAACACGATGCGTTTTTTGTAGGTGGCAATGTGCGTAAAAATGTTCAAGCAGGATATGCCGATTATATTCCTATTTTCTTGAGCGAGACTCAACGTCTTTATCGTGAAGGTTACATCAAGTGTAACGTTGCAATGATTCAAGTTTGTCCTCCAGATCAACACGGATTTGTTTCGCTTGGTACGTCAGTTGATGCAACTTTGGCAGCTATCGAAACTGCCGACTATGTGATTGCAGTTATAAACAAAAACGTCCCTCGTTCGTTGGGCGATGCTTTGATTCCAATGTCGATGATTGATATTTTTGTAGAAGACGAAACTCCACTTGAGCCAGCTCACTTTAGCGAGCCAAACGAAATCGAAACAGCTATTGGTAAAAACTGTGCTGCTTTGATTGAAGATGGAGCTTGTTTGCAAATGGGTATCGGTGCTATTCCTAACGCTGTGCTTGCACAACTTGGCAACCACAAAAACCTTGGTATCCACACCGAAATGTTTGCCGACGGTGTTCTTCAGTTGGTAGAAAAAGGCGTTATCAATGGTGCTAACAAAAAAATTGACAAAGGACAAATGGTTTCTACATTCTTGATGGGGTCACAAAAAGTTTACGACTTTATCGACAACAACCCTATGGTGAAAATGATGGACGTAGGTTACACCAACGACCCATTCATCATTTGCCAAAACGACAAAGTAACTGCCATCAACTCTGCTCTGCAAGTGGACCTTACAGGACAAGTTTGTGCCGACTCGCTTGGTACTAAATTCTACTCGGGCGTAGGCGGACAAGTTGACTTTGTATATGGAGCTTCTCGTTCGAAAGGCGGAAAATCTATCATAGCAATGCCTTCGGTAACCAACAAAGGCGTGAGCAAAATTTCTAACGTATTGACTTCGGGTGCCGGTGTAGTTACCACACGTAACCACATGCACTGGTTTGTAACTGAATACGGTGCAGTGAACTTGTATGGAAAGACCTTGCAAGAACGAGCAAAACTCATTATTAGCGTAGCACATCCTGACCACCGTGAGGAGCTCGAACGCCAAGCTTTTGAACGCTACGGCTCACACTTCCGTTTTGTTACGAAATAAATCTTGCTTCATAGAAGTAGCATGAAAAAGCAGGGTGCAGAAGCATTCTGCTTTTTTTATTAGAAAGAATTTTTCTTTGTTTTGTGCCATGTGTTGGCAGTGTCTGTTCCGATACTATTTGTTCCCCAATCCACAAAGTTGAGATAGGCATTGTTATTCGTAACTATGCGCGTAGGCTCTTAAGAGAGAACATCGGTAGAAAACCACTTTATTCAAAGCAGTCTACTTCCAAATACATTCGTCTGAAGCTCTTGTTATTCGGATTTAGTTGGCATATGACAACTTTTACAGCAGAGAAATCATCTTCAGGATTAAGAATATTTTTTCTGTAAAGTATCTTCTTTGTTCAGCTTGTTAGTAAGCATGTATTTAGTTTTTTGATACTCATCTATAATTTATTATAAATGTTCTTAATTGATTATAAAAGATGTGTAAATATAGAAAAGAAATATTGCTAATTTTGCCATAAACAAAAAAATCATAACTATGAACGTATCAAAAAACATCAAATACATCGGTGTGGACGATTTGACATTGGATTTATTCGAGAGCCAATACGTGGTGCCTAATGGCATTTCGTACAATTCGTACCTCATCATCGACGAGCAGGTGGCCATTATGGATACAGTAGATAGCCGACTTGGCAGTGAGTGGTTTGCCCGCCTCGAAGAAGCCCTCTGCGGACGGAAACCCGATTACCTTGTGGTGCATCACCTTGAGCCCGACCACGCAGGAGAAATTTTTCAACTTACAGAAAAATATCCCGAACTAAAAATAGTAGCATCGGCACGAGCTGTGCAGATGTTACCACAGTTCTTCGATGCCGATTTCTCCAACCGAACCATTGCCGTAAAAGAGGGCGACACACTCTCTCTTGGCGAACATACGCTTACATTTTACGCCGCACCCATGGTGCATTGGCCAGAGGTGATAGTGAGTTACGAGAGTAAAGAGAAAGTGCTTTTTTCGGCCGACGCATTTGGAAAATTCGGTGCTTTGAGCCACCAAGAAGATTGGGCATGTGAAGCACGCCGCTACTACTTCAATATCTGCGGCAAATATGGCAATCAGGTGCAAGCTTTGCTAAAAAAGGTTGCAGGATTGGAGATTAACACCATTTGTCCGCTTCACGGGCCAATGCTTACGGAAAACCTAGATTACTACATCAGTCTTTACGATTGCTGGAGCAGCTACCGCGCCGAAACCGACGGGGTATTCATTGCCTACGCATCTATTCATGGTGGCACAGCCCAAGCTGCAAAAAAAATGGCTGAAATACTTGAACAAAAAGGTGTGGGGAAAGTATCGGTAGCCGACCTTAGTCGTTGCGATATGGCAGAAGCCATCGAGGACGCATTTCGCATGAGTAAGCTCATTGTAGCCGCTTCGTCGTACGACGCCGGCGTATTTCCACCGATGCACGACTTTTTGCACCATTTGCAGATAAAAAACTTTCAGAACCGAAAAGTAGGAATCATTGAGAATGGCTCGTGGGCTCCATGTGCCGCTCGAATTATGAAGGAAATGCTCCAAACAATGAAGTCAATAGAAATAGCCGAACCTACAGTTACAATACGTAGCAGAATGAAAGAAGAGGATTTGCCCCGACTTGAGGAGTTGGCCAACGAAATGTTGAGATGACTACTTGGTGTTTCTCACAACACGCGAAGAGTTGGAATTGACAAAATCATTCCAACTTTTATATTTTTTTTCGGTAGCAGGTCGCGATGCTTGCAAAAAATGACAATACGCCACCGCCAAAGCATCAGTAGCATCAAAAGCCAATTGCATTTTTTCATTCGGTATCTTCAAAAAACGATGTAACATATCAGCAACTTGTTCTTTTGAAGCTTGTCCGTTGCCTGTAATAGCCATCTTTATTTTCAAAGGTGCATATTCACAAATAGGCACATCTCGCTCCAAAGCAGCAGCAATAGCTACACCTTGAGCTCGTCCCAATTTTAACATCGATTGTACATTTTTTCCAAAAAATTGGGCTTCGATAGCAAATTCATCAGGCAGAAAACGTTCTATAAGTTCAGTTGTAAAATCAAAAATTTGTTTCAACTTTAAATAAGGATCCTTCGTTTTTTTCATATCAAGCGTTCCCATATCCAAAAACGAAACATTTTTACCACAAACACGTATAACACCAAACCCCATAACATTTGTTCCGGGGTCAATGCCTAAAATAATTTTTTCTTGTGCTTGTGCTACTTTCATAAAACAACCTCTTCCATAAAAACAGAAAATGTAAGTACATTTTCACCAAAAGTTTTACGCATATATACATCTAACAAATGCCCCTCCTTTTCGAGCCAAGCATCGAGCAATACTCTACTTTCGGCATAAAACTGCACAGCAAAAGTTTCATCTTCGGGCGAATTGCCAACCAACACTTTACATATCCGACAATCAGAAAAAGCCACATTTTGTTCGATACGTGGTTTGATATATTGTTTAAAAAAATCTAGCCAACGAGCTACAAACAAGCGATTTACATGATATGTAGTATTAAAAATAACACGTTCCATAGACCACAAAAATAATAAAAACCAAATTTACGGCATCAACAACGAACTATCTCCATAACTTAAAAAACGAAAATCGTGAGTCAGGGCATAATCATAAACCTTCTTCCAATCACCCCCAACAAAAGCCGAAACTAACAACAAAAGCGTACTTTTTGGTTGATGAAAATTGGTAATCATTTTCTTCACAAAATGAAATTCATAACTTGGTGCAATAATTATTTGCGTTGCTGCGTTAAGCACAGTCAAATTATTTTTCTGCATATAATCCAGTATCGACTGCAACGATTCTTGCGGAGTTAATTCATAAACAACCTCGTAAGGTTCCCACTGTTTCACACAAATCAAATCATTCGCTATATCTTGATTAAGCAATTTTGCTCCAATATAATATAAACTTTCTATTGTTCGTACAGAAGTAGTACCCACAGCAAGCACTTCACATTTGTGAGCCAAAAGAGCTTCTATTGTCTGCCTCGACACCGAAATATATTCTGTATGCATATCATGCTGTTCCATATATTCCGATTTTACAGGGCGAAATGTTCCTGCTCCTACATGCAGGGTAACTTCTTGCAAATCAATATTTTTTCGTCTCAAATCGTTTAATACACTCTCCGTAAAATGCAATCCAGCTGTAGGAGCAGCTACCGAACCTTTTATTTTTGAATACACAGTTTGATAGGTTTCATTATCACGCGACTCTGTTTTACGATTTAAATATGGAGGAATTGGCAACTCGCCAAACGATTCTAGAATATCAGAAAATGTTATTTGCTCATTGTTCCACGAAAATTGCACTTCAAAACTAGTGTTGTGTTGCGATTTAAGTTCTGCAAAAAGCGTAACTTCCACATTTCCAACCACAAGCGTATGTTCCAAAACTCCACCTTTCCATTTCTTTAGATTCCCTATCAAACAATACCACGTACAAGTTTTATTTTGCTGAAATGAAAGCACATAATCGTTAGGCGAAGCTGGTTCCAAACAAAAAATTTCGATTAAAGCACCTGTCTGTTTTTTAAAATGTAGTCGAGCGTGAATAACTTTTGTGTTATTAAAAACAACCAGCTCGTTTTCCGCAAGTATTTTTGGTACCTCGTTGAATATCGATTCAGTTATTTTCCCTTTGTTGTAAATCAGCAACTTCGATTCATCACGTTTTGGAAGCGGATATTTTGCAATGCATTCGTCAGGCAACGCATAAACAAAATCGTCTATTTTTATCTCTTTCGGATTTTTCATCTTCTATAAAATAAATAAAATCAGCAACCTTCTTTTAAAGTTGCTGATTCCACATTTAGATTTGTACCGCGAGCGGGACTTGAACCCGCACAGCTGCAATAGCCAAAGGATTTTAAGTCCTTCGTGTCTACCGATTCCACCATCGCGGCATCTTTTTAAGTAAAAAAGAGAGCGGAAAACGGGACTCGAACCCGCGACCCCAACCTTGGCAAGGTTGTGCTCTACCAACTGAGCTATTTCCGCAAAATATTTCTATCAAAGATCTACTCGACTTTTCGAAGTGCAAAAATATAGTTTTTTTTATAATCAAACAACCTTTATTATCTATTTTTCAAAAAAAAATAATTTACAATTGCCCCGATTCAACTAACAAAATGACTCGCTCTACAATAGCATCTTTGTCCGTTTCGCCAAATTCATCTTTCAAATTAGCACCAAACAATCGAGCAAAACCTTGCCAAAATCCTGCCACAAAACTTCCACGATAGGCTTTTATCAAGGCATAAGACGACTGATTACATTCACGACTTATCAAGCGTATTAGCATTTTTCCTTGACTAAGTGTAAAATGACGCATATCACCTTCGTAACGATTAAAAATCTCTTTTTCTAGAGCTTTCATATAACGTTTTCGTTCCCTATCCGATTTCATTTTCATTAAAGTGTCGTTTGTTTCAGCCAATATCTTTCCCACAACTTTTGCATAAGGCAATGCTTTTTTCACATCGCGGACCGTACGCCAATAAAATTTCTCCTGACGCTTATTTTTAAATTTAATTGGAGGAAATACATAAATAGTTTGCAAAACAATATGCGGAATAGTATCCGTACCTTTTACTTCCATTCTGCACCAAAAGCCTCCATTTTCTGCAACCTCGCCTGTTTTATGTCGTACTCGTTCTTTTTTGCCCGAAGTTTTTGGGGGCGTAGTTTCTGCCGACATCCCCTCCAAAGAAAAGAGAAACAAACAAAAAAACAATATCGTTTTTAAAAACTTCATAAAGCAAAATTAAATTATTTACCTCATTTCTGATAAGTATTCAAAAGTTTTGTTTAATTTGGATGCAAAATTTAACTTAAAATGCTTTTTATGAAGCGAGTTGCATTTTCAGTTGTTTTCGTTTACGCATGTTTGATATCGGTATTTTCTCAACAAACAACTAGTATCATTCCGGGTTCATACATTGCAGGCAACGCCACTACTGCGTACCAAAACGAATGGATAGCCTTTCACAACCCAGCTTCATTGGCTACCGAAAAAGGCATTTCACTACAAGCATCGTGTGAAAACAAATACCTTACAAAAGAACTTTTCAACGAAGTATTTGGCATTGGTATTCACACAAAATACTTAAACATCGGAGCTTCACTATCACACTTCGGATTTGCCGATTACCACGAGATAATGACAGGCATTAGTCTTGCAAGAAGGTTTTCAGATAGGCTCAACATTGGCATTCAGGCAAACTACTACACTGTTTATTTTCCACAACTACAGAAATACAAAGGGACAGTATTTGCACAAGTAGGTATTCAATGTCGAGTAGTAAAAAATTTTCACCTAGCTTTTCATTGTTTCAACCCAACGTTTTCGAAAATAAAATCGAGCGAAATACACCAAAAACTTCCAGCCATTTTCAGCATCGGGTCTTTACACATTATCAACGAAAAAGTAAATTGGGTAGCTCAAATAGACAAAAATGTTTATGGGAAATGGCGTTGGGCTGTTGGCGTTGAATATGCACCTTTTAAACAATTTACCGTTCGCGTTGGCGGATATGGACAAGACTTTGTTCCTACATTAGGCGTTGGACTGCACTTTGGCGAATTTAGATTCAATCTCCACTGCGAGTATCACTTAAAACTTGGATTATGCACGTTTGGAATGCTAGGATATCAATTTTAAGTGTATTCGTTTTGCTACTTTCATACACGACAGCACAAACAAACGACGTTATCAATGAAATTTTAGAACAAGTTTCATCGCAAATATCAGACGACGAAGAATTTGATTTCACCACAGCCTACGAAGATTTGCTCTACTACTATCAAAATCCCATAAACTTAAATAATGCCACAAAAGAGCAACTAGAACAACTCCTATTTCTAGACGATATTCAAATAGAAAATTTGCTTTTTTACCAGTATCAATACGGCGAGATTTATACAATTCACGAGCTATCTTTAATTGAAAATTTTGACGAACAAACAATAAATACACTTAAAAAATTTGTTTGCGTAGGCAAAACTGAAGAAAAGCAGAAATATACATTTAAAGACATTTTCAAATACGGGAAACACGACTTTTTTATACGCAACGACGTTGGTTTTGAGAAAAAACAAGGTTTTAAACGTACAAAAGATGATATCAACACCAGCCCCGAAAAATATTACCTTGGCGACCCTTTTTATGCTTCGCTTAAATATCGTTTTCGCTATAAAAATAATATCCAATTTGGACTATCTGCCGAAAAAGATATTGGTGAACCATTTGTCGGAAAATACAACAAAGGCTACGATTCCTACAACGGTTACCTACAAATAAACGATTTGTGGAAATTTAAAAACATCGTAGTAGGCGACTATCGTGCCGTATTTGGACAAGGACTTGTTATACGTTCTGAATTTTCGATGCCCGAGGCTTCGGTTTTGCATATTTCTCCACGCAACTCGGGGTTACGTAAAAGTTCATCGACAGACGAATATTATTTTTTGCGTGGCATTGGAGCAACGCTCGATTTCAACAATTTTCAGTTTACAGCATTTTATTCGTACAGAAAAATGGATGCAGACACCACAGGAGGTGTTTTCTCGAGCATAACAACGAACGGACTCCATCGAAAAATAAGCGAATTGAACAAAAAAAGAACTCTTCCTGTACAAATCGTCGGGGGAAATGTCAGCTACAATGCCCAAAAATTTCATATCGGTATCACCTCATCTACAGTTATCTACGGCATTCCACAAGAGCAAAATAGTGAACTCTATACACAGTTTCTTCCCAACGGAAAAGTACAATCAGCACTTGGTATCGACTATCGTTTTCGATTGCACAAATTCAACTTTTTAGGCGAAACTGCTGTTTCTACAAATCGTGGTATAGCCACTATCAACAGCGTATTTTTCACACCAACATCACGCATTGGCATCGTATTTTCGCACCGTTACTATTCGCCTCGCTACGAGCATCCCTACGCTAACGCCTTTGGGAGCAACACCAACAACGAAAACGGTTTTTACGTAGGATTAGAAATTTTACCACTAAAAAGTTGGAAAATATCGGCTTCCGCAAATGCCTATCGCTCTCCATGGGCGAAATACCAAACCAACGGAGCCACCACCTTTTATCGCCTTTTAGGGAAAATTGAATACACCCCAACCTCTAAATTCACTCTCCGAGCACAAATCCATTTCCGCCAAGACGATAGCAACAACAACGAGTTAACCACCACTAAACAACTCGTTACAACGAGCAATCTAAAACATACATATACAGCATACTACCAAATATTAGGCATAAAATTTAAAACCTACATTGCAGCCAATCACGCCAAAGTTGCAAAAAATGCCACAACACATGGTTTTCTTATTCTGCAAAATATCGACTATACGATTCCTAAAATACAACTACACCTCAATGGTGGCTATGCCTATTTTGATGCTGAAGACTACAACAATCGTTTTTCGGTATACGAAAACGACATTCCAAATGTTTTTTCTATCCCGATGCTCTACGGCAAAGGTTGCCGCTACTATATGAATATAGGCTACAACGTACTAGAAAATTTTGGCATTTGGATGAAATTTGCTCAAACCTACTACACCGACAATCGCACCTACGTAGGGAGCGGTTGGGATACAATAAACGGAAACCACAAAAGCGATTTCCGTATTCAACTGCGATTTAGTTTTTAAGCGGCTAACGCTACATCGAGCACCATCATCAATACAAAACCAATAGCTACACCTATCGTTCCAATATTAGAATGGTTGCCCGCTTGCGACTCGGGTATCAACTCCTCCACCACTACATAAATCATCGAGCCAGCTGCAAATGCCAACAAATATGGCAACACAGGCGTTACAAACGATATCAAAAGCATGGTAAGAAGAGCAAATACAGGCTCCACTATTCCCGACAAAGCTCCTATAGAAAATGCCTTGAACTTCGACAAACCTTCGCTA
>JAEIGA010019771.1_pt1 | contig 10265 bp, 13 predicted proteins | sample 9270691 | NCBI WGS metagenome assembly JAEIGA01 (sample SAMN17057246, study PRJNA624740) | gut metagenome | biome: biome; isolation source: fecal sample | host: Bos grunniens | place: China: Xizang | collected 2019
GACATGGTCTGAGATGATGGAGTTCATCGAAGAACATGAAATCCACGGCTAACGCCCCAACGTGGTGGAGCGGCGGCAACCGCTCCCCACGGCTCGGATTATAACATAAATCGAGAGATAAATCAAGACTTGATATAATGGAGGTACACACCATGGCAAGCATTAGAGAACTCGTTCGCAGACACGGAGATGAGATCCGAAACGGCATCGCATGGGTGGCTGTGTGGAAGCAGGGACGCTCCTGGGAGGCTGAGTCCTTCTACTGTGAGGACGGCAGCTATGATGACGGCTACACCTTCAGCAGTGAGGACATGGTGCGCATGAGCGAGATCATCAAGATCGACCACAAGGCCATCATGGTCAACGGCTACTACACCAACTGCGGCGTCTACACGGATGACGGAGCCGCCACCATCGCCGATATGATCGGGGGCATCGAATGGAATTACTACAACCGATATAACCAACTTTTCGGCTTCTACGATAGCTGGGTGATCACGTGAGGAGGTACCGACATGAGCGTCTTTATTGTCTTTATCCCTGCTGCCCTGCTCGCCGGTGTGGTGGAAAGCCTTCCGAAGTCCGACCGCAAGATCCGCCGCCAGAGAGGTCGGTGTGATAAACGGTGGGTATGGTGAAACGAAAAGAGCCTAGAGCTTGACGCTCTGGGCTTTATTTGTTTGTGAGGTGATGGGGGGGGATTATGAAAACTCTCCCGATAGCATATAATATAAGCGAGAGTAAAACGAACGGAGGATATACCATGAATAATCGCATCAATGTCAAGGCTGTTATCGATTTCGCTTTCAGAGCTGATCCCGATCTGAGTCCCACCGAGATGATGGAGGAGCTCGTCGATCGGATTAAGTCTGGCGACTATTTCCCCGAGGATCTGATTAGAGTCCAGGTCATCCCCACATAACAGAGAGAGCCAGTTATATTCCGGCTTCCTATTGTTAATTTTCGAATGCATATTGACAAAATTTAAAAATTGGAATATTATGTGAGCGTAGATTATTGAACATCTACAATGACTCGGGTGTTATTTATTAGAGTTCTCACGCGGTGTCGAGAGGAGGCGCGAACTGTGCGTGTGAGTGCTGAAACAGATCGAGGGTGATCTCCGTACTGTATCCCATTACACATCGATTGCATTGAGGTGCAAGTATGGAGCGTATATTGAAAGTGACCGCTCTGGTCGACTTTATATTTTCTATTTCGGATGACCTCGACGAAAACGAGACATCTGACGAAATCGTGGATCGCATTCGATCCGGTGAGTATTTTCCGACCGACGTTGTAAATTGTGAATTGGTGAGCGTCGTATCTTAATAAATTTAAGGAGCCGATCCCTCGGCTCCTTTTCTTGTATCTGAAATGTTGTACTAACCGATACGCTCCGAACGGAGCGCATAGTTTAGTACAACTATGCGCATTAAAAAAATTTCGGTTCGATTCGACCGTCAGGGTGTAAGACTATCTCAGAGACCACAGAACGCCACAGAGAGCGTTTTTCCTCTCGGGTAAGGGATTTATAAATCGTATCGAGATCGAGTCTCAGAAAGGCTCTCAGGGGCTCTAGATCACGTTCTGTGATCTCGGGAGTCTCATCCTCGACACGTAACGTGTTCATCTCCTCGACGATCTCTTTATATTTCCGATCGTACTCCTCCTGGGAGATGCGATCTTCCTCATACTGATAATTGACACGCTGGAGACGTTTCTCTAGCTTTTTTATTTTGTCAGCGTTCGAGGGCTTTTTGACCGGCTTTTTTTCCTGAACCTCAAATTCTGCAATAAAACGGCGGATTTCTGGTTGAGTCACTTCGAGCAAATAGTCCTCGATTTTTATTTCTGACGTTCGTTTTTTATTTTCACAGAGCCGATTCACGTAATGTCTATTACATCGATAATAGTAATATGCTCGATCTTTCGGTGTGCAAGTTTGTCCGGACATACGTTTCCCGCAGCACGAGCAGACACAGAGTTGAGTGAAAATATACGTTTGTTTTCCCTTGCGTTCTCGAACGTTCTTTTTATTGATCTGTTGCCAGCTCTCCCAACGTTCTTTCGTGACAAGCGGTGCGCAATAGTGATCCGTTCCCTTATAATGTCCCCATGCGAGAGTACTATTGATAGCTTTGCCGTATGTGTTGTAACTGTGACTCGCACCCGTCATTTCGTTGGCGTGAGTCATTGCCGCTCGTTTCGAGTGGTTGAGCTCGTAGTGATCCACATACGCCCAGAAGGCTGGGAGTTGTTCCGGATCGGGTGCGACGATTTTGTTTCCATCCTCATCACGGATGATTGTGTGGGTAAATGGCATATTCTGCGGGCCGGTGATCGGCAGTCCTTTTTGAATACGTACCTGGGTGGTCGCTTTAACACGCTCAGATATGTTCGAAATCTCCTGCTGACCGATGCCTAGATAAAAGAGGATCAGCGTTTGACCCATCGGCGTATTAAGGTCGAGCTCCGGTTGTGCGATCGCTTTCCATTGGATCCCGACTTTATCGAACGACTCCATCATCTTGTAATATTCCACCGGGTTACGCGTAAAGCGGTCGAACCTCGTGAAGATCACAAGATCGATTTTCCCCGCTTCAATATCGGCGAGCATGGCGTGGATCGCTTTGCGTTTCTTGATCTGTTTCGCCGCCGTTTTGCCCTCATCGGCATAAAGGCCGACGACCTTCATCCCGTTCTCCTCGGCGTATTGCTCGAGGGCGATTTTCTGAGCTGGGAGCGAGTTCTCTTTCGAGACCTGTTCACTCGTACTCACTCGTATATAAAACGCAACGCGGATCACACGTTGCATTTCTTTATGTTGCTCGATGACATTCATCGACAATACCTCCTTTTATAATTCGTCGTTTCCGACGAGATCTGCATATTTTTGAATTTTCTGCATCTGCTCAAGTGTGAAATTTCCGTGTATAATGTTTGTAGACGCATTCGATCGACACGAGTTTCCCAACAATTCGTCCATGCTGATATTAAATAGAGCTGCCACTCTGACCAGCACGTCGACCGGTATGCGTCTATCGTTGTTTTCATAGGATCTATATGCGGATTTTCCGATACCGATACGCTCGGCGACATCCTGTTGAGTGTAGCCATATCTATCACGGAGCTTTCTCAACCTGGCAGCCAAGTCCTCCCAGAACATATCCTCTTTACTCATTTTATTACCTCCATTGAAAATAGTTTGTAAACCTATCTATTTAAATTATAACGCATCGGTCACATTTTGTAAAGTTAACAGCACGTTTTGTGATATTTCACATTTATTACAAATTGTGTCCGAATTATTACATAACTTTGAACAATCACAAAACGTAGTTGACAGCGCACAAAACGTGTCCTATAATCCAGATTGTGAAGCGCACAAAACGTGACTCGCATCACAAAACGATTCACGAAAGGAGGAGCAATGATGAAGAATAGAACACCCGAGAGGATTGTGACGGCTCAGAAAACGAGAATGTCGATCGCAACTATCTATCCGAATCTCCTGGAGATGGTCACGGATCGTGAGATGAGTGTCGCCGACCTGGGCAATATCATCGGTGTCAGCGATCAGGCGATGCGTCGCCGTCTGTTGGGCAAAGCGAACGGAGGAACCGACATCACTGCGTATGAGTGTCACATTCTGTGTGAACATTTTCACAAGTCGTTCGAATGGTTGTTTGCGACCGGTGATGTAGCGTGAACGTGGTTCGATTTTATGAGACGCTCGCAAAGATCATCAGCGAACGAGAGAACGTCGAGATTCGAGTGAGTGTCCGGGAGGTGACTGAGAATGATCGAACTGTATCGTCACCAACAAATCGCCCTATCTCATATGAGAACGAATCGGAGTTTCGCTCTGTTCATGGAACAAGGAACGGGAAAGACTCTGACAGCCCTCACAAGGCTCGCAGAACTGGCCGAGCGAGGAAAGATCGACAGTGCGTTGATCGTGGCTCCGAAAGCGGTACTCGCCTCGTGGGAACGTGATGTCGAGAAGTTCGACCGAGACCGACAACGGCTGCTCCGACGAATCCTCACGATTGTTAATTACGATCTAGTGTGGAGGAGATCGGAATATCGCCGACACTGGGGAGCGATCGTCATCGACGAGGCTCATTATGTGAAGAACCGCACGAGCAATCGCTCGAAAGCGATCCTCGAAATGGCTCTCGATTCTGATTATCGATATGCACTCACCGGAACGCCGATCTCGAACGGAGCACTCCAGGACATTTGGTCTCTGATGGCTTTTCTCGAACCGCTCAAGATTCCGAGGGGAATCGGAACGACAGCGTTTCCGGAAGCTGGCCCGACGTACTACAATTTTCAAGATCGCTACTGTTTCCTCGATCAGTATTTCAAGCCGTACCGATACCGATACGTCGACGAGCTCCAGGAGATCATCGCGGACCATTCCTATCGGGTGAAAAAGATCGACTGTCTCGATCTTCCAGATAAGCTGCCTGATGAGATTTATGAAATCGATCTCGCGGAGCCGAAGCTCTATAAAGAGCTTGTGAAAGAATCGGCAATAGTGGAGATGGAGCTCCTCGCAGAGAATCCACTCCTGCGAATGTTGAGACTCCGACAACTCTGTTCCGGGCATCTCCCGAACGTGGATGGTCTGAAATGCGGAAAGCTGAAAGCCCTCGGAGAGTATCTCGACGGCTATGAGGAGAAACTTGTCATCTTCGCTCAGTTCAGCGCATCGATCGACGACATCTCCGGTCTATTGTGGAAACGCAAGATAAAACATGTGGTTCTCGACGGACGGTCGAAGGATAAAGCAATCTGGAGGAAGTTCCAGAACGACGACTCGATCCGAGTGATCGTCTGTCAGTACGAAGCCGGTGCGACGGGAATCGACCTGTTCGCCGCAAGTACGATCCTATATTATGAGCCGACGATTCGAAGCAATACTCTCGAACAGAGTCGAGATCGAATCCATCGTGTCGGACAATCTCACCCGTGTTCGTATGTGCATTTCATCACGAAAGGTACGATCGAGCGAGAGATATACCGAGCGTTGCAAGGGTTCGCAGATTTCTCCGAAAAGTTGTTCACCGAGTACGTCGCCGAGTATCAGAGATCGTTCAGAAAGTGAGCTTTTATTTTTTGTTCACAAGGTCACAAAACGTGACCTACTATCACAAAACGAAAGGAGATGATTCGATGTTGAAAGTATTGAGTTTGTTCTCAGGTATCGGAGCGTTTGAAAAAGCTCTCGAACGACTTAACATCGAGCACAAGGTTCTCGCATATTGCGAGATCGACAAGCATGCGAGTAAGGCATACTCGATTATCCACGGTATCCCTGAGAGTAAGAATCTCCGTGATGTGACAACGCTCGATATCTGGGATGTCGAGGAGCCGGTCGACCTTATTACCTACGGTTTTCCGTGCCAGGACATCAGCAACGCCGGAAAACAGAAAGGTTTCACCGATGAGGACGGAAACCGGACGAGGAGCGGATTGTTCTTCGAAGCGTTGCGCATCATCGATGAGCACCGTCCGAAATTCGCTATCGCTGAGAACGTGAAAGCGTTGACGGGCAAGAAGTTCGCCGAGGAGTTTCGGATCGTTCTCGAGTCTCTCGAGGCGATTGGTTATCGAAATTACTGGCAAGTGCTGAACGCCAAGGATTTCGGCATCCCTCAGAATCGAGAACGAGTATTCATCATCTCGATCCGAGAGGATGTCGACGAGGGATTCACGTTTCCCGAGGCGGTTCCGCTCGAGTTGAGACTCTGCGATATGCTCGACGGCGAGGTGGATGAGAAATATTATCTTTCGCCCGAGATGTTTAATTATGCGTTCAATGTTGTTAAAGAGGCGAAGGGTATAGGTTTCTCCGACGGGGTTGATAGTAGCTATATTAATCCCGAGATTGCGCAAACGATCGGTTGTCGATCTGCGACAGATCAGCGCAGCGGTACGACAAATTATGTCGCCGACGGAATCGATGAGCCTTTGAGAGTTTCCGATATAAAACAGTCGCTTCTCCGATTTAGAGACGGTGTGTCGGGTGAGGTTGCGTATGGGATCCGCGATTAACGCCGTTACGACAAGGGGCTCCGATATGCTCGGTACTCTGCGAGCAACGTATTACAAAATTGGCTCTCGTAACATAATCGAGAATGTGAAATGCGGTCGAGGTTACGAGGGTGTGATTGAGATTGGAGGCGGTGAGAACATGGAAAATATCAGAATCCGAAAGCTGACGCCGAGTGAGTGTTTTAAGCTCATGGGGTTCGATGCGGAGGATTGTCGCAAGTGCTCCGAGGGCGGCATCAGTAATACTCAGCTCTATAAGCAAGCTGGAAACTCTATCGTCGTGAATGTCCTCGAGGCGATTTTCAGCAAGCTCGGCGAGACCTACGAGGAGTTTGAGAGTGTATGAGAATTGTGAAAGCAAATTCAGCTCTCATTCAGCCGAAGGATCTTGACTATAATCGCAAGGGTTTGAAGCGTGAGGAGCATCTAGAGGTAAAATCCGACGAAATATCGCACGCTCTGAGAGCCGGGATTCGTTCGTTTGTGGTTATAGAATACGATGTCTCCGATAAAATAGAGGTGTCGTACGAATGAATATCTACATATACGACTTTGAGGTTCTCTCTCACGATTGGATCGTAGTTATTCGCCGAGTCGATAGTCCACATCATACGGTGATTCACAACGACAATTATCGCTTGAAAGAGTGGATTATCGCTCATCAGAACGACGTGATCGGCGGTTATAACTCCAAGGGTTATGACGATTGGATTCTCCAGTCCATCCTCAACGGAGCCGATAATGCGACGGTGAAAGCTCATAACGATTTCATCATTGCGGAGCACCGAAACGGATGGGAGTTTCCGTTCATTCAGTATCAGAAAAAGCTGTTTCGGTCGTTCGATCTGAAAGATGATCTCCCGAAGGGTCTGAGCCTCAAGGCGATCGAGGGGAACATGTATCTTCCCATCGTCGAGAGTTCCGTCCCGTTCGATCTCGATCGTCCGGTAACGCCCGAGGAGCTCGAGGAGTTGATCTACTACTGTAAAAAGGACGTAGACGCAACCGTCGCTCTCTATGAACGCCGAAAGGAGTACATCAAAAGTAAGCTCACCGTCGCAAAGTTGAAAGGGCTCGACCCGGCTGTCGCTCTGGCACAGACGAACGCAAAGCTCGCGGCGATGTATCTCGACGCAAAGCCTGTCGAACGTGTGGACGGTCGTCGGTATGAGATCCCTGAGAATCTCGATCAGACGATGATTCCTCGAGAGGTGCTCGATTTCTTCAATCAAATTCGAGACGAGAGTATTCCCGACGAGGAGCTGTTCGGAAAGAATCTCGTTCACGAGATCGCCGGTTGTGAGTGCGTTTTCGCCTGGGGCGGCGTACACGGAGCGGTTCCGAACCTGATCGTCGAGAGCGATCCCGAAGGGACTCCCGACCGACGAATCATAGTGAACTACGACGTCGCGAGCCTTTATCCGAACTCGATGCTCAATTTCGGATATGTCTCCCGAAGTTGTGAGAACCCGAGCGCATACCGTGAACTCGTCGCAACTCGACTCAAAGCGAAAAAGGCCGGAGACAAAGACACGGCGAACGCGCTGAAACTCGTCATCAATACGACATACGGAGCGATGGGTAATGCTTTTAATCCTCTGTTCGATCCGAGGATGTGTCGATCGGTCTGTATCTCGAATCAGCTCTCAATGTGTGAGCTCGTGTGCAGACTTGAACAAAAGGTTCCGTCGTTCGAGATTCTGAATTTCAACACCGACGGCGTAATGTTCAGAATCCTCGAGTCCGAAATGACGATTGCTGAGCCGATCCTCGAGGAGTGGCAAAAGCGCACTCGATTCGAGCTCGAGCGAGATGACGTGATCCGACTCGTTCAAAAGGATGTGAACAACTACATCGCCGAGGAGGGCGGAGGAAAGATCAAAGCGTGTGGCGACTACGTCAAGCGATGGCAAGGCGACAACGTCACCGATGAGAATGACATCAAAGCCCGACTCATCAACAACGATCTCACGATCGTTCAGATCGCACTCGTCGAGAGATTGCTTCACGACGTACCGGTCGAAAAGACGATCAATGAATGTCGGAACATCCATTATTTTCAGCAGATTGCGAAATTCGGCAGCTCCTACGCCTCTGCATTCCACGAGGTGGACGGCGAGCGTGTACCGGTGCAAAAGGTCAATCGTGTATACGCTGCGAAGGATGAGCGGTTCGGAACCGTGAAGAAGGTTCGACCGAACGGGAAGGTCGAGAAGATCGCCTCCCTCCCTGATCACTGCATTATCGACAATGAGAACCGGCTGACGGTGGATCAGATCGACAAACAGTTTTACATCGATCTCGCAAACGAGCGAGTCGAACAATATCTCGTCGGCAAGAAGTCGACAAAGAAGAAAAAGAAGGAGGAAAAACAAATGGCTGTAGCAAAGACCGCAACGCCGATGAACGTCTATCAGAAGCTCATCGCCGCCCGAAAGATGTTCCAGGAGGCGGACGTGAAGAAATCCGGAATCAATCGATTCGCTGATTTCAAGTATTTCGAACTCGCTGACATCGTTCCGGCTAAGACCCACATTTTCGCCGAGCTCGGTCTCGTCGACTGCGTGACGTTCACTCCCGAGGAGGCAACGCTCTATCTGTTCAACGTAGACAATCCGAACGAGATGATTCCGTTCACCTCCCCCATGCGTCCGCTGACGGTGGTCTCTCAGACCGGTAAGAACAAGATGAACGAGCTCCAGGGTCTCGGAGCCGAGGAGACATATCAGCGTCGTTATCTTTACATGATGGCTCTCGATATCGTCGAGGCGGACTCTTTCGACGCAACGAGCGGTCAGAATGAGACCGCAAAGGCACAGAACGTGTCCAAGAGCTCACAGGAGCCTGTGAGAGCGTCGAACGTCGTGAGTATGAACGAATCCTCATCCACGAGGCCGGCGTCTCAGAACGAGCGTGAGGCGGTTAAAAAGGCATTGACGAACACTGACGGCAACGCCGATACTGCTCAGGTAAACGCAATCATCCGTGCGCTGAAAAAGCTGCGCGAAAAGGACGCCGAAAAGTATGAGGCTTTCATCGGCGAATGTCAGAGCAAGATCCCGACCAAGAAGAACCCGGATAGGGTTATTTCGAAGAAAGACGCGGACGATATGCTGATCGCTATCGGAGAAAAGATCGAGGAGGAATAAATCATGACTGTGTGGGGAGCGTTGGGCTTCATGTTTCTCGGTGGAGCTATTGTGTTCTTGTTTGATTATCGTGCATGGCGGATGTATCTGCAAGGGAGAAAAGACCCATATCTGAGGAAATGAGTCGAAAGCCCTATGTTTTTACCTACACGGTCACGTTTTGTGACTCATAAACGAAAGGAGGATACATTTTGAGTATAACCAAGTTTGACAGGGAGTTGAAGCGGATCGAGATTGATCCGCCGAAACGCCCGAAGAAGATCACCGGAACCCGGCTCGCTGCGATCCTGGGTGCGAACAAATGGAGCACTCCGTTTGAGGCGTGGTGCGCTATCACTCGAACCTACGAGAAGCCGTTCGAGGGTTCCATCTACACCGAGGCCGGTAAGGTGATCGAGCCCAAGATCACTGATTATCTCCGCAAGCGGTATTTCATGGAACTGAAAAGCCCCGAGGATGTTTACGGAGAGGATTTCTTCAAAAAGACGTGGGGCGACTTTTTCGGTCATATCAAGATTTTCGGCGGCATGTGGGATGCGCTCGGCGAGGACTACGTCGTCGAGATCAAGACCACAAAACGTGCCGAGGATTGGGAGAAGGAGCCTCCGCTGAATTATCTGCTCCAGGGTGCTCTCTACGCATGGCTCCTCGGGTTCGACGATGTGCTGATGGTATGCGCATTCCTCGAGGATGAGGACTATCAGCATCCGGAGAACTTCGAACCGACGATCGAGAACACGATTCTCCACTGGTTCAAGATCTCCGAGCGGTTCCCCAACTTCGAGGAGGACGTCATTCTCCCTGCGACGATGTGGTGGACGGAGCACGTTGAGAAAGGCATCTCTCCCGAATGGGATGGAAAGAAAGACGCCGACATCCTCAAGGTTCTGAGCACGAACGTCGTCGGCGGTCACGATTCGAGTGACGCTCGAGAGATCTTCGATCTGGTCTCCGAATACGAGGCCGTCACGGAGGACATTGAGCGACTGCGCGAGCGTTACGGCATCGACAAGCTCGAAAAGCTGGCGAAGGAATTGAACGATCAGATCA